>Ga0075114_10000379_pt1 | contig 28159 bp, 20 predicted proteins | sample AntAceMetag02UKM_FD_69784 | JGI IMG/M metagenome (GOLD analysis project Ga0075114, IMG submission 69784) | Saline lake microbial communities from Ace Lake, Antarctica - Antarctic Ace Lake Metagenome 02UKM | ecosystem: Environmental > Aquatic > Non-marine Saline and Alkaline > Saline | place... | reverse complement strand
GCCGCTATTCGAGGTGGTGTAGGTGATCCAGTTCGCGCCGTCAAACTCGCTCACGCCGCCCCCAGTGCCAAACCACTTGTGCCCCGCCCCGTCTATGGCGATGGCCCCGACACCGTTGTCCGCCAGGCCGCTATTCGAGGTGGTGTAGGTGGTCCAATTCGCGCCGTCAAACTCGCTCACGCCGCCAGAAGTGCCGAACCACTTGTGCCCTGCCCCATCTATGGCGATGGCCCGGATATCGTTGTCCACCAGGCCGCTATTCGAGGTGGTGTAGGTGATCCAGTTCGCGCCGTCAAACTCGCTCACGCCGCCCCCAGTGCCAAACCACTTGTGCCCCGCCCCGTCTATGGCGATGGCGTAGACAGAGTTGCTCGCCAGGCCGTGAGTGGTAGTGTAGGTGGTCCAGGTGCTGCCGTCAAACTCGCTCACGCCGCCAGAGGTGCCGAACCACTTGTGGTCCGCCCCGTCTATGGCGATGGCCCAGACACTGTTGTGCGCCAGGCCGTCGGCGGTGGTATAGGCGGTCCAGGTGCTGCCGTCAAACTCGCTCACGCCGCCAGAGGTGCCGAACCACATGTGCCCCGTCCCATCCACTGCGATGGCGAAGACCCAGTTGCTCGCCAGGCCGTCGGCGGTGGTGTAGGTGGTCCAGGTGCTGCCGTCAAACTCGCTCACGCCGCCCCCAGTGCCAAACCACTTGTGCCCCGCCCCGTCTATGGCGATGGCGTAGACAGAGTTGCTCGCCAGGCCGTCGGCGGTGGTGTATGTGGTCCAGTTCGCATCGTCAAACTCGCTCACGCCGCCCAGGGTGCCGAACCACTTGTGCCCCGCCCCGTCTATGGCGATAGCGTAGACAGAGTTGCTCGCCAGGCCGTCGGCGGTGGTGTACTTGACGTGGCTGCCATCGGCGCGACTCCAGCGCACCACGCCGCCACCTGTACCCGCCCACACATAGTCGCCCTCCACGGACAAGTCGTACACATGGTTCCCATTGGTGTAATTGCGCCATGCGCCACTGCCCTGGGTGCCCGCCATCTCCGCCCCGCTCGCAGGTGGCCTGGACAGGCCACCTGCGCCACCAGCAGGTTGTTCCGTGAAGGCTGTCCCGGGCTGCCACTCGAACAGCCGCCCCGGGCAAGAACAGGCTCATTGTGAGGATCAGCAGAACAAATTGTTTCGTTCTCATCGTTTCGCTCCTTGTATGTTCCTGATATCACTTCCTTGCACGCTCCCGCAGCAGGAACTGCCCGCTGCGGCCTGCGCTCGACATAGCGTGATGTATTCGGCAATGTTCATTAGTCCCGAATCACGCAATACGTTTCACGTTTCACACCACCTCCTTCCAGATCTGGTGGTACTTTTTCAGAACCGCCTACCAATTTTATTCCCGATGTCTCGTAGCGACCAGGCCCAACTCTTACCAACGCTCTGTCCAACAAAACCTTTAGGTCCACTTCCCACTCCTCCCCGGAGTGAGACACTGCCTTGAACGCCCGTCTTGCCTTTGCCTGTGCAAGCGGCAATGCTTCCTCCACCCCCTAGGCCAGCCACGCCAGAACCTGATACGCCCGCACACGTCTTGACATATTGGTTGTCGGAAACGGTAGGGATTGGTGCCCATCTGTCCCAAATGTACACTGAAACACCGAGTTTGCCTGACAGTTCTGCGTGAGCTCTTCCAGATACCTTTCCTCCAGCCCCTACACCCACCCCAAGTTTCCAGTCCAAGGGATTCCAGCTGGGAAACTCCAGTTCGGGTCCGACACCGCCCGAGACAGAGACTCCGCCTAGAATGCCTCCGCTGGCGCCAACTTGGGTGCGTGGGCTCATGCCCCATAAACCCAGTGGATCGATCCACCGTGCAGGGTTGCTGTAGGCATAGACGTATAGGTTCCAAGTTAATGGGAACGATGTGGCTCCACTTGCTGGATCCAGAGCCAGAAACCTACCGACTTGGGGATCGTAATACCGCACCCGCAGAAACTGCAAACCCGTTTCGTCGTCCACCTGCTCGCCAGTCGTTATTCTCCGTGTCCGAGGGAAAAGTGGTGGGTTGCTCGTCTTAGAGAATACAAAAACAGCACAAACACACGGAGCCGGCGACAGCGTTTGCTGCCAGCAGCGGCTCCGTGGTGTTCGTGTTGGTGTTTTGGGGTTGCGATAAGCCATCTGGTGAGCACTCCTGCCCATAAGTCGGGCGGGCTTTCTACGCTGAAACCGATATCAGAGTGCTGTCTCGAAGTGAGACAAGGGCCGGGGCTGTCTGGGAGTTATGTTAGCACGGAGAACTGCCCGACCTTGCGCGGGGTGACCCACTATGGCAAATGCTGCCACCAGAGCGCTTCCGCCGCCTTGGTCACTGCCTCGGGCTGTGCCGCAGCCTCGAGACGTCTTCGTCATTGAGGCTATTGTAGCACAACTTCCGGCTAGATACAAAACGACCAGCATTGAAGCAATGGAATGGCGGCTGGGCGGTGCTTCGGGCTGGGCAGTTGGCCGTTTTGAGCAGCCATCTGAGAGCAGGCGCGTGGATTCGGAGGTCAGCACGGCGACGCTGGCACAAGTGCAAAACGCTCGCGCCCCGTGCCGAAAGAGCGGTGCCACCGTCTGGGGAAGAACAGGCCGTCTGCACGCATGGCACCCGAAAAGGAGAGAGCCGTGCCAAACATCAGAAGGAGGGCGAGCGTGACTACTGAATCGTTGGCACAGATGAATACCTGTGTCTCCTACAAGTACCGCGACGGGGCAAACTACAAGTTCCCCGGCGCGGTCGTGCTGGAGGGGCCGGTCACCGACCTACCTGCGCCCCGGCAGACAGGGGAACAGATCCGGTCCCACCTGCACGAGGGGCTGTACTTCATCCCTGGGGACGTAGATCTCCAGGCTTACATCCCACGCACTGTCGAGCACCGATCTGACGGCCGAGGAGTTTCTGCGACGACTGCAGAGGCTGCGCAGGCCGGATGGCCTGCGCAGCACGAGGACTTTGCCTGGGAGTGAGCCTATGAACGCACTGAGGCAAAAGTAACACTGTAGATCCAGCATTCAGGGCCGACGCCCCACTTCTACCCACGAATGGGCGCAAATTAGGGATTCAGCGCCCAAGAGTGGGGAAAAATGGAGGCTTTTGCCCCACCAGTCAAGATGAGGTCTCGCGGCGTGGAGGTGCTCACCGTGCAGCATTTCCTTGCGCGATTAGACGCCGGCACGCTGTAGGCTTTCCCTTCACGTCTCGACCGATCCCACCACCAGCAGCCAAGTTTAACTTCCGACTATATACCTTATGTCAACCTAACCACCTTTTGGGCCTTTTTACTTGACATAACTACAAGACAGTGCCATAAACTGCCTGACTCCTGCGAGAGCCGAGAAACAGCCCCGGCTGCAAACTCCCTCACTTGCCCGCTTCCTGCTTTGTGCTAGAATAGCGTAACTGTATCTTCTCAATGTCATGGGGCAGAGGTAGCGTAGGGCGGTTTTGCTAACCGCCTAAGTAGTTATGTCGTGTCATTATGTCTAGTTCAACTCGGCTTACGTTCCGATTGATCGGCAGCGTGCTCGTGTGTCTCTGCCTGGCCTACACGGCTGGGTTTGGCGTCTACCGGCTGTGGGATGAGCTGGAGCGAGTCTCGGGGCCGGATGCCTCAGAACAACCGTTAGGTGTATTCTGGGAGACCTGGGATCAGGTAGAGCAGCATTTCTACGGCGAACTCCCATCGTCCCGCGAACGCACCTACGGAGCCATCCGAGAGACTCTGGTGCTGCTCGACGATCCCTATACCGTCTTTATCGAGCCCCAGCCCCGCGAATTGGAGCGGGATCGGATGCGTGGCGCTTTCGGCGGCATCGGCGTCACGCTGTGGCGTGATGCACAGGGCCAGATGGTGCTTTCCCCATCCGTTGACACCCCCGCCGAGCGCGCTGGGGTTCACGAAGGAGACATTCTACTAGCAGTGAACGCTGAACAGGTCACTGACCAGACGACCGTGGACGACGTGCGCGCCTGGCTCCATGGCGAAGTTGGCACGTCCGTGACGCTCACGCTTTCTCGCCCCCCCACCCCACCGTTCGACCTCGCCGTCACGCGGGAGGAGATTCAAGTGCCGTCCGTCACCTGGCGTGTGCTCGACCAGGCACCTGACGTCGGTTACATCCACGTTGAGGGCTTCACCGAGAGAACCGACGACGAAATTCTGACCGCCCTTCAAGAACTGCGGCGAGCACAGATCACTGGCCTGGTCTTGGACCTGCGGGGCAACGCTGGTGGGCTGATTGACCCGGCAGTGACCGCCGCCAGTCAGTTTCTCTGCGATGGTGTTGTGTTGTATGAACTGAGCCGCGATGGCCAGGAGCGCGTTTCCCAGGTGCAGGAGAGCGGTGTTGCCACCGACGTTCCCCTGGTTGTATTGGTCAATGGCGGGACAGCCAGCGCGGCTGAGATCGTCGCCGGCGCACTGCAGGCCCGTGGCCGGGCCTTGCTCATCGGAGAGCCCACCTTCGGCAAGGGAGCGGTACAACTGATCTACGATCTCTCCGACGGTTCGTCGCTACACGTCACCTCGGCGGTCTGGTTGACGCCCGATCGCCATCAAATCCAGGGCCAGGGCCTGATGCCTGATATCCACATTCCATGCGGCGATGGCCCGCAAGATGATCAACTTGACCGCGCTGTAGCCTACCTGCGATCCCAACGCTAGGTGGAGAGACCAGATGAGGAGTTGATGAATGGATAGTACGCTGCGTGGTGCGATCAAGTTTGTGCTCGTGGGCACAATCGTGCTCATGTTTTCGGCGGTCGCGTTCCTCGCTGGCTTCGGTTCGGCTTACCTGTTGGTCGGGTACGGTGTGTTACCGGCGCGGTCGGCGGTCGCTCCGACAGCCACCCCGTTGCCTGCCCCTCTGGAGGGGACGGAGGAAGAGGCGACTCCTGTGCCTGCTCCCACACCCATGCCGATTCCTGTACCGGTGGGCGAGGATGAGGAAACCTTCCAGCTCTTCTGGGAGGTATGGGAAAAAGTGCAGCGCAATTTCTACGGCGAATTGCCGGATATGCAGGAGGTGACCTACGCCGCTATCCATGGGATGCTGAGCGCCCTGGACGATGATTACACCGCTTTCATCGAGCCCGACATCGCTGCCATAATAGCCGAAGACGCCACCGGTGAATTTGAGGGTATCGGCGCGTTCGTGGGTATGGGCGAAGATGGCAAGGTGGAGATTGTGCAGCCTTTCGAAGGAGGGCCGGCCGAGGAAGCAGGACTGCGCGCCGGTGACCGCGTTCTTGAGGTGGATGGCGTGTCTATCGTCGGTGGCACTCTCTACGAGGCCATCGGTCTGATTCGTGGTGTAGCCGGCACCGAGGTCACACTGCTTATCGAGCGGGAGGGAGTACCAGAGCCGTTCGAGGTCGCCGTCACCCGTGCGCGTCTCGAGATCCCCATCATTGAGGTGGAGATGCGTGATGATGGCATCGGGTACATCAGCCTGCGCGAGTTCAGTGCTACAGCCAGTGAGCGGATGGAGGAAGGGTTGGAGGAACTCCTGGCCCAGGAGCCACGGGGCATTATCCTCGACCTGCGTCAAAACCCGGGTGGCTGGCTGGATCAGGCCATTGGGGTGGCTGATCTCTATCTCGACGATGGGGTGATTGCCATTGAGCGCCTTAGCGATGGCAGGGAAGAGGTGTTTTCGGCTGGACCGGGGGATGTGGGTGAAGATGTCCTGTTGGTCGTGCTCGTAGATGGGGGCAGCGCTAGCGCGTCGGAGATCGTGGCTGGTGCATTGCAGGATCGGGAGCGGGCCATACTGATCGGGGAACTTACCTTTGGCAAGGGCTCGGTACAACGTCCCTTCACGCTCAGCGATGGTTCCGAGTTGCGTGTCACTGTTGCCCGGTGGTTCACACCCAATGACCGGGCCATTCACGGTCAGGGACTCGTGCCCGACATCGAGGTCCCGTGGCCTGAGGAGGACGTGGAGATGGAACCGGGTGCAGATCCTCAACTGGAACGAGCAGTGCAGTATCTTCTCACGGGTGAGTAATGCCGGGCATCAAAGTCATCGCCACCAACCGTAAGGCCGCGCACAACTATCACCTTGATGAACGACATGAGGCCGGCCTGGTGTTGACAGGGACGGAGATCAAGTCCATCCGCGCTGGCAGGGTGAACCTGCGCGATGGATACGCACAGCCTCGAGATGGGGAATTGTGGTTGTTCAACGTGCACATCGCGCCTTACGATCCAGCGGGCAGGTCTGGCCACGAGCCGTGTCGCCCGCGCAAACTGCTGCTCCACCGCCGGGAGATTGACCGTCTGGTCTCGCGTGTTCAGGAGCGTGGGTATACAATCGTGCCTCTGCGACTGTATCTGAAGGGAGGCCGGGCCAAGGTTGAGATCGCGCTGGCGCGGGGAAAACGCAAGTATGACAAACGACAGGCTATTGCTAAGCGAGATGCTCAGCGGGAGATAGACCGCACGTTGAAGGAGCGAGGGGACCGATGAGCCAGACGAGGCAGGTGTCCTCTTTCCTGTTGGATCTGCAATTGTTCTCTATCGGCCAGGTCAACAGCCTTCCTCACGAGCAAATGCTGCAAATCTACCAGCACCTGGTGCCCCGCGAACTTCTCCTACGCTTCGGGATTGATCCTGAGACACTGGCCGATTGTGATGGTCACCCTCTCTTCGAGTGCCGACCTGGCATCTCATCTGTGGAATTGCTCCTTTGTCACGCCTGGGGTGCCGAGGACCCAGTGCTGTATCTGCAATTGGCCGACACGCCCAATAACCAGATCGAGGTGCCTCTGTTTGTGGTCAACGATCCTTGCTCTGGGCGGTTTAACACTGACCGTCTGCCTGATGGCACGCTGACCTATTTTGGCACGCTGGCCCGCAACATCGAGGAAGAAGTAAGAGCGATGGAGGCCGGGCTCGCGCCAGGGCAAGTGCGTCACGGTCTGGGCCTGGCCCGGCGGTTGATACCCACCCTGGAGCGTTTCGTCGCCGGACTTCACCACGACGCTTTCTACATTCAACCTCTGGGCTATCACAATGCGATTCTCTTCGAGCGGCTTGGCTTCTCCTACGTGCTGGGGCTGGGCCGGATGGAGTGGATTCACAAGGAGTTTGCGCCTGGGGGATTGCTGTTCAGTCGCCTTGATAGGTCCACACCATTCCGGTGTCCCGGGGCGGAGAGTAGCGTTCGCGGTCGCAGTTGGGCCATTCATGACGGTATTCTGGGCGAGCCATACAGGGGCGTGAAGATGTATAAACGCGTGGGTGTTCACGCTGGAGTAGTCACCTTCCCCAACGCGGCGTGGTAGACTTCTTACCGCGCAGCGCCGTCATTCTGAGCGTAGCGAAGAATCTCCCTTTCGGCTTTGTTCAGATATAGCAAGTTCTTTCGCATAGCCTATTTATACATTCAGGGAGGACAAGATCAGTGGGTTGTCGAGGCGTAATGACTATGCGAAGAAAAACGACTGTTTTAGACCACCTTCAAGAGGGAAACTTGACACTTCAAGAACTTAGAGTACAATAGCACCAAACCATCAAGGAGTATACATGTGACAGAACAAGACCCCCAACCCCGCTCCATCACTGACCTACGACAGAAGATGCGCCTGCAAGGGACTGTCAAGCAGACACAGTTGTACGGCGCGGTAGTAGACATCGGCCTGAAACAAGATGGGTCGGTGCACATTTCCCAACTTTCCCCCGCCCGTGTCAACCGCGTCACCGACGTCGTTCAGCCGGGAGACAGCGTGACCGTGTGGGTCACCAAGGTGGACCCAGCAGAGGGCAGCATCAGCCTGACAATGATCGAGCCACCTAGAGTGGACTGGAATGAACTAGCGGAGGAACAGGTTCACACCGGCACCGTGATACGGATGGAGTCGTATGGCGCCTTCGTGGACATCGGCGCTGAGCGGTCTGGCTTGCTACACGTCCGGGAGATGTCCTCTGGTTACGTCCGCCATCCATCGGAACTGGTGCGGATTGGCGAAGAAGTCGAGGTACGCATCCTCAAACTCGACCGGCGGAAGCGACGCATTGACCTGACGATGATGGGCATTAAAATCGAAGTAGCAGACGATCCCGACGAAGAGCCCAACAAGACGATGATGGAGATCGCGCTTCAACGTGCCCATGTTGAACAGAAGGGAACCGAGCGCCGCCCCAAGAAGCGCCACAAGCCACCCGACCTCTCTGAGCGGGAAGACATCCTGGCACGCACCCTGAAGCAGCACTCAGGGCACTAATACAGGTTCGTAGTGGCGACTTCAGTCGCTTTCCTCCGCGAGGAACTCGACCGTCCCTAACAGCACAAAAGCATCACTGGCCCCCTCCGGCCTCAGGGTCTCGTCCGCACTCACTGTCACACCAAAGCGATATAGGCCTGGTTTCAGGCCTGGCGCTTCCGACGAGACAAACATAAGCGGGTCACGCACGATCTCCCCGGCCTGCCATACCTCGAAGGGATAGTAGCCGTCCACTGGTCTCCCTGAGAGACGCCAGGCTTCCTGCCCCTCGGCGTCCAGGAGCACCAGGTCACGATACCGAACAACAGGATGGTCACGTTCGGCACGCCAGAAGAGCGTGATGGGCCATGCACATGGCAGCGTTACCTGATCGTAGAGCTGGGCGTACCCCAGGAGCGTGACGCCGCCCTCTGGAAAGGCCATCACTACCTCGCGCGTCATGTCCAGTTCGGCCAGGCGGGGCTGACGGCGAGGGCGTTTCACCTCGACTGAAGCGAGTACCAGGCTGTCGCCAGCGGTCTGCCCATGCTCGTCGTACCGCTGCAGACGATAGCCTCCGGCCAGCAAGTAGAGCCCCACATTCAGCACATAATCTCCCGGCGGCGTCCCCGGCAGAATGCGAATCTCGTATTCATCCCACACGTACCTATCGAGCGGCCAGCGCGTCGTCGGCAGGCCACCTGGGTTAAGATGATCCTCCTGACCCCACAAGACGTGCAGCGGGCGGGCCAGATGCACGAAAGACTGGTAGTTCACATCCAAAGGTGCCAGTGGGTGCCAATAGAGCACGACCGGGAATGTCTCGCCAGAACGGATATGATGCCGGGGCAGAGTGTAGCCCAGGAGTTCGATCTGTCCATCAAAACTGGCTCGCTGTTTGTGCTGGGCGGCCCACGCCTGGCCCGGCGGTGAGGTATAACGCAGCCAACCATCGTGCGGGTCTATCACCGCGCTCTTGAGAATCACGAATAGCAAGAGTGCGCCCCCAAACCAGAGCCAGAGGGAAGAGGGATGTATGGAGGCACGAGGGTATGAGGGTGTGGAAGCGGGCATCAGCACCAGTGCAACGACCAGCATCACCAGGCCAACCGCCGAGACGATCCACCCGGCTGTGCGTGGCGGCGTGTCTTCGAAGCGTACCAACACCTCGTGCTCGCCTTTGGGCACCCACAGTGTGATAAATCCCTCGGGACCGGCCACCTCGATCTCAACCTCCTCACCGTCCACGGTCGCCCGCCAGCCGGGAAAGTAGAACGTGTACAGGCGCAAGACAAATTTCTTGGGCGCATAGACGGCGAAACGGTCGTAGAGTGGCCCGTGCTCGACAATCTCGACCCTGGCACCATCGGGCAGGCTAGCACGGTTGACTCGATCTACCGGACCGGGTCGCGAGTAGGATTCGACCAGCGTTTGCTCGGGATGCATCGGCACCAGCGCTGCCCCTGCCGGCACGAAGTCCCCCGTCGAGGTTGTACCGAGTGCCAGGCTGTGTTGCTCCCACTCGATAATGTCCCAGGGCGCAGTGCCGCCGAAATCAGGTGCCCACATCGGCGGGTAGAGCACCGGCAGCGCCAGCAGCAGGACGGCGATCAGGATTGCCGCCAGCACCGGATCGCGCCAGCGCCGTTCGGATGGGCGTTCATGATCATGACGAAGTCCAGTGGACAGTAAGGTCACGCTGCCTGCAGCACATACCGCCAGCATCAGGTTGGCCGGTCCCAGCAACCGCCACGGGAATTGGAGATACTCCATCCATGGAACGCACTCCCAAATTGGGGCAGAGGCAGGCAGCATCAGAAAGATCAACCCGAGCCCGGCCAGGAGGAAGTAGAGGAGCGAAGTGTAGGAGTGTGGGAGTGTGAGGGTGTGGGAGTGTGGGAGTGTGAGGGTGTGGGAGTGTGGGAGTGTGGGAGTGTGGGGATTTCGGATTGCCCGAGTCCCAGAGAGCAGAAACGCGCCCAATGCCGGGAGGGCCAGCAGCCACTGGGCCAGGCCCAGGTTGAATCGGTAGTGAGGAGCCGTCGCGCCCAGGTCGAGGAGACGTGAGGGAGCGAGTAGTTCACCGAGCGAAAGGAAATGCTCGTGAAAGTCAAAGTGGCCTGGGCCGATGACTGCGAGCTCGACAGCGCCCCGCTCCCACAACGCCGGGAGCCAGAAGAAGGCGATGATAGCCGCCGCCAGGGCAAAGACCAATATCCCCCACCCCGCCCGAGTAGGGGCTCTTCGGGTTTCGGAAAACCTGAAGCGTCTAGATACGACCTCCCACGCCCAGTAGGCCAATAGCAGGCTGCCGGACACCAGGCCAAGCAAATTGTGGCTGAACACGAGCGCCGCCAGCGTCAACACACTCCCTGGCAACGCCCCCTTCCCCCCCACCCCACTCATCAGCCGGCGGAAGGTGTAGAAGGCCAGCGGGAGTAAACATAAGGCGAAATGTTCCGCCAGGTCACCGCGGGCGTGCGGGTCGATGAAGACGACGTAAGGAGCGAAGATGAAAGAGGCAGCAGCCAACACACCCCCCGCCGGCCCAGCGAGTTCACGTCCCAGCAGATAGGTCCCCAGCGAAGCGGCCACAAGCCCCAGGACGAACACTGCCTTGACCCCGCCTACAATGTCCACACCCGGCAAAAGGTCAAACAGATTGGCCAGGTAATAGGTCAGTGGGGCATAATAGTTGAAGATCGGGTAACCGTAGCCGAAATAAAAATCGGGTGCCCAGCGTGGGTAGAAGACACCGGCGCGGAGTGTGTGACCTAACTCAGCAGCACGGTAGACGTGAAGTTCAGCATCCGTCTGGCGCGGGAGACCGGGCCGGGTGAAGAAAGGAGCGGCCGCGACGAGGGCCAACGCCAGAACCAAAATGACCAATGACCAACGACCAATGACCAATCGATTCCAGAAAGACTGGCCCCGTCCCATTTCCCTCCTCACCCGCCAAGAATCTCTGCGCCTCTGCGTCTCTGCGTTTCTGCGTTAAGAATTCTGCGCCACGAGATCAGGGATCTGTTCCGGGTGCTCGGCCACCGACACTCCGACTGCCTCAAACGCAGCAATCTTCTCTGCCGCGGTGCCGCTGCCGCCCTCGATGATAGCCCCAGCGTGGCCCATACGCTTGCCCGGCGGCGCGGTGCGCCCAGCGATGAAGGCAGTGACCGGCTTGGTCATCCGTTCGACGATGAACCGCGCAGCCCGCTCCTCGTCGCTGCCGCCGATCTCGCCGATTAGCACGACCTGTTCGGTCAGCGGGTCGTTCTCAAACATCTCCAGCACATCGATGAAGGTCGTGCCGATGATGGGATCGCCACCTATGCCGACGCAGGTGGTCTGGCCGATGCCACGCGCGGTGAGCGCGTAGACGACCTCGTATGTCAGCGTGCCGGAGCGAGAGACGACGCCCACAGAGCCGGGGGTCGCGATGTGACCTGGCATAATGCCAACCTTCGCCTCACCAGGGGAGAGCAGCCCAGGACAATTGGGGCCCACCAGCCGCGCTCCTTTCTGGTCGAGATAGGCGCAGATCCGGATCATGTCCTGTGTGGGGATCCCCTCGCTGATGCAGACGATCAGCAGGATACCTGCATCGGCCGCCTCAAGGATCGCATCGGCGGCGAAGCGGGCCGGCACGTAGACGACGGACGCATTGGCCCCGGTCGCGGCCACCGCCTCGGCGACGGTGTCGAAGACAGGCACTCTGTCATCGCAGGCCCACTGCCCACCCTTGCCAGGCGTGACGCCCGCCACAATCTGTGTGCCGTATTCGATCATCTGCCGGCTGTGGAACTCGCCCTCGCGCCCGGTGATGCCCTGCACGAGCAGTCGGGTTTTCTTGTCAACCAGAATCGCCATTGTCCCCCCCTATCCCTCGACAAGCCCGGGTCGCGGCGCCGCTAATTCGCCCCTGGCAGCCGCGACTGCCTTCTGTGCCGCCCCGGCCAGCGTCGTCGCCGTGATCAGCCGGTAGCCGGAACTCTCCAAAATCGCGCGCCCCTCCGTCTCGTTCGTCCCCACCAGCCGGGCGACCAATGGAATGGTGGGCTTGACCTCCTCGAAGGCGCTGACAATGCCCCTGGCCACCTCGTCACAGCGGGTGATGCCGCCGAAAATGTTGAACAGCACCGCTCCGACTTCTGGGTCGGCCAGGATGAGGCTCAATGCCGTCGCCACCCGCTCCGCCTTGGCCCCACCGCCGATGTCGAGAAAATTGGCCGGCGCACCGCCGAAGTGCTTGATGATGTCCATCGTCGCCATCGCCAGCCCCGCCCCGTTGACCATGCAGCCGATCTGCCCATCCAGTTGGACGTAACTCAGACCAGCCTCGCGCGCCTGACGCTCGGCCAGGGTTTCCTCGTCCAGATCCCGTTTCTCCGCCAGGTCCGGGTGACGGAAGAGGCCATTGTCGTCGAGCACCATCTTGCCGTCCACCGCCAGCAGGTCGCCCCCAGCGGTGACGACCAGCGGGTTGATCTCGGCCAACGAGGCATCGTAGGCCAGGAAGGCCGCGTACAAACCACGGGCGATGCGGTCGAAGGCGCGGCGGTACTCACCTGCCAGCCCGATACCTTTGGCCAATGTCAGGGTCTGGTAACCGCGCAGGCCCAGGAAGGGATCAATCGTGACCTTCTTGATCGCCTCGGGGTTGGTGCGGGCGACCTCCTCAATCTCGACACCCCCCTCGGAGGAGGCCATCATCACCGGCCGGCGGGCAGCACGGTCTACGACGATGCCCAGGTAGATCTCCTGCTGGATATCGGCTGCCTCGTCCAACAGGACTTTGCGCACGGGCAGCCCCTTGATCTCCAGCCTCAGGATCTCCCCGGCCACCTTCTCGGCCTCGTCGGGGGTCTGGGCCAGCCGGATACCGCCAGCCTTACCGCGCCCTCCGACGAGCACCTGGGACTTGACGACGACAGGTCCGCCCAATTCCTCAGCGATGCGCCGTGCCTCCTGGAGTGTGGTGGCAACGTCTCCGCCCGGAATCGGCACGCCGTGCGCGGCGAAGAGCCGCTTGGATTGGTACTCATGTAGTTTCACGCACTCGCCTCCAGATTCATAAAAAGAAGTCACGTTCTACAAACACACACACCGCGCGCTCTGACTGGGTTCAAACTGGCGGGATTATACCACAGCGCACACAGAAGCCAAGTGATGGCCACCACTGAGCATCGCCCCGGTCGGCGCAGACAATACTTGCGCTATAGACGCTTTCTGATATACTATACACGCAGAATCCCCGTGTGGCCGGCACCACCGGGGCCTCAGGCACCGGGGAGCGGAACGTCCCGTGCAGGCCAATTACATCACGATCCACAGACCCACAGACACTGTTGTCTCTTCGCTGCGGGTTCTGACGTATAGAGCCCACATCGTTGGGTCCTGAACCATGCTTAATCAGGCTCACGGGAGATCTCTGCCCGTGAGCCTGCTTTGTTTTCGGTTTCGCGGTCTGCAATCCGCTTTTTTGACACGCTCCATGACACGCTTTGCTGCTAACATGGTAACTACCCAGGTTGATGGGCGAGGGTCTCAGGTTGATGGGCGAAGGTCTCAGGTTGATGGGCGAGGGTCTCAGGTTGATGGGCGAAGGGTCTCAGATTGATGGGCGAAGGTCTCAGGTTGATGGGCGAAGGGTCTCAGGTTGATGGGCGAGGGTCTCCCGACCGAGCCCTTTACGCCTCGGTCAGAGACCTTCGGCGAACGAAGAGAGACCTTCGGCGAACATAAGGAATGTGAGCCATGAAAAGTAACACAAAGCGCGAATGGACGAAGAGACCGATCATGGGCAGGAGAACATGGCTGTGCGTGGCCCAGATGTTCGTTCTGCTCTGCATTTTGGTGTGGCTGGATGAAATCCTGGATCTCCCTCACCTTCTACTGGGAACGCCCCCCACTCCCATTAACTGGCGTGAGGCGCTCATCGAAACAGTCCTGATCACTGCCGTTGGTCTCTTCACGGTATCAAGGCTTATCCACGACATCGCCGAGCGCAAGCGGGCGTATGAGGAAATGCGGCACAAGACGGAAGACCTGGCTCTGATCAATTCACTGAATATCGCCGTCAACCGGGGCGATAGTCTGCAGGAGATCGTCCGCTTGTTGTCCAAGGAGACAAAAAAGATAGTCTCCAGCGACGGGGTAACAGTATATCTCGTCAGCGAGGATAAAGACTACATGGTCATGCACAACCTTGTCCTCCCTCCGGCAATGGTGGGCCGGATTGAGAGGCTGATCGGCATCAAGATACCGACGATAAAACTACCGTTGAAAGCGGGAAGTCTGTACCTGGAAACGCTGCAAACGGGCAAACCGCTGCTCATCAACGATCCTGCCACCATCCAGCGTTTAACGGCCGAGTTTACCGAAACAGTCTCTCTACCCGGTAGATTACGCAAGACGATTCGGAAACTCATCTCACGAATTCTCAAAGTCCTGGATATACAATCCGTAATAATCATTCCCTTCGTTTCGGAGGGTGAGGCCATCGGCCTGCTGGATATTTCCAGCACAGAACCTCTTACGGAATCAGACCTGCATCGGCTGGAGACCATTTCAGGACAGTTGACCGCCATCATCAAGCGCAAGCGGGCGGAGGAGGCGCTGCGGGAGAGCGAAGCACGCTATCGCGCCGTCGTAGAGGATCAGACGGAACTGATCTGTCGTTTCCGGCCCGACGGAACGCTGACCTTCGTGAACGCAGCCTACTGCCGCTATTTCGGCAAGGAGCGCGAAGAATTGATCGGGCATAGCTGTATGCCACTTATTCCCGAGGAGGACCGGGAGAGCGTCAGGAAGCAGTCCGCCTCCCTGTCCCCGGAGAACCCTATTGCAACTTATGAGCACCGGGTTGTGACGCCCGATAGAGAGATACGCTGGCAGCAGTGGACCGACCGCGCGATATTTGACGAGCAAAGCCGGCTCATGGAGTATCAAGCGGTGGGCCACGATATCACAGGGCGAGTGCGGGCTGAAGAAGCACTGCGTGCGTCGGAGGAATATGCCAGGAATATCGTTGACAGCTCCCTGGACATGGTCATTACCGTTGACATGGAGCGGCGAATTGTCAAGTTTAACGAGGCGGCGCAGGCAGCCCTTGGCTATCAGCCGGAGGAGGTCTTGGGCACACATGTGGACATTCTCTATGCCGATCCGCAGGAGGCCTTCGCAGTCCACAACACGACAGTCGAGACAGGTCAATGCGTGCGCGAAATCCTCAACCAGCGCAAGAATGGCCATGTTTTTCCCTCTCTTGTTTCCGCCTCCCTGCTGCGCGATGCTCAAGGCGAACTGATAGGCGTCATGGGCATCTCTCGCGACATCACCGAGCGCAAGCAGGCAGAGAAAATGCTGCGACGGCGCAACCGTGAACTGGCACTGCTCAACCAGGCAAGCCAGGCGCTCACCACCACTCTCAATATAGACCAGGTACTGGTCACCATCCTGGAAGAAATACGCCATCTGATCGACGTGACCGCCTGCTCGGTCTGGCTAATTGACCAGGAGACAAACGAACTGGTCTGCCAACAAGTCATCGGTCCCCAAAAAGAGCTCGTGTGCGGCTGGCGGCTGGCGCCAGGACAAGGGCTTGCCGGCTGGGTCGCTCACACCGGCGAGAGCCTAATCGTGCCGGACGCATGGGCCGACAAGCGCTACTTTAAGGATGTAGATCAACAGACCGGGTTACCGCTGCGCTCCATCCTCACCGTCCCGCTGCGAGTCAAGAACGGTGTGATCGGCATACTCCAGGTGGTAGATACAGAGATAGACCACTTCCAGACAACAGACCTGAGGTTGATGGAGTCGCTGGCCATGACTGCGGGGATCGCGATCGAGAACGCCCAGTTGTACGAACAGGCACGGCGGGATGCCGAAACCCGGTCTCTGCTACTCGACGAGATCAACCACCGGGTCAAGAATAACTTGTCCGCCATCATCGGACTGCTGTACACCGGGCAACGGTACGCCAGGGCAGAGGCCCAGGCCGTGTGCCAATCTATTGTGAACGACATGGTCAACCGCGTGCAGAGCCTGGCCACAGTGCATACCCTGCTCTCCGCATCCGAGTGGGCGCCCCCGCTATTGAGCGAACTGACAAGCCAGGTCATCCGCTCTGCCTTGCACATGCTCCCACACGATAAGCACGTGTCTGTAGACGTAACCCCATCATCAATTCGAGTGACCCCCAACCAAGCGCACAACCTGACACTGGTGATCAACGAACTGGCGACCAACACTGTCAAGCACGGTTTGCGAGGGCACGATACAGCGCACATCGCCGTACGCATCGCTCTCGACGATGACACGGTTCTATTCGAGTTTCGAGACGATGGGCCGGGTTACTCGGAAGAAGTGTTACAGTTGACACGCTACAGTGTGGGGTTCGACCTGGTACAAAACATTGTTCGCAAGAGCCTGCACGGAGAACTACTGCTGCGCAACGATCACGGCGCGGTGGCAGTGATTCGATTCAAAGCAGAGGTGTAACTACTGTCTTGCCCCGCCGATGGTTGCAACCATCGGCTGATTTGGAGCATCCCCTAATCCACGTAGGGTCGACGAAGAATAGGAGAACAGCGAATGAGTGACCAAGAAGAAAACGTCCGGGTACTGATCGCCGAGGACGACTACATGGTCAGTGAAATGATCAGGGGATCGCTGGAAGAGATAGGGTGTACCATCGTCGGGGAAGCAGCAGACGGCAGTGAGGCTGTCGAGATGACCCAGTCCTTGCGGCCCGACGTCGTCCTGATGGACATCAAGATGCCCGATATGGACGGCCTCGAGGCCACACGACGCATCTACCAACATTGCCCCACGCCGGTGGTGGTACTGACCGCCTACGACACACCGGGACTGGTCGAAGAGGCCAGCGCAGCCGGCGTAGGAGCCTATCTGGTCAAACCCTCCAGCGTGCGCGAGATGGAGCGCGCCATCGCCATCTCCCTGGCCCGTTTCGATGACATGATGGAACTGCGCGACTACGCCGACCAGTTGGAGCAGCGAGTGGCCGAGCGCACCGCCCAACTCCAGGCCCAGTACGCACGACTGGACGCCATCCTCCGCAGCACCGCCGACGGCATCGCCGTCACCGACGCCAGGGGAGAGATCATCCAGACCAACCCCGTCGCCCAGGCCTGGCTCACCCAGACCCTCTCGCCGGAGGATGCAGCCCGGCTGCAGGAGGCGGTGCAGCACCTGGCGCGACGGGCGGCGGAGCGACCGGAGGCAGTGCTGGAACTGACCGGGCTGGACCTGGAACTGCAAGCAGCGCCGATCCTGGAGCCGGGGTTGGAAGAAGCCCTTCGACTGGCTCAGGGCGAGATGGCAGCCGTAGTGGCGGTCCACGACGTCAGCCACCTCAAGGCGCTGGACCGGATGAAGTCCCGCTTCGTCATCAACATCTCCCACGAATTGCGCACGCCGATCACGACGATCAAGTTATACGCAGACCTGATGCACCGCAGGCCCGAGAAGCGGGAGGTTTACCTGGACACGCTAGCGCGGGAGACGGACCACCTGGCAGGCCTGGTGGAGGGTATCCTGCAGATCGCACGCATAGACAGCGGCCGGCTGGAGATGAAACCCCGGCCCACTCTTCTCAATGAGTTGGCCGAGGCAGCCGTCGCCCACCACCAACCGCTGGCCCAGAAACACGGCCTGACGCTGGAACACCACCCGGCAGAGCCGGGGCCGCTAGCACTGGTGGACCCGGACCAGGGATTGCAGGTGCTGAACAACCTGGTGAAGAACGGTATCCTCTACACGCCCAGGGGGGAGCAGGTGGTGGTCTCCACCGGAAAGGCGGAGGCGGAAGGGCGCGCCTGGGCCACGGCGACGGTATCGGACACGGGGATGGGGATACCGGAGGATGAGTTACCACACATCTTCGACCGGTTCTTCCGGGGGAAGGAGCCACGCTCCATGCAGATATCCGGGGCCGGCCTGGGACTGTCCATCGTCGAGGAGATCGTGGAACTGCACGGCGGCAGAGTGACGGTGGAAAGCGAGATGGACGTGGGGACTACCGTCACCGTCTGGCTGCCACTCGCAGATACGTAGACACAGCCGTTGATACTTGATTTTCTTGGCGTTTCTGCGCCTCTGTGTTGAATTTGTCGCTTTTTTCAGTAGAGTCCAAGCATATTAGAGCCTACAGCCTTAATTCCTCGGAGTTTGCCCCGAAACAGAGCAGGATTAAGAGAATTAGGGTCTCCCGGATTTCGCGGGGTAGATGTGTTCACTGGTCATCCACCCCTCTACCTTAGGTCGTAGTAACGACTTCAGCCGTTCATAGCAGGATGCAGAGCGACTGAAGTCGCCACTACAAGAGGCAATCCGCTCAGTAGTAAACAGGCCCAAGATGGGACGCTGGGAGAGTCAATATGGGCCAATGTCCCATAGACATAACACTCGAAAATGAGTATACTGTATGGTGAGGTAGGCTGTGGAACCCAAGCACCGTGTTCTCATCTTGGACGATGACCCTAATCTCAGAAAGACCCTCTGTGACATCCTCAGGGTCAAGGGGTATATGCCCGTGACTGCCGCCACTGGAAAGGCAGCCCTGGATGAGATCGAGCAGGAGACACCTGCTGTAGCGCTGCTAGACCTCAGGCTGGAGCACACGTCCGGCCTTGAGGTGCTGAAGAAGATCAAGACGCGCTCCCCTGGCACGAAGTGCGTCTTAATCACCGGATATGCCTCACAGGCATCAGCCATCGAGGCGATCAACCTGGGTGCCTATTCCTACGTGCAGAAGCCCTACAATGTGGAGCAATTGCTGGTGACTATCCGCAGGGCCATTGAGAAGGGGGAGGCCGAGGAAGCACTGCGGCAGCACAGCCGTGACCTGGCCATGCTCAACCGGGCAGGCCAGGCGCTCAGTTCCACCCTCGACCTGGACCAGGTGCTCGTCACCGTCATAGAAGAGATACGCCATCTGCTGGATGTGGTCGCCGCCTCGATTTGGCTAATTGATCCAGAGACGGACGAACTGGTCTGCCGGCAGGCCACCGGCGCCCGGAGCGAGGTCGTGCACGGCTGGCGACTGGCGCCGGGCCAAGGGCTTGCTGGCTTGGCGGCACGCAGCGGCGAGAGCCTGATCGTGGCAGACGCACAGGCCGACGAGCGTCACTTTAAGGGCGTAGATCAAGAAACCAACCTGCCACTGCGTTCCATCCTCACCATCCCACTGCGGGTCAGACAGGATGTGATCGGTGTGATTCAGGTGGTGGACACAGAGGCGGACCGTTTCGGCACAACAGACCTGGCGTTGTTGGAGTCACTGTCCACCACGGCTGGCACCGCCATTGACAACGCCCGGCTGGTCGAAGCGCTGCACCAATACACCACCGAATTGGAAGCACGTAACGAGGAATTGGACGCCTTTGCCCACACCGTAGCCCACGACCTCAAGGCCCCATTAGCGCTTATCGTCGGTTTTGCCCAGGTGTTGGACGAGGATTACGCCGCACTGCCGGATGAGGTAATGCGCCGCCACCTACGCAGGATGGCACAGGGCGGGCGCAAGATGAGCAACATCATTGACGAGTTGCTGCTGCTAGCCGAAATGCGCAAGATGGAAGTGAAAATGAGACCGCTGGACATGGCAAGTATCGTGGCCGAAGCCCAGCAGCGGTTGGCCCATCAGATCGAGGCATCTCAGGCCGAGATTGTGTTGCCCGAGACCTGGCCGGTGGTGCTGGGCTACGGCCCCTGGGTCGAGGAGGTATGGGCCAACTATCTCAGCAACGCTCTGAAATACGGCGGTCAGCCGCCGCGCGTTGAACTGGGCTTTGACGAACCAGCGAGTCAGCGAATCGACGGCTCGACTGAGCCTGTCCTGAGCGTAGCCGAAGGGCTCACCGAAGTCTCAATGGTGCGCTTCTGGGTACGCGACAACGGCCCTGGCCTCACGCCAGAGGAGCAAGCCCGCTTGTTCACGCCGTTTACACGGCTCGACCAGATCCGCGTCAAAGGGCACGGGTTAGGGCTGTCCATCGCGGGACGCGTCGTGGAAAAACTCGGTGGAGAGGTAGGGGTGGAAAGCGAAGTAGGGCAAGGAAGTACCTTTACTTTTACTCTACCGAGTCACAGCCCCACGTTGCCAGAGCACGTCTCCCCGCAACATCCGCTTGAGCAACTGGAACATGGCCCAGCACTCCCAGGCGAAAGGCGCGAAGCCCAGCAATCCCAACACCGGCATACGGAAGTAATAGACGCCGAAATCGAGCGGCCAGGGCACCGTGTAACGCCAGCCAGCCGCGGCCCAGAAGTTCCAGAACTCCCACAGAAAGCCCGCGATCATCCCCGCGGCCAGCAGCCGCAGTGCGCGACGTGGGTCACCACGCCCCCACTCGCCTAGCGGTGACTCGCCTCCCAGTTGCATGTTGATCGGCTCCAGCAGGAAGATAAACCCGACCCAGACGAGGCCAAAGGTGTAGCGGGCAACGTGGACAGGCAACAGCGGTGGAATGGTCACAAGGGCCAACCCCACTATGAACATCACCGCCAGCAGAGTCGGTGAAAAAGTGCGAGGCTTTGTCCTCAGGTGCCGCAGGAACCCCAGCCCCTCCAGCACGTCGGCCGTCTCGAACATCCCTGGCATAATCGTGACGAAGGACCACAGATAGGCCGAATCCCGCTCGACCGGGTGCTCTGGCACACCCACGTAGTACCAGTTCTGCAGTCGAAGATTGTACACCTCGAACAACAACCAGCCACCGACGGAGATCCAGGCCAGCATCAGCGCTTCCCGAGGCCTGTCGTGTATAAGCGAGTGGCCACGCAAGCACAGCGCCAGCGCGTCGGCGAAGAGAATGTAGCCAGTCCAGACGATGGGAGTGAACCACTTGGCGACGAAGGGCTGCCGGGCAAAGAGGCAAATTTCGGCCCCGACGACGATGCCCAGGCCCAGCCATCCATACCACTTGAAACGCATCATACACCTCCTGCAATACCAGATTCTACGCTAATCCACGCTGCCGCCGTTTTCCTTACGCCCTCGCTTACGCTTGAGCAGCCGCCCGGCCAGCGTTTCTTCGTCGGCAAGCGGGGGCGCAGGCGGTGCATGCTCCGCCGGTCGGGAAGGAGGAGCAGGAGCCGGCAGCGGCTCGACCGGCGGGGGTGCCACCTCGGTGGCCGTGCTTGCCGCCGCTCTGCGCTCCCCGGCGCGAGACTTCGCCTGGAAGAGACGACCCACTGGCGAAGGGAGCTCCACAGTGGGACGGGGATGGCGGCGCAGCAGGTGCTCCACAATCCAGGCCCAGGCTCGCTCCAGATCACGCTGTCCCAGCGCCAGTCTCCGTACCCCCACGTCGAACGGCAATAGGACCACTGCCAGTCCCAGCAGGTAGGGCCACAGATCGCGGGTAGTACCCTCTCCCCGCAATGTGTGGGCAAAAGCCTCGGCAGGCTCTCCCAGCACCGCCCCACCCCCCAGTTCGGCCAACATCGCCAGATAGTTCGGATCGCCCTCCAGCGCAGCGTACTCGGGCGAGTAACCCATCACCCAGCCGGTAGTGAGCGCGATCGCTTCCTCCCCCCTAGGTGAAGGGGCAAGAGACGAGGCGGTCAACCGCATCATGTAGACTCCCTCTGTTCGAGGCAAGAACGTTCCCTCGTAGCGCCCCGGCGCGGTCTGCGCCAATTCCACCCGCATCGGTTCACCATCCGGCCCCACCACACTTACGCTTGCATCCAGCCCGTTGACGAAAGCACCACCCTCGTCCATTGCATCTACCGTGACGTGAGCCTCCTCTCCTTCCAGCGCGACCGCTACCTCCACCGGCACGTCGGCTCGCTCAATGATCGTCCAGCGTACTGTTTGGCCCCAGAAGCGGGAGAAATCCTCCCACTCAACCCATCGCTGTGCCCAGCGGCCCGTCGCGTCGGAGGTCCAGGCCACGGCCCGGCCCAGCCCATACTGCCAGGTCGCCAGCAACGGGTCATTCTGGTGGGTCGAGAGGATCACACGAGCAGTCGGCTTGGGCGTGGTGGCGACGTAGCCCGCCAGTTGCGGCACCGCTTCGATGGATGTGAGGATTGGGCTGATGGCGACCTGCCGGGGATAGAATGGCTCCTCAACTATGTAGGAGCGCATCGCCAGTTGCGTCTCTTCAGCGAAAATGACCGGCAGGTTCGCGGCCCGGTCGGTGAAGTGGTAGCGCCCGTTACCCAGCACGGCGATCTCCTCTAGGAAGCGCAGGTCTTCCCCGGTACCAATGGCGACGGTGCTGAGGGTGATGTTCTGGCCCGCGATCTCCTCCTCGACCAGTTCCCGTACCCCCTGCTGGTGCTCGGCGTCGGAGCCATCGGCCAGGAGGATGATGTGGCGGACGGGCCTGCTGGAATCGGCCAGGTAGCCTAACGCCGCCTGGAGGCTCTCGCGCACGTAGATACCGCCGCCGCCGGCCTGCAGCCGGATTACCTGGCCCAGCACCTCCTCGCGCTGGCTTCCGGGCAAGGGGCCAATGACATCAGCGGGACGGTCATCGAAGGCGATGACCGTGATCTCGTCCAGGTCGGTGATCAGTTCGGCAACACGGGCGGCTGCCTCCCCGGCCAGCCGTATCTTCTGCACCCCACCCTCCTGCACCATCATACTGCCCGATTTGTCAATTACGACGACGATGGACATCGGCGGGAAGCGCTCCGGGTCGTGGATAGTCATCTCAACCGGAAGCATCTCTTCCAGCGGGGTACCGTACCAGCCCCCCACCCCATAAGCGTGCGGCCCGCCGACCGCCACCAGGCCGCCACCCAGGTCGCGCACGTAGGACTGGAGCGCAGCGAGCGCGCGGGGTGAGAGGGTTTGGGCAGAAGTGTCCACCAGCACGACGGCACCGTATTCGGCCAGAGCAGCCGGGTCAGAGGCGAGCGCGCCAGGGGTGCTCTCCTCCACCTCCAGCCCGGCGGCCTGCAGCGCCGCCCGCAGGTATCCCCCCCTTTCGTCCCCCCCGGCGGGAGGGACAGAGGGCGGGGCGACGATGAGGACACGCGGCGGCCCCTCGACCAGCGTGAAGGCAGACAGGCCGTTGTTCTGTGGGTAGATGTCTGCGGCGGGGGCGAGGATTGCACGGAAGGGGACAAACCCAGGCTCGCCGGCCGTGAGTGGAATGGCAAAGGTGTTGGAGCCAGGGCTAAGATGCACCTGCTCTTGCGCGACAACTATCTCTCCGGCCAAAACAGTCAGCACAGCCTCCATTCGATCCGTGGTGTGGGCCGTGACGGAGAGGGTGAACTCCTCGCCCTGGTGCAACCGGTCTGGGGCAGCCAGTTCGGTCAGCCAGGCCTCATCCCGTATCAGAGCGCCAAGCGGCACTACGTCCACCTGAACGGACTGGGCGTGGGCCAACCTCACCGCTTGCTCGGCCTCGCCCAGCGTGGGGCGACCGTCGGAGAGCACCACCAAGCGCCGGGCCGCACCGGAGGGAAAGAGAGCCAGCCCCAACCGGATCGCCCCATCCAGGTCGGTCTGGTGGCTGCGGGGGATGGAGGCGACTTCGCCCAGTTCGCCACCGCCCATCATCGGGCGCTCTACCAGCGGTTCGGCCCCAAATAGCACCAGCGCCGCCCGGTCGTCGGGCCCCATCGTCGCTAACGCCTCCTCGACGAAGATCAGCGCCCGTACGCGCTCCGGCTCCGGGACGCTATCGGAGACATCCACCAGGAACACGACCGCCAGTTCGTCGCCGCCATGGACGGACTGGGCCCCAGCCAGGCTGAGGACAACCAGGAGCGCGATCAGGCAGCGCAGGATCAACGCCACCCAGGCTCGCCCACGCCCGTAGCGGCCTGTTGGCCAGCCCAGGTAGGCGAAGTAGAGCAGGGCTATGAGGAGGAGCAGGAGAAATGGTTGGATGAAGGTCATGTGATTAGTCCAATTGCTTTTGCAATCTTGCCCTCCAGTGAAAAGAGGCTATAATCCATCCAAAGCACCACTGTAAAAACCACTATGGATATCACACATGTCAAAGCACTTGTCCAGCAAAGGCGATATAAGACCTCCCACCACACCGAAGTCGAACGAGAGGCCGAAGCGATCACGATTGACGACATCAAGACGGCCATTCTCAGTGGAGAGTTGCTGGAAGACTATCCCGACGACCCCCGTGGCCACAGTTGCCTGATGCTGGGCACAGCAGAAGACGGACGACCATTACACGTTGTTCTGACGATATTGATCCAGGTTGAAGAAGTATTGATCATCACTGTCTACGTTCCAACCCTACCCAAATGGCTCAATCCACGCACACGAGCGCCGAGAGAATCAACCAATGAACGAACAAACGTTTGATTGTTACTTCTGTGGCGGCAAGGTGACGGCACAACAAGTCAATGTCATGCGACACTGGAAAGGCCGCTACATCCTGATCAAGAACGTCCCTGCACACGCCTGCACCCAATGCGGTGAACGGTACTACGATGCCACTGTCGCTGAAGCGATGGACCGGATTATGCAGGCATCTGAAAACGTGCTCAGCGTCAAGTGTGAAATCCGTGTTCCTGTCGTTGAAATGTCCACTGTTTACCTTTCTCCACAACAAGTAGGCACTGCCATGCGTGACAAACCACCAGACTAGCTTCCACCGCGTGATGTGTGTGACCAACCAACAAACTATCCCCGCTGATACACCCACCACTCAACAACGAGCATCCCCAGCGCCGCCCCCGCCAGCCACGGCCAGAACTCGCGGTACCCCTCCTCCTCCCGCACTCCTGCCGTTACCTCAGTCCGCCCCACCCGAATCACATCTCGCGGCGCGATGTTCGACTCACCCTCATCGAACAGGTTGATGGCCAGAACAGCGGATTGCAGGACATCACCGGATCGATCCAACTGCTCAACCAGGTAGATGCCCAGTTGGTCGGTGGCGGCGAAGACGGGAGACTTCTCGCCCACCGGGAGTATGTGGCGACCGCCATCCGGCGCGGTGACGCGGATCTCTGCGGCTTCGGGATCGGGCTGGATGGGGACAGGGTCACCAGGCCGAAGACCCTCAGGGAACCGCGCCCCTCCCCGGGGCAGCAGCCAGCCGGCCAGGTTTGCGGTGAGGACGGGAAAGGCAACCTGCAGCGGCAGGTCGGAATCGTGCAGATCGAAGGTCAGCACCGCCAGCCGCCCCCCCAGTTGCTCGGCGACGAAGAGCAGCGGGCCGCCCTCGGCCTCGACCAACACCCGCGCCCCAGGCGGCGGCACCACCACGCGTGCCTGCAGGATGTGGATGGTGCTCAGGTCCACATAGCGCAGCAATGGGTCGTCGTCCGCAACGCGGGTAATCACCGTAGCGGTGAAGAAGCCCCCCACCCCGATGGCAGGGTCATCGTCCACTGAGGTCAGCGGCCCGATGAGCCACAGGTTGCCAGTCGGGAGCGTGCCGGTGATCAGACCATCGTAGACGTAGAGATCGTAGGGCTCAGGGGGGAGGTCCTGGCCGGGGGACAATCGCACCAATTCAACGTCTGGCAACGCACCCAGCGCTCGCTCCAGAAAGAGATTGCCGTCGGAGACGAGCAGCACCCGTCCGGAGACTGGGGGAGTGTGCATCGCCCAGGCGGTGTCATCGAGCGACAGCACGTCCCTACCCCCATCCTCATCCTCGCCCTCAAGAACCAGGTGCGCCTGCAAGACCTGCAAGTCGTAGGGTAGATCGGTGAGTGTCAGGTCGGCGCTGCCATGAGCCGGAACAGGCAGATGATGGGCGTCGAAGAACACGCTGTCGGCGGAGAACTCGACCAGTGTGTTAGCGTCTGTGTCGCTGTAGTTGACTACGCGAAGAAACGCTTGTGGGCCAGCGAGGCCCTCCCGCGTTGCCAGCGCGGTGATGGCCAGGTTGTCCCTCCCACCCCCCACCCCCACGAACCGTATCTCGCCGGGCAGCGGGGGCAACGTCTCTGGCAGAGCGCCGTCTGAGACAACAACCACGCGAGGGTCCTCCGCACCGATTAACCCCGCAGCCGCCAGCGCGAAGGCGGCCTCCCAGTCGGCAGGGCCGTCTGTGGGCACAGCATCCTTCAGCACACGGCGCAGGAGAGCCCGATCATTCGTCGCCGAAGCCAGCACTCGGGGCTGTGGCCCGACGGTGATGATAGTCGCCACATCGCCCGATTTCATCCCGGCGACAATCTCCTGCACCGCCCGAATACCCGCGTCGAAGCGGGTAGGCTCCACGTCTCGCGCCTGCATGCTGGCGGAACTGTCCAACAGCACAACCACACTGCCGCTGACAACGGTCAGCGCGGGGACGAATGGTCGCGCCAGCGCCAGCGTCAGCAGCGCCAGGATGAGCAGTTGCAGGAGCAGAAGCAGGTTGCGCCGCAGGCGTTGCCAGGGCGCGTTCGCCTCCCGGTCTCGCAGCAATCGTTGCCAGAGCAACGTGCTGGAGACCAGCACATCCCGCCGCCGCAGTTTGAGCATATAGAGCAGGATGATGGGAATGCTCAAAGCAGCAGAAGCAAGTGCGAGCGGAGTCAGAAAACCCATATTGCCCATTACGTATCGCGTGTTACGTGTCGCGCAAGGTGCTATTTGACTACACCGAAATCAGGGGTATAATTCAGACACCATCAGGAGGTGTGCGATGACGACATCCGCGACGATAGCCAAGCGACGTATCAACGTTACTTTCCCAGTCGAGGTGCTGGAGTTGGTAGACGCGGTCGTGCTGCCTCGGGAGCGGAACCGCTTCATCGTCAAAGCGACGGAGGAAGTGGCCCGCCGCGAGCGGCTGCGCAAGGCACTGGATGCTGCCGCCGGAGCCTGGAAACTGGAGGACCATCCCGAACTGGCGACACCAGAGGATGTAGATCGCTGGATCCGCCAACTGCGCGAGTACGGCCATTCCTCCTACGACTGGGACATGCAACTTGTCGAGGATATGCAAGATGAGTAGCTACCTCCTTGACACCAACGTGCTGGTTCTGCACCTGCGCGGGGAGCCTGGCGTCCCTGCCCTGCTCGACCGCTGGTCGCAGTCCCACGAACTATACATATCCGTGGCAACCCGGGTGGAAATCCTGGCTGGGATGCGCACCCACGAAGAACAAGTGACGATGCACCTGCTTAACTCGATGACCAGTCTCTCCGTCAATGAGTTCATCGCCGACCGGGCCGGGCGGATGATCTACAAACATGCCCGCAAGGGCTTTCAGGTCCCATTCCCCGACGCGCTCATCGCCGCCACTGCACTGGAACACGGACTGACGCTGGTGACGACCAACATCAAACATTTCCCCATGCTCGGCAAACAAACAACCGCGCTCTCAGACCACCTCTTATCTTGATCCTACGCGCTCACTTCACCAACCCCGCCTGCCGCAAGTCATACAGCACCACCCGGTCAAAGGGGATATCGGTCTCCACAGGGACGTAGTGCACGTCGCGGGCAAGGCAGGCCGCCCGGATCTCGTCCCGCCAGGCCGTCAGTCGGCGATGGTAGAGCGCCCGCACCCCTCCATCAATCGTCACATCCTGCGGTTCCCCCGTCTCCACATCCAGCAGCCGCAGGTCGCCCGCCAGCACCGGTTCCACTTCGTCGGGGGCCAGCACGTGGATGACCGCCACCTCGTACCCCCGAGCCAGCAGCGCCGTCAATCCCTCGACGTATCCAGCCGGGGAGAACAGATCGGAGATCAGCACCACCAACCCCGGCCGGCCGCCGGAGATACTGTAAGCACGCAGGCCAGCGTTCAGATCGGTCACACCCCCCGCTTCCAGCCCACCCAGCCACTCAAACAGCCGCAGCGCGTGACCGCGCCCCCGCACCGGGCCAAATTGGAGATTGGAGGGTAGAGATTGGAGATTAGCAACGGTGAGCCGGTCACCAGTCACCAACGCGACGTACCCCAGCGAGGCCGCCAGCCGCCGCGCATACACCCACTTGTTCTCATCCTCCCCCCCTCTCC
>Ga0075114_10000370_pt1 | contig 28539 bp, 42 predicted proteins | sample AntAceMetag02UKM_FD_69784 | JGI IMG/M metagenome (GOLD analysis project Ga0075114, IMG submission 69784) | Saline lake microbial communities from Ace Lake, Antarctica - Antarctic Ace Lake Metagenome 02UKM | ecosystem: Environmental > Aquatic > Non-marine Saline and Alkaline > Saline | place... | reverse complement strand
ACTTTCGCCGGTACGGCTGGAAGCTTTGACTAGAAATTGCCAAGCGCCACCGGTAATAGATGATTTGGGAGTAAAGCTGACGGTATGAATAGCAGAGTGAGTAGCAATGACGGCGGCCCCGCTGAGTAAATTTTCAGCAGAAAGGCCGGTGTTGATTTGAATTTGAGCGGTATTGCCAACATCGCGGACGATATAGGTGGAAAGGGCGGTGGTGCTAGAGTCGCCGATGCTTAAGGTGTCGCCAACAAAAAGATTGTTGGAGGTGTTACTAGGATTACCGGAGAGTTCGATGGTGATGAGAGTGTCGGAGATACTGTTACCGGTATCTAAATTGGCAAAGTAAGAAAGTTGAGAAGAAGAAAGAGTGTCTTTGACTGAGGTAGGAGGAACAGAATTAAGGGGGCGAGGAAAGGAGAGGAGAAGGGAACAAGAAAGGAGAAAAAAAATGAAAATACCAGAAATAGTGGATTTTTTTATCATATAGGTAGGTTGGACCGGCGTTTTACTATAGTATAGTAAAAGTTAACCCTTTTTTGGTTTGTTTGTCAAGGCGAGAGGTTTAGGTAGAAATTTTTTGAAGAGAAAGAAGAGAGCGGATAGGATGATGAGTGTGGTTAGGATGGTGTAGGGGAAGATATAGAAATTGACAGATTGGGAAGTGGTTTGGTCAGAGAGATTAAGAGTGAGAGTGGCAGTATATTTGCCGGGCCAGAAGGGAGGCTTGAGAGTGCATGGAGCCGGTCGGGGAGGCTGTTTTTGTTGATCAAAATAGAGAGCACAAGCAAGGTCACGGGAGTGGTGGGCCAGAGTATTGTGAGGATAGATGTCGAATTTCTGAATTTCCTGATTGTTTTTGTTGATGACCAGAGTTCCTTGGGTTTTGAATAGGTGGTCGGAGAGATTATCGATTTGGGCGTTGACGGTGAGATGGGAAAAAAAAGAGTCTTTGATGGTTGGTTTGACGAAGAAGTTATTGATGTGAGCATTGGCAGGTGGGGTCTCTGTGTTAGAGGTAGAGATGAGGATGTGGGTGCCGATTTGGGCTTGGTTGATGGGTTTGTCAGAGGTGGCGACTCCGATATTGGCTTGGGAGATAAAGAAAGTGTAATAAGAATCATGAAGAGGAGTATCGGGATCGGTTTTGATTTTGAGGACTAATTGACGGTGGGAATTGGGAGGTATTTTGAAAGTTTGGCCAAGTTTGAGGTCGGCGTTGCTGAGTGAAAACTTTATATGAGGACTGGGGATAACATCTTGGTAAGTAAGAGAGCCAGTAGTGTCGGTGGGAATCCAGGGTTTGATTGAAGTGTCAAGAAAGACAGTTTGGTCAGAGTTGTTGGTGACTTGGTAGGCCTGAGTGACAGTGGTGCCTGGTTTGAGGATGATTTCGAGCTGGGGAGGAGAGATGCTTAAATTAAACATAATTTAATTTTTTCAATCAATGTTACCGATTTTTCTGGCTCCGGTGAGTCTGCGGGGCAGCCTCAATTTCGCTGTGAAAAAGGTAACATTAATTGTTAATGACTTAATATTTTGGTATGGCGGTAAAAGTAATGGCATTTTGATAATCACCGGCGGTTTGGATAGAGGAGATATTGGTTTTGTAGGTGACACGAGCTTGGCGGCTTTGGACAGGAGAGTCTTCTGACATGATGATTTGATTTTCTTCGGCGGGTGAGGTGGAATAATCAGCGAATTGGCGAAAGTAATTTTCGTTGGCAAAGTAGGCGGAGGTACCGACATGAGTGGCGACCTGTGAGTTGTTGATACCAATGGTGTTAAAACCAAAACCATAGATGGCAGAGTTGGCCCAGGTGTCCGATTGTGATTCGGTGCAAGTGCCGTTGTCACAAGTGGTGTCAGGGATGGTAGTACCGGAGTTATTGATGGCTAGGGGATGGTTTTGGTGGGCCATGATTTGATAACCTTGGCCGGAAGGAGAGGTGATAGTGAGAGTGTTGGTGTCAGTCGAGGTGGAGCCGGCCGAAAGGGTGCCAAGCTCAATGGAGAGGTCATCGATTTGGAAAGAGAAGTAATAGATGGTGTCGTAGATATATTGAAAACCGGCTTTGACAATGTAACCGGTGTTGTCAAATTGACCGGGGGCGTTTTGGCCGACGGTGTCGGTTAGCTGGTAAGTGGCGGATGATTTTTTGCCGGAAGTCATATTGAAATTACCCCAGTTGATTTTGTAAGAAGAAGAAGAGAAAGATTGAGCCTGAATTTTTTTTGATAAAAACAGAGACAGAAAGATTAGAATTGTTAAGTTAAAAATGATAGAAATTTTATGGAACTGATAGTCCTTTTGACCAGTATCACCGATTTTTCTGGCTCGGGTGAATCTGCAGGGCAGATTCAATGTCGCGGCGAAAAAGGTGATATTGGTCAATTTCATGTTTTTATTCATCCGTTTGGGTGTCGATTTGGGAGACGAGTTTTTTGGAAGAATTGAGTAAATTTCGGGCCGAGTTTTTGATTTTTTTAGTGTGTTGTTTTTGGGTGGGAGTGAGAGGAGTGGAGAGAAGTTGAGAGCAGAGGTCAATGATAGTGGTGATGCCGGTTTTGAATTTGAGACTGTGCCAGAGGACGATATTGGTTTCATCGACAGCCAGGTCTTGGTTGAGTTTGAGATTGTCCAGATATTGATGGCCGATAAACCAAGCCAGAGGAGTAATAAGGAGGAGAGAGAGGAGAGGAAGAAGAGAGGAAAAGGAATCTAGAGATTGAGATAAGAGAATGATAAGGACGAGGGAATAAGAGAGAGTGGTAGAAGGTGGGTTTTGAAAGGCAATGACGAGGAGGAGGAAGTAGATGAGGAAAAATAAGGGTGAGTTGAGGCCGTTGGTGGTGAAGACCAGTAGGGTGATAAAAATGGAAGAAAGGAGAGTGAAGACAGTATTAACGGATTTTTTGGTGAAGAGGTGAATGGTGATAATGATGGCCAGGAAGGCTAGAAGCTGAGGAGTGAAATAGGTGAGAGGGGAAATGGAGAAAAGAAAGGTCAGAAGAGAAGTGAGAGAAAAGACGAGGATGGTGGATAGTTGGTTTTGGAGCATTGTTTAATTCTAACATCAGGGTTGGAGAGAGTTTTTTCAATTCTTAGTTGATGGTATGGTAAAAACCGAAGCGTCGCCTTATAATATGGTTTGATATGGAGAGAGTAACCCGAAAAACGGACACTGGTAAAATAAGATCATTAATGATATTGCCGGAACTGCGGGGGGGATTCTCTTGATAGATGGTTTGGATTTCTTTGTTTGGAGTCATGGAATTTTAATATGGAGGAAGAAATAGTCGCTTCTGCTGGTGAAATTGCGAAAAATTTGGTTGGTGGATTGATGAAGGATTTGTTTGATAAGGACGAGGGGAAAGTGGTTACTTGTCGGGAGGTTATGAAAGGAACGGGTTTTAATTGGAATGGGCAAAGAAGGGAAGTACCAGGAAGGAGAGGAAGGAGGGCCGGGTGGCGTAAGGAGACGGTGGAGTTGAAATTGACAAAAAGTCTTTTTTATGAGATCTCAGAAAACTTCCCCTTATCCGCAGTTGTCTTTAATGGTGTTAGATGAGGGTTGTTTGCAGAATGGATTTGTTACTTTGGAGGAGATAATTGGGTTGGTAAGTGAGAGTACTGGTAGAGGGGCTGTATATGTTCGTAGTTTGATGCCTCAAGTTTTAGGACAATGGTCAATGACTTGTTTGCCGAGAGTATTGACAAGAGAAGATGGACGGCTAGTTAGTAAGCATGTTTTACCCTCTAATTCTGCGGTTTTTTTGAAAAAGGTGTTTGTTGATAATATTAGTAATAATGGCAAGAGGGAAAATGCCATAAATTATGGACAGTGGGATTCAGTAGTAGGTTTAGTGTCTGCGGGGGAAATAAAGCAGACAAAGGAGAGAATCAGAGAAGCCATGGGTTTGGTTATTAGTGAAGGAAGTTGGGAGGATGATGATAGTAGAGGAAAAGAGAAGAGACTCTGGGAGTGGATTAATGAAGCCAAGGTGGTGGCGGATCAAACAAGTGAGGTTGGGGATAATGGTTTTTTGGAGTTGGGTTGGGAGGACGAGCAAACTGTTTTGGTGGGATTGGCGGCCAGAGAGCTGGTGGTGGAAGCGCATGAATGGTTTGTTCGGTGGCAGGCACGGAAGTTTGCCCGTTCCTATTGGAGGAAGTCTTGTGGAGATTTCTCAACTTTTTTGAGAGGATTGGAACATTGCGGTCAGGAGGGTTTGCTGGTGGCCATTGAAGGGTATGATCACGCTTTGGGAGTAAAATTTTCTAGTTATGCCGGTGATTGGGTTTGGAAAAAGATGGGGGTTTATTTTAGAGGGGAATTATCGGGTGGAGTGAAGATTGATCCCAATCTTCTTGATGATGTGGTAAGGATAAATAAGAGAATAGTGATATTTGTGGCCAAAAACGGTGGCAGATGGCCGGATCAGGAAGAGATGAGGGTTATTTTTGATGACTTGGAGGTAGCGCCAGAAGACTCGAAGGAACTGTTGACTGTAATGAGGGACATGCGAGGGATGAGGCGCCCGGCTCGATGGGATGGTGATACTTTAGATGACAACAGTGATAGGGGACAGAAAATGGCGGGAGAGATTGTTTCAGTTGGAATAAACGGTAATTGTCGGAGCTCGGTTGAAGACGTTATTGTGGGGAGAATCGGTATGGAGGAGAGAGAGTATAAACGGGTAGACGTGGCTGGGATGTTTGGTTTAACTTATGAAAAGGATAAGACAGATTGAGGCGGCGGCGTTAGAGAAGTTAAGAGAGGTTCTGGAGGCTAGTGGGAGTGGATAGTGTTATGATGAAAATGTGAGAGGGAAATTAAGGTGGATAGATGGAATATTGGGGTTGGGTTTGATTTTTCTGGCGGTGGGAATAGGGATGGAATATCGAATGAAAGTGGCGCCAAAAACGGAGGTGGAGATAATTAAAAATGAGGGGCGAGTGATGGATGAGAGTAGGGGGAAGATTTTGGTTGATGTAGGAGGGGCGGTGGAGAAGCCGGGGGTGTATGAGTTGGAGGTGGGAGCCAGGATTAAAGATGTATTAGTGATGGCCGGTGGTTTGAGTGCGAAGGCGGATAGGGAGTGGGTGGAGAAGAATTTGAATCAAGCAGGGGAAGTGTGGGATGAGATGAAGATATATGTACCTGAGTTGGGAGGTGTGTTGGGGGATTCTAGTAAAAGGAGCAGTAGCAACCAGACGATTTCTAATATGATTAATTTGAATACAGCCAGTCAGGGAGAACTGGAGGAATTGCCAGGAATAGGGCCGGCGATGGCAGGGAGGATTATAGAGTATAGGGAGGCCAATAGTGGATTTAGAAACGTGGAAGAGGTGAAGTTGGTGAAGGGGATAGGAGATAAGTTGTTTGAGAAGATGAAAGATAAGATTTCGATATGAATTGAATGAAAAATATCAAGACTTTTTTGTTAATTAGTGGGTCTTTGTTGTTGGTGGGGATGATATATAGGTTTGTAGATAGGGATAGTTTGATAAGTGTGATTTATGAAAGTTTGCCGAGGAGGGAGGCGGGGTTGTTGGCAGGAATGGTGGCGGGAGACAAGGAGGGAATCGATAGAGAATTTTGGATGTATTTAAAAAATAGCGGATTGTTGCATGTGGTGATAGTTTCCGGGAGTAATATGATATTGTTGGGTAGGATTGTGATAGAGAATTTGGCCTGGATTTTGGGGAGAAAGAAAGCCATTTTAGTTGGTTTTTTATTGCTTTGGGGTTATGCCGGTTTGACAGAGTGGCAGGTGCCGGTTTTGAGGGCGGTCCTATTGTTGTTTGTTTATTATTGGGCACAGCTACTGGGGAGAAAGTTTGACGTGTGGAGAGCTTTGACCTTGGTAGTAGGAATGATGGTGTTTATTGATTGGCGGATGATAATGGGGGTGAGTTTTTGGTTGAGTTTGGTGGCTTTTGGGGCGGTGGTTTTGCAAAGTAGAGTTGGGAATGGGTCTGAGGTTGGGTCCGGAAGAGATGGGATAAAGGAGGTTTTTTATGATAATTTTTTGACAGCTTTATGGGTGGGGATATGGGTGACACCGATATTGGCATTACAATTTGGTGAGATTAGTTTGGTGGCACCGATAGTAAGCGGTTTGGTTTTAGGGGTGGTGGGGATGGTGACTTTGGTGGGAGGGATAGGGGCGGTGGTGGGGGTATTTGTGCCGATATTGGGAAAAGGATTAGTATGGTTAACTTACCCATTGTTGAAGTATTTTGTGGTAGTAACAGAGGGTTTTGGGTGGGTGGGAGTGGGTCGGATTAAATTCAATTGGTGGATGTTGATAGGATATTATTTGATTTTGGTTTATTTTTTGGTAAAAAAGAAAGAGAGAACCTATTGATATGACTTTTTATTTATTTTTCACTCGATATTACCGTTTTTCTGGCTCAATGAGTCTGCGACGCAGGCTCAGCGTCGCTACGAAAAAGGTAATACCGAATGAAGCACATGTCTTTACCAGATGAAGAATGTAAAATTATTTTTGTTAGGGTATATTGTACTTTTTCAATCAATGTTACCGATTTTTCTAGCTCCGGTGAGTCTGCAGGGCAGCCTCAATTTCGCTGTGAAAAAGGTAACATTAATTGAATGAAGAATGTAAAATTATTTTTGTTAATTAGTGGGTTTTTGTTATTGGTGGGGGTGTGGTTGTCTTTGCCGGATGGGAAAACGAGATTGGTATTTTGTGATGTGGGACAGGGGGATGGAGTTTTACTGAGTCGGGGGACCTTTCAAATGCTTTACGACGTGGGGCGGGATAATGGAAAGATGAGAAAATGTTTGGAGAGATATTTGCCATTTTGGGATAGGAAGATAGAAGTGGTGATTTTGAGTCATTGGGATAATGATCATGTAGGTGGATTGGAGGATATGGGGAAGAGTTACAAGATGGAAAAAGTATTTTCGGGAGTGAGGGCTGAAGGTGAGTTTGAGCAAAAAATTTATACAGAAATTCTGAGACAGAATGATGTATTGAGAGGTGATTGGTTTAAGTTTGAGGTGATATGGCCGGAGAGAGGTAGCGGTGTAGGTGAGGAGAAGATGGATAGCAATGAGATGTCATTAGTAGGGGTGTTGAGGGTGGCTGATAAGAGAATATTATTGATGGGCGATGCACCGGTGGGGGTGGAGCAAAAATTGGTATGGAGGAAAGTTCTGCAAAGCAGAATTGGTGAGGACGGGGTGGATGTATTGAAAGTGGGACATCATGGATCAAACACTAGTACCAGTGAAGAGTTGCTGGAGGAGGTGAGGGCGAAGATGGGAGTGATTGGAGTGGGAAAGAATAGTTTTGGTCATCCGACAAAAGAAGTGTTGGCTCGACTGGAGAAGTTTGGAGTGGAGGTGAAGAGGACGGATGAAGATGGGGATGTGGTGATGGTTATGGCGAAGGAGTGAAACGACTGCGATAATCCGGGTTAATGATGGAGTATAATTAATTATGACAGGGAGAGAGGTGAAGGTTAGTGATGAAGGAGTGGTAGAGAATGACGGAGTGAGAAGAAGACATGTTGTGGTGTTTGTTGATGAAGAGAAAATGGATTTGACGAAGAAAAGACAAGGGGAGTCGGAGGTGGGGTTTGATGGGCCGGTTATGAGAGGGATTGTGCCTGCTACGGGAACCTTTACTGAGCCGGTGGATGGGGCTAGGCCCGAAGGGCGAGCTTTGAGAATTAGAGAAAAGGGTGGTTGGAAAGATGAGCCGGTGAATCCAGACGAGGTTCATCATATTAGTCTAGATCCATTGTAAGGATGGGGAAAATTTGTTGGTATAAGCAGTGGGAGGTGTAGTTTGCTAGAGAAAAATTGGATCGTTTTTGGTGGGAGTGGTGACCGGGTGGTATCCAAGCAAGAGGGCTAGGGTGATTTTGGCGTTGAATGCGTTGAGATATGAGTAGAGGGGGGTTATAATAAGAATATGAGTGTTGATCAAGTGAGAAATGAGGGAGTGGTTGATTCAGGTGAGGCGAGAAAGGATTTTCCGGTGACAGGAGAGGAGGCGATGAGGGGCATTGTTAGGATGTTTTGGAAATCTGAATTGACAAGGGAAAAAGTTGAAAATGTTATGGTTGTTTGTTTGCCGGTGTTGGATGATTGGTTGAAAGAGGGTGGTAATCAGAATGAGTTTTTGAAATATGATGCTAGTGATACTGAGGTGGATGATAGGATGTGGCGGGATTTGACAACGAGGGAGCGACCGATATTTTTTCCGTTTAAGTTTTTTGGTGGCAGGTTAAGATTGGGGGTGGAGCGTAAGAGAGATAGTGTTAGTGTTTGGCTAGATGATCCCAAGAAGGAGAATGATTGTATGAAAGCGATTGGAAAGTTCGACAGGATGTGTGGGGAGCTTTTTGGCGAAGGAAATGGTGTGGTAACAGGGAAGGATAAGAGAGAATATTGGCTTTTTCGGAAAACAGAATCAGAGATGATTGAGGGTGTATGAGGGGTTTGATAATTTTTTTACTACACACACCAGAACGACAGGATTTAATACAAGAGATTATCCTGTGTTCTGGTGTGTGTTCGTGCATCTAGGCGGGGTGGAGGTCGGGTTGCAGAGGTCTGGGTAAGATTCGGTAGTACGAATCTTTCTCTATTTCCCCTCCGATTTCGACTTTAAAACGGATGATCTTGCCGACCAAATCATTATCTGGTCGGGTTAATTTTGAACCTTTCATCCATTTTTTTTCTTCGTCTCCGTTGAGACGGGTTCGGTATACGTCAAGACGGATTTCACTTTCCACTACTCCCATCGAGACTGTAACTTTATAGTCTTGGTTCCACCACCACCAATCCAGTTGATCGCCGATTTCTATGTCGGTGATTTCTGATTCTGGGGTTTCCTCTACTAATGAAACTTTGGCGGTAATAGAAGGGGGGGGTGGAGGGGTTGCCTCGTCGCATGCGCAGAGACAGAGACTGAGACTGAGGGTGAATAAAAAAATAACAAAAATTGTAATTGTCTTGTTTTTCATTTTTGTTGCCTCCTTAGCAACGTCGAGATATCCATTGCATTTAATGGGTTCTTGGTTTGATAAAACAAAAACATTGAAATACTGACTAAGTGCACGATGATGTGAAAGGGCGAGGTCACATTATATATTATTATAGGTTATTTATCAATTAATTCTTTGATTGAAAGTAGGACCAAAGGTGATTGAGAGTGGGCAGGAGTTGGGGTAGAATAAGAACTAATGGAAGATTTTAAAAAGATGGAGAAAAAGTGGCAAAAATATTGGGAGAAGGTGGATTTGTACGGGGCAAAAGACGAAGATAAGGTTAGGGACAAAAAATATGTGCTGGTGGAGTTTCCTTATCCGTCCGGATTGGGACTGCATGTGGGACACGCTTTTACCTTTACCGGTGGAGATGTATACGCTCGGTACTTGAGAATGAAGGGTTTTAATGTGATGTTTCCGATGGGTTGGGATGCTTTTGGTTTACCGACGGAAAATTATGCCATTAAAACAAAACAAAAGCCGCAAAAAGTAACCGCAGAAAATACAGCCATGTTTAAGAAACAGATGAAAAGATTGGCGTTTAGCTTTGATTGGGATAGAGAGGTAAATACAACCAACCCGAAGTATTATAAGTGGACCCAGTGGATATTTATTCAGTTGTTCAAGAAAGGCCTGGCTTATAAAAAGAAAATGCCGATAAATTGGTGTCCTTCGTGTAAGACGGGGCTGGCCAATGAGGAGGTCATAGATGGTAAATGTGAGAGATGTGGAGCTGAAGTAAGCCAGAGAAATATCAGTCAGTGGGTGGTCAAGATTACTGACTATGCTGATAAATTGATAGATGGATTGGAGAAGACGGATTTTATGGAGAAGGTCAAAAAGGCTCAAATTAATTGGATAGGAAAAAAAGAATGGATTGATATTAAGTATGCAATTGAGGGGACTGACGAAAAAATTGTGGTGTCAACTACCAGACCGGATACTAATTTTGGGGCTACTTTTGTAGTGGTGGCGCCGGAACATTCATTAGTGGAAGCAATAACTAATAAGAAAATAACAAGTATTTCAGAAAAGAAAAGAGAAGGAATTGAGGCGTATGTAAAAAAGACCAAAAAGAAGTCGGAATTGGACAGAATGATTGAGGGTAGAGCTAAGACAGGAGTTTTTACCGGTTTGTATGCAATCAACCAATTGAATGGATTCAAAATGCCGATTTGGATAACCGATTTTGTGTTAATGAGTGTGGGGACAGGGGCGGTGGTAGGAGTGCCGGGACATGATAAAAGAGATTTTGAGTTTGCCAAACAATTTGATTTGTCAGTGGTTCGAGTGGTGGTGGGGAAGAATGGAGAAAAAGGGAAAATAACAAAAATAGAAGAGGTCCAAGAAGAAGAGGGAACGATGATTAATTCGGAGTTTTTAGACGGGATGAATGTACACAAGGCAACAGCGAAGATAATGGATTATTTGGAAGAAAAAGGCTGGGGGAAGAGAACTACCAGATATCATTTGCGGGACTGGATATTTTCTCGACAGCATTATTGGGGAGAACCAATACCGATGGTTAAGTGTGCAAAGTGTGGATGGGTGCCGGTGAAGGAGAAAGATTTGCCGATTAAATTGCCGGAGGTGGAGGCATACGAGCCTACCGATACAGGTGAGAGTCCGTTAGCAAAGATTGATTCGTTTGTTAAGTGTAAATGTCCTGTTTGTGGAGGTAAGGTGCGAAGGGAAACAGATACAATGCCCAATTGGGCTGGGTCAGATTGGTATTTTTTGAGATATATTGATAGAGATAATGATATGGTTTTAGCGGATATGAAGAAGATGAAGTATTGGTTGCCGGTGGATGTTTATGTGGGGGGGGACGAACATACTACACTGCATCTTTTGTATTCAAGATTTATTGTTAATTTTTTGTATGATATAGGGGCGGTGCCTGTAGCTGAGCCTTATTACAAGAGGTTGTCGCATGGAGTTATTCTGGGTCATGATAATCGGAGAATGAGTAAGAGTCGAGGGAATGTGATAGTACCCGATGTGGTGGCTGATAAGTATGGAGTGGATGTGGTGAGAATGTATTTGATGTTTATGGGACCGTTTACCGGAACGATGGTTTGGAATGAGAGGACGTTGATGGGGGTAAAGCGGTTTTTGGTCAGGTTTGAGAAGTACCTGAGGGGGAATATCAAGCAAAGTAATAATAAGAGTGCTAGCAACAAAGCAGATAAATTGCTTGTTGTAAACAGTAATGACAAGGTAAAAGTGATAATTAATAAAGTGGTCAAAGGTGTGGGAGAAGATATCGAAAGACTTAGTTTTAATACCGCGGTAGCCAAGTTGATGGAGGCTTTGAATGGATTGCAGGGGTTGGGTTTTGAGGTGGGAGAAAGAGAACTGGAAGGGTTAATTCGATTGGTGGCGCCCTTGGCGCCGTATATGGCGGAGGAGTTCTGGTTTGAGTTGTGGAAGAAGGGAAAGGGGAAAGAGGTGATAGATGATTCCTATGTGTCGGTCCATGCCAGTGGGTGGCCCAAGGTAGAGGAGAAGTATTTAATAGAGGATAAGATGATGATTCCGGTGGCAGTGAATGGAAAAAAGAGGGGGATGGTGGAGGTAAACAAGGAAGAGGTGAAAGACGAAGTGAAGGTGTTGAAAATGGCCAAGGAAGACAAGAAGATAAGAAAATGGATTGAGGGAAAGGAGGTGAAGAGAGAGATATATGTACCGGGGAAGATGGTTAATTTTGTAGTTGGAGAATAAAGCCTGATGGTGGAGGATTTGGGTGGACGAATTGAGGCTAAAGGGTTGGAGGATGGGGTGTGTGATTTGATTACAGAGACTCAGATAAAGGAATATAAGCAAGATTTGTTGAAGAATTGGAAGATTGAGTTGGGGGAGATACCGATAATTGTGGCAAGGCCTGGGGATGATTTGTATGCTTGGTATGAGACTATTTTTCGCTTGGAAGTAAAATTTGGGATTGAGAGTACGACAGAGGTTGAGAGGATAGTGGGAGAAAAGTTGGAAAAGGGTGATGATTTTGTGCCTGGTAGTCTGACACCTGCGGATTTAGTGAGAATTAGAGAAATGGAAGAGATTGAATTGAAGGGAGTGTTGCCAGGTCTTTCTTTGGTGGATGACAATCCTTTTAGGCTTGTTTTTTTTTCGGTAAAGGAAGAAAATGTGCGGGAGATAGCAGCCAGAGAGGTGGAAAAGGCAGGAAAAGAGATGAGTTTTGATTCTATACCTGAGGCGGTGGCGTATTTGAAAGGTTTGGCAAAGGATCTTTTTTTTCATGAAGCAGGTCATTTTGTTTATGAGCGATGGAAGAGCGATGGTTCTGGCAAGCCTGGCAAGCAAGAGCGATGGGATGCTTTTATGGGTAAAAGTTCTGAAATGTTGGAGGAAGTGAGAAAAATTCAACAAAAGAATTATCCCGATATTGAAATTTCAAAAGAGACATTATTTGAAGAGGCTTTTGCGGAGTATTTTCAAGAGGTGGTGACAAGAGGAGAGGTTAAAAGCCGATTGGGGAAGAATGATGGTGCTAATGAGTTAGTGGGATCATTATTGGGGCAGAAAGGTTGACTTGGTTGAGATTAAACAATCCAACCATATCAAATCGTATTAAGCAGAGAGACAGAATGACTGCCAGTGGGGATAGATTTACTTAAAGGATGGGAAAGAGCATGTTTTTTTGATATTATGAAAAGATGCAAAAAATAGAGGAATATAGATTGAGAAATGGGATAAAGGTGGTGGTGGTGCCAATGAGGGGTCTTAATGGTGTTACGGTGGAAGTATTGGTAAAAATTGGATCTAAGTATGAGAAAAGGGGTGAATTTGGTATGAGTCACTTTTTGGAGCACATGGCTTTTAAAGGAACCAAAAAAAGACCTTTGTCGGGGGATATCGCCAGTGAAATTGATGTCAGGGGGGCTGGATGTAATGCTGGGACCGATGGAGAGGTGACCTCATATTGGGTGACAACAATCAGGCGTAATTTGGACTGGGCCATTGAACTATTGGCCGATGTTTTGATGAATTCGACGTATAGGGTTGACGAGGTGAACAGGGAGAAAGGAGTGATTATTGAGGAGATTAGAATGTATGAGGATAATTCACTAATGGGTTTGGGAAGTGACTTCGCCAAATTTGTTTTTGGCAAGTCTAAGATTGGTTGTTTTAATATTTCCGGTGAAGTTGAAGACGTAATATCAATTAATAGAAAAACCCTGGTCGATTACAAGAGAAAATATCTGGATACCAACAGGATGGTTGTAGTAGTAGCAGGTGATGTTGGTAAGGAGGCCTTTGATAGTGTCCGAGGGTATTTTGATGTATTTAAAACAACGGCGAGTCAAGTTTTGCCGAAAGTAAAGATCGAGATCAACAAGGAGAGAGTGATGGTGAAAAAGAAAGAGATGCAACAGGGTCATTTTTGTGTGGGTGTGCCCGGTTTGGCTTGGACAGACGAAAGAAAGTATGTTTTGCGGTTGATGGAGGTGATATTGGCCGGGAATCGGTCTTCGCGCCTGTTTAGGAAGATTAGGGAAGAAAAGGGATGGGCCTATTATGTAGCCAGTGTAGGACAGAAATATCGAGAGGCTGGATTGGTGGCGATACAGGCAGGGGTGAAGATGGAGCGATTGGATGATGCTGTCGATTTAACGATAGAAGAGATGATAGGAATGGGGGCGAGCCTAGAAGAGAGAGAAGTGGAGATGGCCAAAGAATATGTTTTGGGAAAGATGAGGTTGGCGATGGACGAGAAACAGTTTTGGTCAGAGTTTGTAGGAAGAAAGATGTTACTGGAAGACAAGTTGGCCAGTGTGGAGGAGGAGATAGAGAATTATAGGAAAGTGAATAAAAAAATGGTGGTGGATTTGGCCAAAGAACTGTTGGTAAAAGATAAGATAAGGAAATTGGTGGTGCGGTAAATATCAGATGGAAAGCGGTTAATTGTATTATATCGTTGGTGACTAACAATAATATATATGCGGGAAAAGAGAACAGGGTAAAAAGAGGCAAAAGAAGCTGTAAAAATGCGGAGAATAATTTTGTAAATGCGGAAAAATGATAAAATTGGCTTTGAAATATGCGGAAATAGTCTATATAGCGAGGATGGGGGAATGAGAATTGGAAGTGAAAAATGTAAAATTTAGTATCCTCACCAGGAGTCGAACCTGGATTTTTCCCTTAGGAGGGGAATGTTCTATCCATTGAACTATGAGGACAGACTCCAACTTTGTTGGAGAATTATTAATTTTCAAATTCGAATTATTCCAATGAATAGGTAGAATTTGGAAAAAAATTATAGAGCTAAAAGGTGCGTAGTAGTATGGTCGGGGATACAGGATTCGAACCTGCAACCTCGGCAACCCGAATGCCGCGCGCTAGCCAATTGCGCCAATCCCCGTTTTGCATTCTGTAAAGCAGAATCTTACTATTTTACTGCAATTCTATCTGATTATCTAATTAAAGGTCCCAAAAAGGTCTTTATGGACTGAGGTTTATGTTTTTACTGTCATGGGGTAAAAATTTGTCAGTTAAGGTGCCGTGTTTTTCTGTTTTTGGGTATAGTCTATATTATATAGTGTTTTAGCTAATGTAGCCTTTTGAGTTAGAGAGTTTAATAGGGATGTGCTTTGATAATGTTGGTGAGCAAAAATTGATAGTTTTTTGTCAGTGTGCTTTGTTGTTTGCTAAAAGCGACTTGATATCGGTTTTAACGGTATGTGGAGTTAAAGTGACGAAATGTAGCGCCTGTAGAGTGATTTGTTTGGTAGTATGAGGGTTTTGGGGTGATTTTGTTATAGGATAAAATTAGGGTTTATTTGGTTAGAAGATCCGTTTTGTGGAGCGAATGGTGGCGATGAACATGTAGTTGACTTGAGGCAGAGAAGTGTTTACCATGATTTTAGATGACTGATTTGGACAGAAACACAAGAACTTTAATTGTTTGTTTTTCGATAGCGTTGGTGGCGTTGATTCCTTTGCGTTTTGTAGAGGCGGGACAACAGGCAGTGAGAGTGGGACAAAGTCAGGTTTTGGGTCAATCGGCAGAGAGAGATGTGATAGCGCCAGTGACAGTTAAGAGAATTAATCCGGCTCAGCTGCAAGCTCCTTATGATGAAATCGATGGTGGTTTGGGTGAGGAGATTGAAGTCGGTTGTCTTGGGGAGGAAGAGGTGAGGGGGTTGATTGAGAAGCTAACTTTGGGTTTGGTGATGGGGGATTATACAGAGGAAGAAGTGAGGCAGGTTTTGATAGAGGTAGAGGAAATAGAAGCGAGATTGTGTAAGTAAGCAGAGGAAAAGGAAAGGTTGATTTATCTATCGAATAGTGATGGCGTAGAGGTTTTCTTGGGCGCCGGGATAGGCGGAGGTGATGGTAATTATGCGACTACCGTCCGGCCAGGGGAAAACCACGTTTTTATCGAAATTATCAGCAAAAACTGTTTGATTATTGGTGGTGTCATATTCGATGGTTTTTATTTGGTTACCCTCGATATAAATGATGTTATTGGAGTTGGGTAACCAGAAGGGGTCGGTGACGGTGTCTTGATGGCCAACAAGAAAGTTGGTGTCGTCTTTTTGGTCATAGATGTAATAGTGGTCGGCCTGGATTTGGCGGGTTTGGTTTTGATTGTTTTGGGCTGGAGGCGGAGTAATATATTGATCCAGGAGTTGGTTGTCTTTCTGGGCTAAATAGAGAATTTTACTGTCGGAAGAAGAGAAGGCTACGTTTTGAGCCGAGGCGGTAGAAACCACCTCTTTGATTTGATCCGGCAGGTCTTTTATCTTGTTTTTGATCAGTTCGGAGGTTTGCTGTTGCCATTCCTTTTTAATGATGGGCAATCGGGGGGTAATATCGTATAAGTCGCGGCTATTGGGGGAGGTGTCGAGTCGGATAAGATAGGAAGCGTTGGGTCCGACAGCCAAAATACTACGGGAGTCGGGAGAAAATTCAAAATTAAAGTTGGCCCAATTTATACCGGGGGAATCGGGATGAATTTGTTTGGGCAGGTTTTTATTTAAGGGTAAAGGTCGGTTGGTTAAGTCGAGTTGGTAGAGACCGTTATCGCGACTGGCTGAGGCGGAGGCTACCGAATAGACTATCTTGCTGTTGTCGGGGCTAAGGACCGGATTAATGGTTCCGGTGAGGGTTAAGGGTTTAAGATCGGGGGCGGTACGAAAAAGATGGGCGTCGGTTTGAAAAACAACCTCTTTTTTGATTAAAGCGGTTTTTTGCCAAGGCAGATAACCGTCTTTGATGATTTTTATTTGGTAATTGCCAGGAGGGAGGTTGATGGTGTCGTCGGTGGCAGTGGTCAGTCGATTGTTGATGTAGACAGAGGCGGATTTGGGGGTGGAGGTGGCGGAGATAAGGCCGGTGGCTTTGACAAAGGAGCCTTGGTTGAAGCTGATTTTATAGCCACGAGCCAGGAAGGAGATAAGGTAGGTGGTAGCGATTATAAGAAATGAAACTCCCAGCAGAAGGGACAAGCTTTTTTTGTTGGATGTTGGTGGTGCCATTAGAGTATTCTATCAATTTATAATAGTTTTTAGGGGGTTTATTGATAGAATTGAATATGAGACTTTTTAAAAAGCTAGGGATTGATTTGGGGACGTCTAATAGCGTGATATGGATGGAAAATGAGGGGATTGTCTTGAATGAGCCGACGATAGTGGCGGTGGGAATTGAAGACAGAAAGGTTTTGGCAGTAGGGAGTGAGGCGAAGGATATGTTGGGAAAGACACCGGAATATATTGAGGTGATTAGCCCGTTGGAGGATGGTGTAATTGCCGATTATGAAGTGACTGAGGCAATGTTGAGATATTTTTTGCGTAAGGTTATGGGGAAAATGTGGTTTTTTGGTCCGGAGGTGATGGTGTGTGTGCCGGCGGGAGTGACTCAGGTAGAGCAGAGAGCGGTTTTAGATGCGGTTTTGTCAGCCGGAGCCAAAAAAGCTTATATAATTGATGAGCCTTTAGCGGCGGCGATTGGAGCGAAAATTCCGGTGTCGGAGAGTTTTGGCAATATGATTATTGGAGTAGGAGGTGGTGTGGCTGAGGCGGCGGTAATCGCTTTGGGGGGGGTGGTGACGCACAAGACGGTCAGGGTGGGGGGCAGGAGGTTGGATAGAGCAATTATGGATTACCTGAAGAAGAAATATAATCTGGTGGTGGGGGAGCAAACTGCAGAAAGAATGAAGATAAAAATAGGTAGTGCCGTTAGGTTAAAAAGACCGGAAAAAATGGAAATAAGTGGCAGAGATTCTGTATATGGACTACCTAAAAACAAGGAAATTGATTCGGATGAGGTTTATGAAGCGATCAGGCCTTTCCTGGATTTGATTTTGGATGCTATCCGGGACACTTTGGAAATGACACCACCGGAGTTGGTAGCAGATATTGTGGACAGGGGAATTATTTTGAGTGGTGGGGTGTCTCAGTTGCGTAATTTTAATGTACTGGTAACTCGTGAGATTGGAGTATCGGCTCATGTGGCATTGGAGCCACAGTTTTGTGTAATCAAGGGGACGGGAATGGCGATTGAAAATCTAGAGACTTATAAGAGAGCGATACGGTAAGATTTTTATATAATATCAAAGTCTTATAATTGTTAAATTGCAAATTATTAAATTATTAAGGGTTTTTTAGTTTTTAGTTTATGTATAGGGAGGAAATAAGAGTAAAGAATTTGTTCAAATAGGTTAATTTTGGTGTTTTTCTATTATTTTTTAATATATTATATTAAAATAAACCAAGTGAGATGATATATTAATAAAATTAGTCTTGTAGTTTTGTATTAGATAGAGCAAAAAGTGGTAAAAAATAAATTATAAGGGTAGTGAAAACGAGGGAGAGAAGAAAAAAATTGGCAAAATTGAAATGGGGACAGCTTTGATTTGATTGAAAGATGGAGGAAATGATAGAATGACTCAACAAAGGACAAAGAATGAAAGGGATGAATCTTAAAAAAGGTGGAGATTATTGGCAAATATGGGGTTTTCCTCTTTTTGGCGGAGATCGGTATCAAGTGCTAGATCGGATATCGAATCGATTGGAATTGGTGTCATCCGGGTTGGAGGGGAAGCGAGGAGGGAGGAGGCCAATGTGGATAGCGACAGTTAACCCAGAGTTTGTGATGGAGGCGATGAAAGATTCGGGTTTTAAAAAAATCTTATGCGAGAAGACCGATTTGAATGTGATGGACGGGATAGGGCTCATATGGGCAAGGGAAGTGCTTGGTCCAAATCTTCAGTCAAAGAATAATCTATTAAGAGGGTTGAGGGTGGGAGTGGAGGTGATTTTGGGGAAGTATAGGCAAAAAGTGGTGACGGGGAGTGATTTGATGTTGGAGATGTGTCGATTGGCGAAAAGTAAGAATTATAGGGTATTTTTTTTGGGAGGGTGGGGAGATGGGGCGGTTAAGACGGGGCGAAATATTCAGTGTTTATTGTCTGGGTCTGATGTTAAGCCAGGGAAAAGATTACAAATAGCTTGGTCGCCGGGCCAACCAAAAATAAAAAATACCGATGTTTTGGCTAAAATTAATAAGTTTAAGCCGGATATTCTGCTAGTGGCTTATGGGATGAAGCGACAGGAAGAGTGGATTGAGAAGAATTTGAGTAAGCTTAAGGTGAAAGTGGTGATGGGGGTGGGGAGGAGTTTTGACTATTATGGTGGTGATCTAAAAAGAGCTCCTAAGATATGGAGAAGTAGGGGTTTGGAGTGGCTGTATTCGTTGATTAAGGAGCCGAAGCGGTGGAGACGGCAGTTAGTTTTGCCAAAGTTTGCGTGGAAGGTAATTAAACAAGGGTGTTTAGTAAAATGAGAAGGGAAATTGATTTCTTGATAAGAGGGACTAATGATGCGGGGAAAACAGTGTATTTGGTGGTTAAAAAAGAGGGAGTAGAGGGAACAATAGTTGATTGTTTGATTGATGAGGTTAATTCGGAAATTAGTTTGGCTAGATTAGAATTAATACCTTTATTGCCAGCAATATCGAAAAGAGTTATTCAAATGAGAGGATTTAATTAAATTCTCCTACAAGTTTGATTTCCAGTTTCAGGTCAATACCGTATTTATTTTTTACCTTTTGTTGGATTAATCGGACTAATTTTATATAGTTGGCGGCGGAGTTGGGGCTGGTTGTGGTGGGGTCGGTGTTGATGATAAAGTTGGCGTGTTGGCGGCTGATTTGGATGTTGTTGATGGTGGTTCCTTTGAGATTGAGGCGGTCGATTAGCTGTCCGGCTGGTGGTGGCTTGGCTCCGGTTTTGACGATGGGATTTTTGAAGGTGCAACCGGCAGAGGGAAGTGGCTGGGTTTTAGTTTTTTTCTTAATGATGTTTTTGGCTGTTTTTTGGGCTTTTTTACCGTCACCCTGTTTGAGGTTGATGGTGGTGGAGAGGATAATCAGGTGAGGTTTTTTTTGAAAAGGGGACTGGTCGTAATCCCAGTTGGAGGAAGGGTCGGTGACAGGGAGAGTAGTGGTTTTTCCTGTTTGATAGTTAAACACCACCACTGATTTAAGAAAGTGGGAAAAGTCGGTTTGGTTTACACCATGGATGTTGGAATGGATAGCGCCACCAATAGTGGCGGGGATGTAGGCAAATTCTTCTAGTCCTACCAGGTTTTTTTGATTAAGATGTTTAATGGCAGAGGGGAGAGAGGTGCCGGAAGAGAGAGTGGCTTTGGCGGTGGATGGATGGATGTCTATGTGGTTATTGGAATTTTTTATGACGATACCGCGGATACCGGAATCGGAGATGAGAAGATTGGAGCCGTTGCCAATGATGAAGGGTGGGGGGGTTTTGGTTTGATGTAGAAGTTTAAGGATTGATATGAATTGTTGGTGGGAAGTAGAATTAATGAAGAGATCGGCTGGTCCGCCGATTTTTAGAGTGGTATATGGGGCCAGAGGATGATTAAGGTGGACATCTATGCCTGGTAGTTGTTTTTTGATCTGTTTGGTCAGGGCTGAGTAGTCCATTAGGTATATTTTATCAAGTTTATTTGATGAAAAGGAGTGGAGTTAAGAAAGGAGTAGATTGATGATTAAAAATGTGTTTTTGAGGCTAAAAGTTATCTTGTAATATATGGTGGGATGATATAGTTTTGTTATATGAGATATGATGGTGGAAAAGTGGAGAAAATGGAGGGTATCTTATAATATTTATTCTAGATTTGTTGTCTGTTTTTCACTCAGTATTACCGTTTTTCTGGCTCGGGTGAGCCTATGGGATAGTCCCCAGCCGTTGCGGGGTAAACTCAATGTGGCTGCGAAAAAGGCAATATCGATTGAAATTTTATCGGGTGAGTGTTGGTATCGATTGGGTTAAAATAGATTATGATATTAGGAATTGATCCGGGGTTGGCTAATGTGGGATGGGCGGTGTTGCGGAAAGGGGGGAGAGAGGGGCGGGAGGCGGAGTTGATGGGGTGTGGGTGTATTAAGACAAAACCGGCGGAAAGTTCGGCGGAAAGATTATATTTAATTGACAGTAGTTTAGGTAAATTGATAGATAAGTTTGGAGTAAAAGAAATGGCTGTAGAGAGTTTGTTTTTTGCCAGAAATGTTAAATCGGCTATGCAGGTGGCGGAGGCGATTGGGGTAATTAAGGTTTGTGGGGCCAGGCAAAAGATAAGGGTGTTTGATTATACGCCGTTACAAATCAAAATGACTTTGGTGGGTTATGGACAGGCGGAAAAAAGACAGGTGGAGGTGATGGTGAGGAATTTTTTGTTCTGTAAAGCAGAATCCGTCGGAAAAAAGAAGGGAATGGATCAAATGTTGACTGGGCACGCTTCGGATGCGGCAGCGGCGGGGTTGACGCATTTGTTTACCAACAGGGATTTGGTAATTGAATAAGTTACGATACATATGAGATGGAGCGGCGCTTGATTCGATGATTAATTCGGTGTATACTGGAATTCAGCATGAATGTTTCTTATATAAAATCGTTTAGCCAAGGGCAGATAACGGTACCCAAGAGTGTCAGAGATGCTTTGGGGATCGGGCATAATTTTTGGCTTAAGGTGTACACGGAGGGGAATAAGATTGTGGCCGAACCGGTGACCGGGGCCGGATTGAGTAAAGATGAGTATTTGGCGAAATTAAAAAAGATGAAAACAACTTGGTTTGATATAAAAGATTGGAAGAATATGAGAGAACAGGTGAGAAGGAGAGATTGGAAATGAGGCAGGTGGTGGTTGATAGCTCAGTGTTGATTGATTTCTTGCGGAGAGAGGACAAAGAAGAGACTCTGTTGTATCAATTGGTAGAAAAGGATTGTGAATTGAAGTTGCCCATGATAGTTTGTGCTGAGATGTATTCAGGAAAGAGTGTGTGGGAGAATAAGGCTGTCAGTCAACTGATTAAAGAATGGTTGAGAGGGATGGACTTGATGGTAATGAGTTTGAAGATTTGTAAAGGAGCAGGTGAGATAAGGGCGAAGTATGGAATTGATTTGATCGATGCAGTGATAGCGGCAACGGCTAAGATTAATAAACTGCCCTTGGTTACTTTGAATAAAAAGCACTTTTCGATGATTAAAGGGTTGAAATTGTATTTATGATTTCGAGTTTGTCGGGAGAAATAATATCCAAGGGGGTGAACTGGGTGGAAATTGAGGTGGCCGGGGTGGGTTATCGGGTGGCGGTGGGGGAAAGATTGTTAAAAGAGTGGGGAGAAGGGGATGAGGTGCGAGTCAGGACTTATATGGCGGTATCAGATAAAGAGATTTCTTTGTATGGTTTTAAAACAAATGATGAGGTGGTTTTGTTTAGAATGATGATAGGGGTATCAGGGGTGGGTCCGAAGACGGCGGCTTTGATTTTGGGGAGTAGTGGGGCTGATGATATAGTCAAGGCGGTTTCGAGGGCTGATGTAGCTTTTTTTCAAAAGGTTAAAGGAGTGGGGAAGAAGGCGGCTCAGAAAATAATCATTGACCTAAAGAGTAAGATTGGTGGCTTAAAGGATTTGGATTTGGTGGGGGCCGGTGGGCAAGAGAAGGATGATTTGTATTATAGTTTGAAGAATTTGGGTTTTTCAGCTCGAGAGATGGAAAAAGTAATAGGAAAAGTGCCGGTTGACTTGAAAACAGTGGAGGATAAGTTGGGTTGGTGCTTGAGGAATTTGGGGCAAATATGACAATGAATAAAAATTTAGACTCAAGAGTAAAGAAGTCGGAAAAAAAAGTGGAGAAGAGTATAAGGCCACAGAGATTGGCGGAATTTATCGGGCAGAAAAAAGTGAAGAAAAAATTAGAGGTTTTTTTGCAGGCGGCCAGAAAAAGAAAAGAAGCCTTGGAGCATGTGCTATTTTATGGTCCGCCGGGTTTGGGTAAAACAACTTTGGCTTTTTTGATGGCGCGAGAGATGGGGAGTAATTTGAGAGTAACTTCAGGACCGGCATTGAGTCGGGCTGGAGATTTGGCAGCCATATTGTCAGGATTGAAGGCCAATGATTTTTTGTTTATTGATGAGATACATCGACTTAATAAGATTGTGGAAGAAACTTTGTACAGCGCCATGGAAGATTTTGTTTTGGATATAGTGTTGGGTAAGGGGCCGGCGGCCAAAACGGTACGGCTCAAACTGGCTCGATTTACCATTGTGGGAGCCACAACCAGAATAGGCTTGATATCAGGTCCGCTGAGAGACAGATTTGGTTATATAGAGCAGCTGGATTTTTATCAAAGAGAGAGTTTGGCAGAGATTATTGAGAGAACGGCGGATTTATTGGGGACAAAAATAGAAAAAAAGGCGGCGATGGAATTGGCCGGCAGATCGAGGGGGACACCGCGAGTCGCCAACAGATTATTGCGACGGGTGAGGGACTATGCCGAAATTAATAATGACGGACGAGTGACATTGGTGGAAATGAAGAAGGCTTTAGATGCTTTGGGGGTGGACGAAATGGGGTTGTCTGATGCGGATAGGAAGTATTTAGAGGTACTACGAACACAATATGACGGGGGGCCGGTGGGAGTGGAGAATATAGCGGCGGCGTTGACCGAGGATGTGGGGACAATAACGGAAGTGTATGAGCCTTTTTTGATGAAACAAGGGTTGGTGAAGAGAACATCGAGGGGGAGGGTGTTGATTTGAAGATAACCCCGATAGTCCTTCTAAAGTCGGACATGCGGGGTGGTCTACTATTGTATTTTTGATTTGGAGATCACCAAAAAAGCTGCTCGAGTAAACCCAAACAGCTTAGTGGCAAAAGTAGAAGGGGGGATTTTTATTCGGATTGGATACCGAGAAGCCAAAGAACGGCTTCTTTCCTGTAACGGCGGTCACCGCGGGCATTGATTCTGATGGCCGGCAGTTTACCTCTTTTCCCCCAGCGCTTAATAGTCAGTTTGCTGACTCGAAGCAACTCGGCGACTTCGCCGACGGTGAGAAGGTCGGGTAAGTTGTCGATAGAAATCTTATTAACTTTTTTGACGGATGGGGCGGTGGTGTTGTCTGTTGGCTTTTGTGCCATAGGATTGTCTTGTGTGATGGTTTGATGTTCCATTGGGTGGCTCCTCTTGTATCAAACTAATATTTAACTATGACCAGTAAAACACAGAGACTATTAGTGTGTCAATGAGGAGTTTGGCGGAAGTAGGAGAAAGTGGCTTATGATGGGGAGAAGTAAATTTCGTTTTGTTGTAGAATAAGTTATGAAGAAAAATAACCAGAGTATTAAGGTGGCATTTTTTGGAGTAAAAGAGTGGGAAAGGGAGTTGATTGAAAAAGAAATTTCTCGGTTGAACGTTTTTGGAGTGGGTATTTTTAAGAAAGAAGTAGATGAAGATTTAAAGTTAGCTTCAGAATATGATGTGTTGTCGGTTTTTATAAATTCGCGGATGGACAAAAAGAGTTTGGCTAAGTTGCCTCGATTGAAGTTGTTGGCGACACGGTCAACGGGGATGGATCATATTGATCTACAAGAGTGTAAAAAGAGAAAGATAAAAGTGATGAACGTGCCTGAATATGGGTCAAAAACGGTGGCGGAGTATGCCATGGCCTTGTTGCTGGCGGTGACTAAAAAGATTGTGGTGGCGCATGAGAGTGTGGAGGAGGGGCGTTTTTCTCCGGAGGGATTGACGGGAGTTGATCTGGATGGCAAGACTTTGGGGGTGGTGGGGGTGGGTAGGATTGGGTCCAACATGATCAAGATGGCCAGAGGATTCGGAATGAAGGTATTGGGGGTGGATAAGAAGAAGGATTTGAAAAAAGCCAAAAGATTAGGCTATAAGCGGGTTAAGTTGGAGACTTGTTTGAAGCAGTCGGATTTTGTGTCTTTGCATGTGCCGGCTTGTAAGGAGACTTTTCATTTGATTAATAGGGGGAATATAAAATTGATGAAGAAGGGGAGCGTTTTGGTAAATACTTGTCGGGGGCCGGTGGTAGAGGTGGAGGCATTGTTGTGGGGATTGAAGCATGGGATATTGTCGGGAGTAGGGTTGGATGTAACCGAGGAAGAAAGTAGCGCTGAGGATATGGAGGTAGTGCTAGGGGGAAAAACAAGTAAAGACGACCTGAGAGAGTTGGTGACTTTTCATATGTTGAGAGACAGGGATGATGTAGTGTTTACTCCACATAATGCCTTTAATACCAAGGAAGCGGTGGGTAGGATAGTGAGAACGACGGTGGATAGTATAAGTGACTTTATAAAGTAGGGTTGGTTAGATTGGTACTTGACTACAAGAACAACCCTGTTATAATTGTATTATTATGGAATTTATTCAAAGAAAAGTATATTTTCAACTAAAGGAGCATTTGGATAAACCGGAAATTTCGCTGGTGTTGGGACCAAGACAATCAGGTAAAACCACTATAATGAAGAAGCTTCAATGGGAACTAGAGAAAAAAGGACGAAGTTGTGTTTTTTTGAATCTTGATGTAGTGGAAGACAGATCTTTTTTTGACAGTCAACATGCTTTGATTGATTTGATAAAAGGAAGAACAGGAAAGAAGGGAGTTTTTGTTTTTATTGATGAGATTTCTCGTTTAAAAAATGCCGGATTGTTTTTAAAAGGTCTTTATGATTTAAAAACCGGTTATAAATTTATTGTTTCCGGATCCGGGGCTTTGGAGTTAAGAGCGGATGTGTTGGAGCCCTTGACGGGGAGAAAAAAGATTTTTTACTGCTTGCCTTTGTCTTTTAGTGAATTTGCCGCCTATAAATTTGATATTAGCTCAAATAATTTCGAGCAATTGACTAGTGATTTGGATAAAAAGTTGACGGTCCACTTTCGTAAAAGGCAAAGACTGATTGGGGAATATTTTAGTTTTGGTGGTTATCCTCGGGTGGTTTTGGCGGAAACGGAAAAGGAAAAAAGAGAAGTATTAAGGGAAATCTATTCAAGCTATTTGGAAAAAGATATTGGTTTTTTATTGGGAGTAGAAAAGGAGGAGGCTTTTGTAAATTTGGTTAGAATTTTGGCCAGCCAAGTTGGTAATTTGGTTAATAGGGCAGAGTTGTCGGTGACTTTGGGTCTTAATGAGAGGACTATAAAAAAGTATCTCTATTTTTTGGAAAAGACTTTTGTGATTAGCATGGTTAAGCCCTTTTTTAGAAATGCCAGGAAGGAGTTGACAAAATTACCTAAGGTTTATTTTTTGGATCTTGGCTTTCTTTGGTTGGCAAGGGGAATTTTGCCTACAGCTAATCAGACGATGAATGGCGGTGTTTTTGAAAATGCTGGTTTTTTGAGATTAAGAGAGTTTGATTTTTTAAAACAAATTAGGTTTTGGAGGACTAAATCGGGGGCAGAGGTTGACTTTGTTGTTTTTTCTGAAAAGACAGGTAATCCTGTTCCGGTGGAAATTAAATTGATGGCTAAAAAGGGAAGGGGAAGAGGCATGATGAGTTTTATAAAAAAATATCAGCCGGAAAAATCCTTTATATATTTTTTGAGAGGAAAAGATAGAAAAGAGAAAGATGGTTTTAATGTTGAGAAGGGAGAAGTTTGTCTTTTACCATATCATTTTTTGCCGGTAATTGAGTAGGGGTGTTAGGATATAGTATGAAAGTGGTAATAATTTGCGGAGGGGTGGGGAGTAAGATGTGGCCGTTGTCGCGGGAGAAAAATCCGAAGCATTTTGCCAAGTTGATAGGTGATAAGTCATTATTTCAATTGAATTATGAAGCGTTGAGACAGAAGTTTGATCCCAAAGATATATTTGTGCAAACCAATGAAGCACAAGCTAATATCGCTCAAGGGCAGGTGGGGGAAATTCCAAAGGAAAATTATTTTATCGAACCGGAGAGGAGAAATCATGGTCCGGCCATGGGTCTGATGGCGGCTAAGCTTTACCAGATGGCGCCAGATGAACCTTATGTAGTAGTGCAAGCAGATGTGATTAGAAAGCCGGTGGGTAAGTTTCTGGCCATGATAGAGGTGATGGACAAGTTGATTCAAAAAGAGGGGCGGTTAATGACCGGAGGAATTAAGTTGGACAGAGTGGTGGGAGGAATTGATTTCATGGTGCCGGGGGAGGACGTGGGAGGGGTGGAGGGGATGAGGGTGTTTAAGATGAAGAGGTGGGTGGATAGAACCGATACGAATCGTGATGATGAGGCAATTGCGAAGGGACAAGTGTATGGACACGCCAATCATTATGCTTGGACACCAAGAAAGATGTTGGAGGCTTATAAGCGACGAGCGCCGGAATGGTATGAGCCATTGGTTAAAATGATGGAAGTGATGGCTCCGATGGTCCGATGTGTGTCGGACAGCGGAGTGCCTTCGGCGTCCCGATACCCTTCGGGATGCGGGGTGCCTTCGGCAGGAGAAAAGAGGGTGATAAGAGAAGAATATGCCAAAATGCCGAGTGATCCGATTGAAGCCAGGGTGACAAAACATGAATTAGCTGGGGCTTTGGTGGTGGAACTGCCTTTTGTCTGGATTGATTTAGGTACTTGGGAGTCGGTAGCAGAATATGGGAAAGGTGGTGAGAGTGGTCTGACGATTGGAGGGGAGAATAATTATGTCAGAAGTAAGAAGTTTGTGGCGACGGTGGGCGTGAGTGACTTGGTGATAGTGGAAACTGAAGATGCAATGTTAGTGATGAAGAAAGGGAGGGGGGGCAAGGTGGGGCAGGTGGTGGACTGGTTGAAGGAAAAGAAGAAAAAAGATTTGTTGTGATAGTATGATGAAATGAGAAAGAGGGGATGGGTATTTGATACGCAGAAATATTTGCAGGTCCAAAAACGAGCAGTGGAAGAACGACTGGCCAAATTTCCGGGACGGTTGTATTTGGAATTCGGTGGCAAGCTTTTGGAGGACAATCATGCGGCCAGAACCTTACCGGGTTATGAGGTGGATGCCAAGTTAAAATTATTGAAGAGTTTGGGAAGAAAACTGGGAGTGATTTATTGTATTTCAGCCAAACAGTTGTCGGAGGGAAAAATCAGAGGAGATTGGGGAGTGGGGTATGATGTGGCGACCATCAGAGCCTTGGAAGACTTGAAGAAGTTTGGATTAATAGTGGAGGGAGTGGCGATAAACAGGTATGAGGGGGAGAAAGAAGCGGATATCTTCGAGAGGAGATTGAAACAAATGAAGATAAAAGTTTTTAAACGGAAGGAGATTGAAGGTTATCCGAAAAACTTGGAGTTGATTTTGAGCGAAAAGGGCTATGGGGCGGATGAGTATTTGAAGCCGAAGAGTAAGTTGGTGGTGGTGTGGGGAGCCGGACCGGGGTCGGGCAAGTTGTCGACTTGTTTGGGGCAGGTTTATCATGAGGTGAAAACGGGAATGAATTCGGGTTATGCTAAGTTTGAGACTTTTCCGGTGTGGGATTTGCCGATAGACCATCCGGTCAATATTGCTTATGAAGCTTCGACGGCGGATATGGGGGATTATAACTTGGTGGATTCGTTTCACAAAAAGGAGTATGGAGTAGAGGCAATCAATTACAATCGTGATGTAGAATCGTTTCCGATAATAAGAAAGATATTTGAAAAAATGTTAAAAAAGGATAATTTTACTCGAAGTTATCAATCCCCGACAGATATGGGGATTAATAGATTGGCGGAGGGAATTGTGGATGATATGGGGGCAAGGGAGGCGGCCAAAAAGGAAATTAATTTTTATTTGTTCCGTTATAGACAGGAATATAAGATGGGGTTAGTGGGAAAGATGACTTTGAGGCGGATGAGCAAATTATTGAATCGGGTGGAGATAGAGGAGGATTATTTGATGACGGTGGCGATAGCCAGAAAGGCAAGAGATGAAGTGAGAGAACGGGGAGGAAAGGGCAAGGTGAGGGTTTTTTGTGGGGCGGCTATCGAGTTGGGTGATGGACAGGTAGTGACAGGGAAAAATTCGTCTTTGTTGCACGCGGAGGCGGCGGTGGTATTAAATTCGGTCAAAGTTTTGGCCGGAATTGATGATGGTTTTGACTTGATTTCTGCGTCGGTAATAAGGCAGATTAATAAGTTGAATAAAAAACTGGGAGATGTGTCTTGTTCGTTGGATTGTGCCGAGATGATGATGGCTTGGGCGATATCAGCCAGGGATAATCCGTTGGCAA
>Ga0075114_10000369_pt1 | contig 28542 bp, 20 predicted proteins | sample AntAceMetag02UKM_FD_69784 | JGI IMG/M metagenome (GOLD analysis project Ga0075114, IMG submission 69784) | Saline lake microbial communities from Ace Lake, Antarctica - Antarctic Ace Lake Metagenome 02UKM | ecosystem: Environmental > Aquatic > Non-marine Saline and Alkaline > Saline | place... | reverse complement strand
GCCGTGCAAGCTGTTGCCGTAGATGTTCATTTCGCCCACAGATGATGACGAGTTGGCCGTGTCCCTCAGCGGCCAGTGCCATAGCCACCGCCTGGGTAATCTCCTCCAGTGGCCCTATGCCCTCGCCGCCCCCCACCAGCAGCGCGACCGGCTGCTCCACATCCAAGTTCAATTGCCGCCGCAGTTGCTGCTTTTCTCCCCCTCTCATTGGACGGAAGCGACCGCCCACCGGCAGTCCCAGCAGCCTCACGCGCTCTGCTGGGATACCATACCGAAGAATCTGCTGTCGCGCTGGTTCAGTGGGCACCACACAACAATCCACCGTTGGGCACCCCCAGGTGGGATGTATGTTGACCAGATCGAGAACCACCGTGACCTGAGGGATCAAGAGTCCCAACTCCTGCCGCGCCTGGGCCAGGGCATGCACGCACAGAGAGTGCACGGAAACAACGGCGTCAGGGCATTGCTTCCGCAGCAGATTGCGCAGCGTAGGCCTAGCTAATGGGGCGATTGCTTTGATCAGCCACTCGGCCTTATCTGGACTCTTGGTCAGGTACCACAAAAGCTGCCACAGGCCTCGACTGTACTGGACGACGGGTCCGTACAACCGTCCTACCCGACTGAGGGGAAAGGGTAGATGGGCGAAGATGTCGGCGATAACGACCTGGGCCTGAGGCGCTAGCTGGAGCAGGCTCTCCCGAATAGCTAGCGCCAAGCTGTGATGCCCGCCCCCAGTATTCGACGTGATGATGAGAATCCGTGGACCTGTCAAGGCATTCCCTCCTGGCCATCCATAGTGGATTCGGGTCAGTACAAATAGCAGATTCCCGCTCTGCCGTCAAACAACAGCTTGGCCGCAAACTTGCAGGTACGCTTTAGTTATGCTACAATGCTTTGTGATCAGCATTTGAAGAGAAGTAGAGTAGGGATCCGATTACTATTCCATAATTGGAAAGGCAAGACTCGGGACAGCATAACAACATGCTCATGAAGCTGCAACACTTGGATAGAGTGATCTATGACAGCAACTAAGCCCAGGCAAGCGAAGAAGGAAAGTGGCACTTCATCAAGCGCATTGTGCGGGAAAGATCCTTTGCTCCGGTTCATGATGGATAAACTTCGCACGCCGCTTCGAGCCGCCATCTGCGCTGCTCTAATTCACGGTATCGCGTATTTTGGTGCTGGCCTGTGGGTAAATCATGCTTACAAGGGAGCGAAGTTCACAGGCATTTTTGATCCCGTAGAGATTTGGTGGGGCTCATTCCTCTGGCTCGTCGTAGTGCCAATCTTCTGGGCCTACTTTGTGTGGCAGCCAGTCGGCATTTCAAAGGTAATAGACTCTCTACACCGAAATGGTGTCATTTTCCGCCCTGGCGAGATTGAAGACTCGGAATCTACTTCCCCTAAACCTCTTACAGAGAATAGAGACTTGTTTTCTCGTGTATCCGCTGCACATAACAGGTCTTTCTGGCCTGTTATGGCGCTTCTTGCAACCAGCGTTGCTGTCTTCCTCTACGAAGTATTCCTCGTGCCTCTATCAACCTTAGCTGAGCCCGTCTTCTGGGATGTGGATCCCAGGACGCATTCCTTGTTACTTGTCCTCGTCGGCTTCAATACCTACATCATAGTGAGCTTTGCACTTAGAACCCTCGCTATGACCATTGAACTAAGAGTTTTCTTTCGAAATAGGAGCTCCATCACTACCATCCATCCTCTACATCCGGATGAATGTGGAGGTTTCGGCGCTTTAGGAACCTTCGCTGCACGGTTAGGTGGTATAGGTATCATGACTGGATTCTGGGCAGCCTTCCTAGCATATTATCCTATGATCGCCGGATATCCCCCACAACTGAACCTCATCACAGCAATGCTTTATGTGGCATATGCTGTCATTACTCCAATTTGCCTCATAATGCCGATTTGGTCTGCACACAAGGCAATGCAAAGGTTCAGAGATTTCCAGCTTTCTGTGATTTCGCATGAAATAGAGGGACTGGTTGCGTCATCTGTGAGGCGGTTAGACATAATGCGGCAAGCGCCTAATGTCAAACCCCTACAAGCCGATGTCGATCAGATGGGGTACTTAAAGCAGATGTACCAATTTGTCATGAGTACTACACCTGTGTGGCCGATTTCCGTCCCATCCATTAGGAGATTTAGTATAACGGCGTCCTTGCCACTGGTGTCAGGATTGCTCCCACTTGCAATTGATATTACTCTACAGCTTGTCTCTGGATAGCTCGGCGCAGAATAGTCCTGACCCAGCTGGGGATGTGGTTGAGCAAGGGTGAACGGAGATCACCAGGTCGGGGGCCTGCTCGCGCAGACAGCGGCGCACAGGCTGAGCCAGGGGCATGCACAGCCGCATCATCCAAGCCAGGCGTCGCTTGTCCTCTCCGAATCGCCAGATGGCTTGCCACAAGACAGGTGTGTTCTGTACCAGGAACTGGTAGCTGCGCCCAACGCGGTTGATGGGAAAGAGGGTACAATCGTGGAGGAGGAGATCCACCAGGATCACGCGAGCAGCAGGGGCCTGCAGGGCAAAGGCCTCCATCAGCGCCTCCGCCACGCTCCGGTGGCCGCCGCCGGTGGCGGAGAAAAGCAGCAAGACCTTGCTGTCGTTCATTCCTTTCCTGTCCCCGTCAGCTTCGGCACCTGCCGAACTGGACATTGGCGATTCTGCTCGTGGTGGCTTCAGTCGTCCAAGAATGGAACGAAGGCGACTGTAGGGGCGACTGGCCGGTCGCCCTTACGAACTGCACATCCTATGGTCCGTCGATGATCATGCCTTAGCTGTAGACCTCATCGACCAATCAGCGGGTGCCCAACACCTCCACCGCCAGTTGTGCATACACCTTGGCCGCCTTGAGAACGTCGGCCAGACGGATCTGTTCTTCAGCAGTGTGAGCATAGCGCTCCTCCCCCGGCCCGAAGCCAATGGTTGGAATGCCAGCTTGGCCCAACGTATAGACGCCATCGGTAGAGAAAGCCCAGGTGGTTAGCCGCGGGCGGCGCCCAATGGCTCGTTCAGACGCCCGCAGCGCCGCGCGCACCAGCGGGTGGTCCTCCTCCATCACCCAGGCGGGGTAGAATTCCCGACAGCGGCATCGGTAGCCGGTGTAGCTGGTCACCTCGTACTCGCTCACAGCCACCTCGGCCTTCACTCCCTCGCGGTTGATGATCTGCTGTATCTCGTTCAAAGCCCGCGCTTCCGTCTCGCCCAACGTCAAGCGGCGGTCCATGATCAAGTGACAGCAATCGGGAATAGCATTGCGGCTGCAGGCCACAACCTCCAAATTGGTCACGGCGATGGTTCCCTGTCCCAAAACGGGATCGCTGAGCAGGCTTGGGGCCAAGAGTTCGACGCCAAAGATCACGCGGGCGGCAGCGTGCAGCGCGTTCTCCCCCTGCTCCGGAGTCGAGGCATGACAGGAACGGCCTCTCAGTGTGACTTGCATTTCTATGCGTCCGCGTTGTCCCCGGCTCACTTCCAGATTCGTAGGTTCGCCCAGCACGACGAAATCGGGTCGCAGTCCTCCTTCTTCCACCAGCACGCGCATGGCCAGCCCCTCGCTAGGCTCCTCCTGCACCACGCCCACCACGTAGAGACTTCCCGCCAGCGGCAAGTCAGCCTCGATCAAGGCCTTAGCGCCATAGACCATGGCCGCTATGGCACCCTTCATGTCTGCTGTGCCGCGGCCGAACATCACGCCATCCTCGATCTCGGCCCCGAAGGGGTCCCGCTGCCACGCCTGAGGGTCGCCGACGTCTACCACATCCATGTGACCATCGTACAGCAGTATCGGTCCTGGCCCTGACCCGATGCGTCCGACGACGCTGCCCATGTGGTCAGTGTACACGTCCTGGAAACCCACGCGACGCATCTCCTCCGCCAGCCGCATAGCTACTTCCTCCTCCTGAGTGGAGAGGCTGGGGATACGCGCTAGATCGCGCAGAAAGCTGATCAGGTCACGTTCGTCCTGGGCAGAAAAATGGAACATGCACGACGCCTCCAAGTGGTTTCAGGTTCGAAGGTTCCGGGGACGAAGATAGCAGGTTCGAGAGCCATTCCGGGTGCAAGGACTTTGAATTCGAAACTCGCAACCCTGAAACCCGAAACCCTTTCAATACGCGCCTTCACCGAAGAGGACTTTGGGGATGGTTTGCAGGAGAATGCGCAAGTCCAGTCCCAAAGACCAGTTTTCAATGTAGTAGGCGTCCAACAACACCATCTCGTCAAAGGGGATTTCGCTGCGCCCGCTAACTTGCCACAATCCGGTGATGCCAGGTACGACTTCCAATCGTTTCTTGTGCCATTTCTGGTACCGAGTCACCTCCTCGGGCAGCGCCGGGCGAGGCCCCACCAGGCTCATCTCGCCCCTCAACACGTTGTAGACCTGGGGCAACTCGTCGAAACTGGTGCGCCGCAGGAAGCGGCCCACGCGAGTGACGCGCGGATCGTCTTTCAGCTTGAATCTGCGCCCATCCACCTCCTCGATCTGAGTCAATGTCTCCCGCTCCGCATCTGCCCCCTCGATCATGGACCGGAACTTATACATCGCAAAGAGCCTGCCTCCCTTGCCCACTCGCTCTTGGCGGAAGAGCACAGAGCCGGGGGAATCGAGGCGAATGGCCAGGGCAATCAGGAGCATCATCGGCAAGGCCAAGACCAGACTCAGGACGGCGACCAGCACATCCGTGGCTCGCTTGAGGGCCAGGTTGAAGCCGGTGATGCTGACTTCCCTGACCCCGATAAGGGGGATGCCGTTGATGTCGTCCACATCCACCCGGCTGAGGCTCATCTGGAAAAGGTCTGGGATGATGCGCGCTCGCACGTCAGCCCGCTGGCATTCGTTCACCAGGCGGATGATCTTGCGGTGTGCCTGCCAGGGCAGAGCAATGATGACCTCGTCAATGAGTTCTCCCTCCAACACGCGAGGAAGATTGTCCACGTTCCCCAAAGCCTGGAAACGACCGATGTCGGTGCGTCCCTTATCCGGGTTGTCATCTACGAAACCCACTACCTGATACCCGAACTCAGGATGGGCCACCAGGTTGCTCATCACCGTACGTCCTGTCTCTCCCGCGCCGACGATGAGCACCCTGCCCACAGCGCGGCCCTGCCTCCGCAGCCGGGCCAGCACGAAGGATTTCACCAGTCGAGCCACCCCCAAGAAGATGGTGATCAGGACAGCAGCATAGAAGAAAATCAGGCGGGAATAGACAAGGGGACGGACCGCAAAGACGAAGAAGACCAAGGCCACGATCCCGAAAGCCGTGCCATTGATGATGGCGCGCATCTCATCGAACCAGGAGCGCGTGCGGCGCGAGTCATAAAGCCCTGCTCCTCGGTAGGCGAAGAGCAGCAACGCCGTCAGCAGCGCAGCCAAGGGGATGTAGGTGCGGAAAGTCGCATCGTAGGCCGGGTCCACAGCCCGAAACCACTGCAATTCGTAGCGCACCCAGAATGCTACAACGAAGGCCAGATTAATCAACACCACGTCGATTCCCGCCATGAGCCGGGGAAGCCAGCGCCGTAACCGTCTAGCCATGGTCTGTTCCTCCCAAACTCAAGGCCCGGCGGTAGACAGCCGCCGTCTCTGCCGTGGCCTTGTTCCAGGAAAAGCGGGCAGCCTGCCGCAGGCCGGCCTGCCGCATCTCCGCTCGCAATGTCGTATCTCCCATCACCCGACCGATGGCTTCGGCTAGAGCGGAGACATCCTGTGGGCTCACGATGATAGCGGCGTCGCCTGCCACCTCTATCAACGATGGGATTGAAGACGTGATCACTGCTGTGCCGCAGGCCATGGCCTCCAGCACTGGCAGACCGAACCCTTCGTATATGGACGGGTAGACGAAGCACTCGGCAGCCCGGTACCACCAGGGCAATTCCTCACCCGGCAAGAAGCCCGGGAAAAGCAGTTCGTCGGCCAGCCCAAGCTCCTCGGCGCGGGCAAAGATGCGCTCGAAATACCATCCCTTCGCCCCCGCCACGATGAGCTTAACTCCATCAGCCCCCTCTCCCCAGCCGGCATCTCTTCGCCACTGAGCAAACGCCTCCAACAAGGACACGATGTTCTTGCGAGGCTCCAGCGTACCCAGGAAGAGTATGAACCGCGGCGGCAAGCCACGCTGTTGCCGGAACCGGTCCAACTCTTCCGGCGCCGCGGGGCTGAAGGCTTCGTCCACGCCGTTGTACACGACCTCCACCTTCCCGGCGGGGACATGCAAGAACTGTATCACATCATCCCTGGTCTGACGGGAAACCGCGATGACCCGCATTGCCCGCCGCGTGGCACTGCGGGTCGCCGCCCTCAGATAGACGCGCCTGAGCGGCTTCAGCGTCTCGGGGAAGCGGAAGAAGGTGAGGTCGTGAACGGTGACCACTGCCGGACAGGGAGAAGCGAAGGGCGTGGCATAAGCCAGTCCGTGCAGCAAGTCGACGCGCCGCGCGCGCAATGCTTGGGGCAGCAGCAGTTGTTCCCAAAGGATGCGCACTAGCGGCCTGGACGTAGGCCAGCGCACAGAGTGCATCGCCATGCCAGGCGGAGCCACGAAGCGGCGCTCGCTCAAGAATGCTGTGAAGCGCAGGTCTGGAGCAGTCGCCGGCAGTCTTTGCAGCAGGTTGTGGATGTGGCCGTTGATCCCCGCCCCACGATAGGTCTCCGTCAGAGAAAGCAGATGTGCGTTCAGGCCAACGTGAGCCGGTAGGTCAGACGGCGAAAGCGAATCGGTCACACACAGATTATACCACAAAACCCTGTGGGCGAAAAATCAACCGTCCCTGTCTACCCAGGACTGCTTTGTGAGGCAAAGCAGAGAAGGAAGCGGTAACATCTTCTGCTTCCGTGCTCAGCACCCCGTTTTCCAATTCCCAAACTATGTGGTATACTATCGAGTGAGATCTCAACCGAGGAGAAAAGGGTGGAAGAGAAGAAGTCAGATTTGGCGATCTCACCAGCCACACAAAGCGACTGCCGCGTCATTGCCCGCTTGATGCTCGAGCGGCGTGCTGAAGAACCCCGCTTCCAGAAACTGGCGCGCAGCACCATCCGGCGGACGGTCTACCAGCGCTGGGCCGCGCCCCGCTTCCTCGTCCGTACAGCCGACACTTACCGTGCCGACATCGGCGAAGAGATGGTCGGCTATCTTGTCCTACTCTACGACCACCCCTCGGTCGTGATACTGGATATGGTCGCACTGAAAGGCTTCAAGGGACAAGGCATTGAAGAGCACTTGCTACGTAGCGCCGAGAAAGTCGCGCTCCAGCGAGAGTATCCATACCTTCGGGCTGGCCTTGCACCGGGAGACGCCTACATCGCTGAGGTCTTCGCCGGAGCGGGCTTCCAACCGCTGGAGTTCCGGCGTTGGGAGTTTGTGGGCACTGTGACCGAGCACGAGGCCCCAGAAGAGATAACCATGCGGCCGCTAGTCGGGCGGGCCACAGTGGAACGGCGGAAGCACTATCTGCAAGCAGAACTGGACGCAGCCCGACCGGCTGGCCGGGAGTTGATCGAAGCCTATTACCTGCCCAAGCGGCCATCACGTGCGCAAGCGTTCGAGCTAGTGTATCAAGGGGAGCCGTTCGGCTACCTGTCCGCCAAGCGGGAGAGCGGGACCTACGCGCTGAGCCTCTCCACGCTGCCTGAATGGTGGGGGCACGAGTTGGAGGTAGCACTGGCCACAGCCTTCCCCACCACCGCTGCGCGGGCAAGCGAAGCTGACGTGCGACTGCGCTTGGACAGCACTCCCCACGCTAACGCCGTGACCGAATCGCTCGCCGCTCTGGGACTGGAGCGGGCCTTGGCCGACCCAGACATCTGGTTCAAGGCATTGAACGGAGAAGGACGATCAGCGGATGAAAGCCGCTGATCAGAATAGCTCCCTGTTTTGCCAATCCGAAGACCGATCCATGAAGAAACTGTCATCAGTGAACACCGCCGAAAGCGCAATTCGGGACTTGACATCGCCGCCAAGTGGTGCTATAATGAATGATAGATGTGAGCTTCAGGCTCTGTAGGAGAGAGATGGAGTCAGACTCTTGATTGCCTGGTGAAGCACAATCTCAAACAATCAGGGCCCCAGACCCCGGAGATTCCGGCAGACATCAACAGTCGTAAACCTCGTTCTGAATTCATCATCAAGGAAAAGGAGAGAGAAGTCATGAACAAATCCTCACTGATCCAACGTCGTGTCCTGTCCACGGTCGCGGTGTTGGGGATGCTGGTCGCGTCTCTCGTACTGGCGGGAAGCGTGGCCGCCGAAGGGGCGCCGTTCAACACGGTACCAGGCTACCCGCTGGAAGGGTGCTACAGCGTAGTGACGGCGGGAACCGGCATGTGGGATGGCGCCGGGAACATCACCGTTGACGTACCCGGTCCCGTGGTGGACGCCTTCCTCTGGTGGGCGGGTGCCGACTGGGGAGGCGCCGACGAGTTGATTGTCAATGGCGCCCCTGTCGTAGGCACACTGATTGACAGCACACCCACCCTCATTCCTAATCCCGACTGGTATCTCTGGCAAGCCAATGTAACCGGCTTTGTCGGAGAGGGAGCTAACACGCTCGCCATCTCGGGTTGGGAGAACGTGGATCCTCGTTGGTCATGGCGCAACGGCGCCACACTAGCCGTGGTCTACGAGCGAGATCCCGCCTGCCTCGACCCCGTCGAGATTCAGCTCTACGAGGGGCTGGACTGGTTCTGGTACTATAGCATTGGACAGTATGCCTCCGAAGTGGAGGCCTACTTCTTCGAGCCAGCGCCCTACGACCGTACCTTCAGCGTGACATTCAGCTACGCCGGCGCGGATTCTGAGATGTCTGACTGCCGCGACGGGACGATTTGGTACGCCAGCGGCATAGGAGCCGCTCCTGCACAACTCCTAGAGAAGGTGTGGCCTAGCACGTACGGTGTCAACGGCGGCCAGTTGGTGGCCGACGGTGCTTTCTCGCCCTCGCCTGCCTGCACGCCAGCCTTCTATCCGCCGGCAACGAACCTGGAGGGTGGCTACATCAGCGGCGAGTGGTCTGTGGCCACGCTGGACGTCACCGTGCCTGCTGGCGCAGAGTGGATTGCCTTCCAGATGGAATCGGAAGAGTTCCGCGATGGCGCGCTGGTCACAGGCGAAAGCGGGAGTTGGGTCGGCAACGTGCTGGAAGTTCCCTTGCCCACCCCCGATGTCACGGTGACCAAGGATGATGGCGTGAGGTCCGTTGAGCCAGGTGACACGCTCACCTACCTCATCAACTACGCCAACATAGGCGATCGCTATGCCAACGACGTGGTGATCGTGGACACCATTCCCGAGCGCACTTCCTACGTGGATTGCTATATCCCCTTTGGAACCTGCAGCGAAGCGGGGGGCGTGGTGACCTTCGAGTTGGGTACCGTGGATGCTGGTGCCAGCGGCACAGTGCAAGTGACGGTGGAACTGGATCCCATCTACCCCTGCGGTGATACTCCGATCACCAACGAGGTCACCATCTCCACATCCACGCCCGGGGACGACCCGAGCAACAATGCTGACGAAGACACGGACATCGTCACGGCCTACGTAACGGTGGACATCGAGAAGAGCGCCGCACCGGAACCGGTGGAGGCGGGCGGTCAACTCAGCTACACCCTGGACTGGACGGTGGGTGGCAATTGCTGGGCCGAGAACACCACCATCACCGATGCTGTGCCGCCACTCACCACTTTCGTGAGCTGCGAGCCTGCGGCCGACTGCTCCGAGAGCGGCGGTACAGTGACCTGGAACCTGGGGCAAGTCACGCCTCCTGACAGTGGCACTGCCACCTTCGTAGTGGACGTGGATACGTGCCTGCCCGACGGTACGCTCATCGACAACACTGCTGCCATGTTCGAGGATAGCGGTGAGTACGATGACGACACGGTGACCAGCACGGTGCACGCGGATCACGAGTTGAACATTGACAAGGTCGGCGACCCGAAGCCAGTGATGAAGAACGATCCTCTGACCTACACCATCCTCTGGGAGATCACGGGCAACGAGCCGGCGCCCAATGTGATCATCACCGATCTTGTGCCCGACGGCACGACGTTCGACAGCGCCACGGGTGGGGGTGTGCATGACCCGGCAACCAACGTGGTGACCTGGAACCTGGGTGACTTCTGCCCGCCAGCCAACGGCAGCATGAGCTTCACGGTCATCGTGGATCGCTATCTGGTGGACCCGGCGGAGATCAGCAACACGGCGGTCATCTCCGATGACGATCCCGGAACCGACACTGCCGAGGATCAGGATATCACGCCGGTGATTTTCACCAGCGAGATCGGCGACCTGGTCTGGTTCGATATCAATGCCAACGCCGTGCAGGATGCAGGCGAGGCTGGCATGCCCGGCGTGGTGCTGAACCTGTACGATGCCGGCGCGGACGGCGTCTGTGGCACAGCCGACGACATGTGGCTGGATACCCGCACGACCGACTCCGCCGGAGCGTACATGTTTGACCTGCTGCTTGAGGGTGACTACTGCGTGAACGTGGACCTGGCGACTGTGGCAGCAGACCACTTCCTCACACCCGGGATGTCGATGCCACACGGACCCATCGCTCTGGCTCCGGACCTGGACCCCGATGAGCAGTACATGGACGCCGACTTTGGCTTCTATCCGGGTGGCTCCATCGGCGACTACGTGTGGCTGGACGCCAATGGCGACGCTGTGCAGGATGCCAGCGAGAATGGCATCGCCGGCGTGGTGGTGAACCTGTACGAGGCTGGCCCCGACGGTATCGGCGGCACAGCGGACGACATACTGGTAGGCAGCGCGACCACCGATGCCAGCGGCTTCTATCTGTTTGATCCACTGCCGATGCGTGTCTACTGGGTGGACGTGGTTGAAAGCACGCTGCCAGCGGACGTCTTCCTGAGCCCTGGCATCGTTGAGCCGCTCCTAGTGAACCTGGGCCCCGGTGAGGACTACCTGGCCGCCGACTTCGGCTACTACCCAGGTGGCTCCATCGGCGACTTCGTCTGGCTGGATGAGGATAGGGACGGTGAGCAAGATGCGGGCGAGCCAGGCATCGCTGATGTGGCGGTGAATCTGCTCGCCGCCGGTGCGGACGGCCTCTGCGACACCGCCGATGATGTGCTGCTGGATAGCGACGTCACCGATGCCGACGGCCTGTACATCTTCGACCCTCTGCCCATCGGCGCCTACTGCGTAGGCGTGGATGAAAGCACAGTGCCAGTGGGCTTGAACCTCAGCTTCGGCATCCAGGAGCCGCACGGCCCCATCAACCTGGGCGCATGGGAGGACTACCTGGACGCCGACTTCGGCTACGCCTGGCCCGAGATCGTCATCACCAAGGCTGTGGACAAGGAGTACGTACACCGCCACGAGGACCTGATTTTCACCGTCACGGTGAGCAGCGAAGGCCCCGGACCTGCGGATGGTGTGGTGGTCACGGACGAGATCAGTGAGTACCTCGAGTACATCCGGCTGAACACCACCAAGGGCACGGCTGTGTGGAACAGCGGCACGCGGACGGTCAGCGCCCACATCGGCTGGCTGGATGAGGGCGAAGAGGTGACCATCACCATCACCGGCCGGGTGATCGACATCCCCACCGCTGATCTGCCCAAGACCATCTACGACATGGCGGTGGTAGACTTCACCGGCGGGCCTGGGCCAGAGGAGTCGAACCAGACCGAGACACTGGTGGTCTACTTCGCTCCGGGCGAGATCCCCGAGCCGAGCACCATGCTCTTGATGGGAAGCGGCTTGCTGAGCTTGGTTGGGTACGCACAACTGCAACTGCGGCGACGCCGCCGGGAGGAAGAGTAGACGTTCCTCCATCAACGAGTGAACAGACCTGAGCGCTCACAGAATCAGAAGTAACAGAACGTCCCCCAGTGAATGTCACTGGGGGACGTTTTCTGCGTACAGCCTTCTCCAGTTCCCCGGTCCCTTTGCTCCTTTGTCCCTTTGCTCCCCTGTCCCTCTCTGATCACCGCGCGTCGGTGAAGAACTCCTGGATGAATGTTTTCTCCAGTAGTACGGTTTCCTCAATGCTACCCTCCAACGGTGCGGTCACCTTGAACAGCACCGTGCCCCCCGCAGGATCGCGTCCGAAGTCGGGCCATAGGAAGAAGTAGAGGACAACGTGCGTTGCCCCGCCCTTGTTGGCGACAACCTTCAAAGCATAGAGCTCGCCATCGCCCACGGGAATGGGCTCCGAGGAGACGTCGGTCTGCCACCCGTCGGCGGCATAGCAAATCTGCGGCGGGTGAAAGCTCTTCGACTTGCGGCTACCGATGAGGCTGAACCAGAGGCTGCGCCCACCGGCCTGCTGGTAGCGGCGAAAGACGTAATGCTCAGGCTCTAGGAGAATGAAGACCTCCAGGTTCGTCTGCGGCACGTCCTGCCCCTGCCAGTCGCCGATGTCCAGCGGCAGGTCGTTCAGGTTGGGGCCCAGGCGGAAGTCGTAGCCCGTGCGCAGTGCCCGCTCGCGCTCCGTGCGTCGCCAGTTGTCGATGTCGGCCACGAATTGGAAGCCCTGTTTGGCGCGCGCACGGCTCAACAGTGTCTCCCGCTGGGCAATGAGCAACGCTACCAGCACGGCCACGATCAGCAGGGCGAGAACTACAAGATATCGGCGCGTATCTCGCGACATTGGAATGCTCGGCTCAGCAGAAGCAGCAAGGCAAAGGCAAACAGAAAGAAGACGAAACCGGAGTAGTCATGATAGTAGGTCATCCCGGCGCCAGCCCCCCAGGCGTCGGCCACCCACAGCAAGGAAGCCACGCGGAAGATATTGCCGAGGATAGCCACGGGAATGGCCGACAGCACCAGCAGCAGGCGGCCCCACCACGGTCCATCAAGCATATAGATGAAGATGGCCACCAGCGTGAAGAGGGCCACGATGGAGCGTAACCCGCTGCATTGCGCCCCAACCACCAGGTCCACGTTAGGCAAGGTGACCTGGGCGCCACGAACCGTGGCGTCCACGCCGACGACCCGCGCTACAGCGGTCGAGCAGCTTCCAGTGAGGAGTTGCAGCGGCAAGCTGGCCCTTTCCACAAACGGCAGCGGTACCATGAAGATCAGGAAGCCAATGGGAAAGGTCAAGCGTCGCAGCCCCCGTGTACCCAGGAAGAACCAGGCCAACCCAGCCAGCAACACGATCAGCGCCAGCGCCGCCAGGAAGTAGGCCTTGTTCAACAGGGCAATCAGATAGCCGACCAACCCCAGGCTCAGAGGGATCAGACCAACGTTGGCAGGCTTACGCTCGCCCCTTGGCCATTGCCGCCAGGCCAGAAAGGCAGATATGGGCAGCACCAGCCAACCGTGAGAGTAGTAGTCGTTGCCCAACCACTCGCTGACCAGCCAATACAGTATGGGATAAGAAAGCGCCAGCAGCACCCCCACCAACGCAGCCGCCAACGCCGCACGTTTGTCGAATGTCATCAGTCCTATCCTCACCCCTCGCCGACGACTAGCTCGTAGATGCGCTGCAGTTCCTCCTCCGAGTAGAAGCGGATCACCAGTTTGCCGCCCCGTTTGGAGCGAGTCAGGGCAACCTTGGTGCCCAGAGCAGTGCGGAAGTGCTCTTCTAAAGCTTGAGTCTCAATCTTCCAGGCTTCCTCGAGAGCGTCTTCTTCCTCCCTCGCTCCCTGTGCCTCCTTCTCCGCGCGCTCCAGTGTGCGACGGACCAGTTCCTCAGTCTGTCGGACACTGAGGTTGCGGCGCTGCACCGCGGCTAGTGCGGCGAGTTGCGCTTGAGGCGTGGGAAGTCCTAGCAGCGCACGAGCATGGCCTTCGCTGATCTTTCTCGCCAGAATCGCCGACTTGATCTCCTTGGGTAACCGCAGCAGTCGTAGGGTGTTGGCCACTGCCGTCCGGCTCTTGCCCACTTCCTCGGCCACTTGTTCCTGGGTCAGTCCGAACTCGATCATCAGCATACGGTAGGCATTCGCCGCCTCCAGCGGGTTCAGGTCAGTCCGCTGCAAATTCTCCACCAGCGCCCACGCCAGCTTCTGCCGAGAGGTAGCCTCTTTGATGATAACAGGAACGTTGGAGAGTCCAACCATCTGTGCTGCCCGCCAGCGCCGCTCTCCAGCCACCAACTGATACTCTGTCCCTTCTCCATCTTCTTCCGCATCTCGGGTGACGATGAGCGGTTGGATGAGGCCATGTTCACGGATGGAATCGGCCAACTCAGTCAGTGCTTCGGCGTCCATGGACTGACGCGGCTGCAGAGGGTTGGGGGCGATGGCCTCTACCGGAACTTCCAACACGCCGCCCGTCTGATCCGGCACTTCGGATGGCTCGGCGGGGATGAGCGCACCAAGACCGCGTCCCAGTCCTCGTTTGGTAGTGGGCATAGCATCACCTCGGGGTTGGAGGAGTGAGATTCTCCTCTTGCTGAATGAATTCTTGCGCCAGTGCTGCATACGCCTGCGCCCCAGCAGAGCGAGGCGCGTAGGTAAGAATCGTCTGACCGTAACTGGGAGCTTCGCCCAGGCGCACGCTGCGGGGAACCACCGTTCGGAACACCTGCCGCGGGAAGTGATGACGCACCTCGTCGACGACCTCTTTGGCCAAGTTGGTGCGGGCATCGAACATGGTCATCACGATCCCCGCCACGCGCAGGCGAGGGTTTAGGTTATCTCTCACCAGTTGAATGGTGTGCAGCAAGTGACTGAGGCCCTCCAGCGCCAGATACTCGCACTGAATGGGAATGATCACGCCGTGTTCGGCTGCAGTGAGGGCATTGACCGTCAACAGCCCCAGGCTGGGAGGCGTGTCTATGAAGACGTAGTCGTAGCGCGGCAGAACGGGCCCCAGCGCCTCGCTCAGCAGCCACTCCCGTTGGATGATGCTCACCATCTCCACCTCCGCCCCGGCCAATTCCGGGGCCGAGGGCGCCAAAGCCACTGACGGTTGTTCAATAGAAATAGTGATATCCGATATTGGAACGTGGCCGATGAGTACATCGTAGAGAGAGTGCTCGAGGTTAGGCCAATCCACGCCCATGCTGCTGGTGGCATTGGCCTGTGGGTCCGCATCCACGACGAGCACCCGCCGTCCAGCGGCTGCTAGATAAGCCCCCAGGCTGATGGCCGTGGTCGTCTTGCCCACTCCTCCTTTTTGGTTGGCAAAGGCGTAGACTCGGGTCATGATCACTCACTGCTCGTTGGCGTAGGGCGTAGGCGATGGCGAATGGCCCATGGGACATGGGTCTGCCATCAACCACATTGTAGCATACTCCTGCCAAGTGGTCAAGGGGAGAGAGTAGAAACAAAGCGAGGCGGCCACCACAGGCCGCCTCGCTTCCAATCTATCGCCTTCTCAGCGAGGAATGATAGTCACCTTGCGGCTTTCTCCCTCGCCGATGCTCTGGGTCGTCGCGTCAGGGTGATCTCGCAGGGCGATGTGCACGAGGCGTCGCTCGCGGGCAGGCATCGCTTCCAAGGCCACCACGCGGCCGGTAGCGACCGCACGCTCTGCCATGCGCAGTGCCAATTCCCTCAGCATGCGCTCGCGCCGCGCCTTGTAACCCTCCACATCCACCACCAGGTTGATCCAACGATGGATATGATTGTTGACCATCAGGCGCATGAGGAACTGCAACGAGGCCAGCGTTTCGCCCCTGCGACCAATGAGGATGCCCAAATCCTTGCCGACCACATCCAATGTCAGCGGTGGTTTTTCCCCTTCCTCCGCAGCGCCATAGCGGGTTATCACCTGGGCCTGTACCCCAAGATGGTCTAGCATATCTGAGAGCAGATTCTTGGCCAGCGCAGCGGTCCCTTCGCTGCCCACTTCTTCCATTTCTTCCATCGCTGCTTCTGGCGCGACGGCAACCGCCTCCTCGGGTTCTGCCGCTTCCTCCACAACTACGATCTCCTCTGCCGCCACTTCCTCTGCGATCTCTTCCTCCACTCGCCTGATGCGTTCGTCTTCGACGGTTGGGAGTTGCAGCCGCGGCGTCAGGCGCACAATGGCATCCTCAGCACCAATGCCCAGCACGCCTCGACTGCCAGGGTGTAGCACTTCAATGTCTACCTGGTCGCGCCTCAGGCCCAGCTCCTCTAGCCCATTATCAATAGCCGTCTCTATATTCCTGCCGTGGATTTCAACGGACTTATCTGCGGATGTCATCATCACTACTTCCTTCTCCTGTTCTTCCTTCCCCTGGGAGCCAAAGGCTTGTCGCCGGCAGTCATTTCCATTTCCAGGGATGGGGCTTCAGCTCCAATCCCCAGCACTTTGATCTCTGCTTCAGGCACTCCCAGGGTCATGGCGCGCTGCCTGTTTGATCCAGTATGCATAGTTGCCAGAGGGGAGGCCTGCGGCATCAATGACGTTTGCCAACTGCGTTTCGTCCGCAGAAGCTAAGTCGGTAAACGTGGCGATACCCGCAGCAGCCAGCACGGACGCCGTCTTGTCTCCGACACCCTTGATGAGGGCCAGGTTGTCACCTGCCACAGCCGGCGCTTCGATCTCCGCCTTCCGCGCTTTCGCCTCAATCTTGGGTGTCTCCGCCGCGGGGTGGACGCCCCTGAGTGTGAAGTATTGCTGAACCAGACTCAGCACGTTGGACACCACCCAGTACAGCGCCAGCCCAGAAGGCACACCCAGCGTGATCCAGCCAAACATGATAGGCATGATGAGCATCATCTGTTTCATCATTCCCTGCTGGGGATCGTCACTGCCGGCCGAAGTGGTTTGAGTCATCTTCTGCACCACCAGTTGCGTGACGACCAACAGAATGGGCAGGATAAGATAGGAGATGAGTTGAGTCCAGTCCTTGGCCTGCCATGCCTGAGTCAGCCATGCCGTCCCCACCGTCGCATCGGGGAAGGAAAGGTCGGGGATCCAGAAGAAGCGTTGATTCACCAACTCGCCGAGGCCAGCCAAGCGATAGAGCGCGTTATAGAGGCCAATAAGGATGGGGAACTGGATGAGAAGTGGGAGACAGCCGCCCATGGGGCTGACCCCGGCCTCCTTGTAGAACTCCATTTGCTTCTGCGCCAGCGTCTCGCGGTCCTTGGCGTACTTCTTCTGCAGTTCCTGCAACTGCGGTTGCAGGAACTGCATGGCCTTCGTGGACTGCATCTGCTTGATCGTCAGCGGCAGGGTGACGAGCTTGATGATAATGGTGAAAACGATGATGGCCCAACCGTAGCTGTAGGGAATGCCTGCATTGTCTATTAGCTTGTTGAGGAACATCAATGCTTCAGTCAAAGGAAAGACCACCAACGCCTGCCACGCGCCTTCTGCCGGGGCCTCGGGGTCAATGGGTCCCCGCTGGACACCGCAGCCGGCCAGCAGCAGGGCTGCCAGGATCAACACCAGAACCAAACCAATCTTGCGTTTGTGCTTCATAAAATTCGACTACCTCTCAGTGAATGGTAACCTTCTGAAGGTCCGCTCAGGGCACCGGGTCGTATCCCCCCGGATTCCAAGGGTGGCAGCGCACGATGCGCCGCAGGCCCAACCATCCCCCCTTCAGCACACCGTAGCGTTGGATGGCTTCGTAGCTGTATTCGGAACACGTGGGGGTGAAACGACAGCTCGGAGGCAACGCGGGGGAAATGAAACGCTGGTAACAGCGGATCAACGCCAACACAACCTGTTTCATTGCTCTTGCCGCCACAACCTGGCCCGCCGCAGCAGAGTTGCACAGGCTGTTGCCACCTCTTGATAGCTGGCCTCGGCGATGGGCGCACGAGCGACAAAGACCAGATCCCATCCCACCTCAATGTACTGCAAATGAAGACGTGCTGCTTCCCGCATCAGCCGCCGAGCTCGATTTCGGGCCACCGCCTTGCCCACACGGCGGCTGGCGGTGAATCCGAAGCGGCTGTAGGGCAAGTCGTTGGACAAAACGCAGAGCACGAGGAGTGGATGAGCCCACGAGCGTCCCTCTTTCCGCACCTGTCGGAAGAGGGCTCCGTCTCGGAGTCGTTGGTACCGCTTCACCTCACACCGTGAGTCGCTTGCGTCCTTTCCGACGGCGCGCCTTGATCACTCGGCGGCCACCAGGCGTGCTCATGCGATGCCGAAAGCCATGCACTCGTTTGCGTCGCCGCACTTTGGGTTGATACGTTCGCTTAGGCATAACCGATATCTCCTGGAATCACGGCCGGCGATGAGGAAACAGCGCCCCCGTGCTGATTTCTAGTACAAAAGCGGGGAGGAAAGAGATGTTCCTCCCCTACTAGAACACTGCTATTATACCCCCGCTTGCAGTTCTGTGTCAAATCGTCCGGTGGCGGCTGGCAGGGTGTAAGGAAGTTCTCAGGCCCGTGGAAGCAAGGTCATCGCCTCGCTGTCGAGAGCAAGGCAAACCGTGTGGCCAAGAGGCGGAAGGTCAGTTGCCTCCGCTATCTCGAATTCCAGCTCCACATCCCCCTCATGCCGCAAGCGCAGACGATGAGAGCTACCACGAAAGGAACAAGCCACCAGTGTGCCGCAGATGAGGTTGATGCCCCCTGTTGCTTCGGACGATGGCACCGGCCTGGCTGCCTCAGGCCGGATTACCAGCGTGACTTCGTCGCCGACGCGAATCCCGCCTGCCTCTGGCGGATCGAGGGTCAACGTGCCCACAGTGGTAGCAATCTCCAACGCCGGAGTGATCGCCGTTGTGCGGCCAGGCAGCAGGTTGTTCAGTCCCAGGAACCGGGCCACGAACTCGCTAACAGGCCAGCGGTACACTGCCTCCGGCGTGCCCTCCTGCACAATGCGACCTTCCTGCATGATGAGCACGCGGTCAGATACGGCAAAGGCCTCCTCTTGATCGTGGGTCACGTACAGCGTCGTCACTCCCACTGCCTTCAGGATAGCCCGCAGTTCGCCCATCAGCCCCTCGCGCAGGGTGCGGTCGAGCGAGCCCAGAGGTTCATCCAGCATGAGCAGGAGCGGCCGCGGGGCCAGGCTGCGGGCCAGCGCCACCCGCTGCTGCTCGCCGCCGGAAAGCTCGTAGACCTGGCGATGCTCGTAGCCCTGCAGTCTCACCAGGTCCAACATTTCCGCCACGCGCGCCCGTGTTTCTAATTCCGCCAACCCCTGCATGCGCAAGCCGAAAGCGACGTTGGCCACCACGTCCTTGTGCGGGAAGAGCACGTAGTCCTGGAACATCAGCCCGAAGCCACGGCGGTGCACGGGGACTGCGGCCAGATCGCTGCCGGCGAAGAGCACGCTGCCTTCATCCGGTTCCTCCAGCCCGGAGATGATGCGCAGCAGCGTCGTCTTGCCGCAGCCCGAGGGGCCAAGCAGGCAGACCACCTCTCCCTCTTCCATGCTGAAGTTGACCTCGTGCAAGACGGGGGCATCATCGAAAGACTTGCTGATCCGGCGGACTTCCAGGTGCGACATTGGCTACTCAGGACTCCAAACAGTGACGGTCAAATGATTCGGCCTCTTCCGAGATTATGCCACCAACGGCGCCAATTCGCAAACTCCTCCTGGCAGTACAGCCCACAACCTTGCAGGGACATGACCCTCAACGAGCTCAGGGCCTCCGGATGCGGAAGCCCTGAGTTCGTTGGCAGCACCAGAGCAATGCTAATGCCAATACAGAGACAAGAGCTCGCTGGCTGTGCTGACGCCAGCGGAGTACCTGAGCTGAGAGCGATCAGACAGGTTGTCACTCGGCCAGCGTGCGCAAGGTCAGAGCTACGATGCGGCCCGTCTTGGTCAGCTTGAGCAGATCCACTCGCTCCGGCGTGTCGTCGGGGTGATTGGCGTCATCCTCGCTGCCGTCCCAGGTGAGCAGACCGGCCGGCACATCCCGCTCCTGGAATGGGGTCTGGTCGCTGACCTCCACCGCCGTGCCGAAATCCACCCTTCCGCCGACCTGTGCGGCACCTTTCTCCAGATGCGCACGCAGCAGCGCCTCCCGTGTAAGGTCGCCCTCCATGGTCAGGAAGAAGCCACGACCAGCTCCCACAGCGTCCAGATGCAACACGCCCACTATCTTCAACAGTGGTAACAGAGGATGGGCGACGTAATGCAAAGAGCCTAGCTGGCCGAACTCCTCGGCACCCCAGGCGGCGAAGAGTACGCTGCGACTGGGCTGGACACCGGACTGTTGCCAGAGGCGGGCCACCTCCAACAGCACACCCACACCAGAAGCGTCGTCGTCTGCGCCGGGATAGAGCGTGCCATCGGGGCTGCGGCCTACGTGATCGTAATGGGCACTGAGGATGACTAACTCGTCAGCGAGGTCAGGGTCGCTTCCAGGGATCAATCCCAACACGTTGGCCGTCGTCGTCGGCTGAGGTGGTTCCAGCGGCACCACCATCTCTGCCTGCAGACGCAGTGGCAGTGCTGGCGGAGAGGCGTTGAAATCGGCCATCGTGTACCCTGCTTCATCTATCAGCCGCTCGAAGCTGTTCCGGGTCATCTCCAGCACTGGAATGGTCTCGGTGAAGATCTCGCTCAGAGCGAGCGGCATACGGCGCTGTAGCTCCGATTCTTGTACATCGGTGACCAGCAGCAGCCCGCCAGCGCCATGTTCGATGGCTCTCTGCACTTCCAGCCTTGTGCTGCCAGGGACTCGGCGCAGGACGATTTTCCCGCCCAGGTCCATGCCGCCGTAATCATCGTCCCGCACCCAGACTAGCTTTTCCGCCGCCGTCCCGCCGCCGCCGCCGGCGCCAACCATCACCTCTCGGAAGTCACGACCGTAGGCCAACTCGCTCAGGGCCTGACCCCCGTCCAGCCACAGCCTCAGACGGGACAGGTCAATGGACAGCGTACGGGTGAACGCGAAGTGCTGGAGGTACGTGCCATCGTCGCCTGCTGGTTGCAGGCCCAGGGCGGCGAACTGCTCGGCCACGTAATGGGCTGCCGCCTCGCCGCCGGGGGTACCTGACTCCCGTCCATCGTAGACTGAGCTGGCCAACTCCCGCACGTGCGCCAATGCCGCCTCGCCATCGAAGGTCAGAGCATCTTCCGCCCACTGTGGCGGAACGTGCCCGCGGGCCGCCGACTCATGCCATGCTTCCTCGAACTCGGCAAACGTCATCCCCAGAGCAATCCCAAAGGCCGTGTTGAGTTCTTCCCCCTCGCTCAGCGAACGCACCAACTCGTTGAGCGCCGCCTGGCCATGCGTGGTGACGAGATAGCTCGCTGCGTCTCGCACCGCACCGTAGGCCAAGTCGGCCTGCGTGGAGTCGATCTGCTCGAAGGGAGGCAGCTCCGCCAGCGACAGCAACTGACCGTTTTTGGCTGCTCTCTGTACCCTCAAGATTCGCCGCGCGGCGAGATAGCCGCTTTGCGGGGCTATCCGGGATTCCTCTACCCGACCGATCCCTTCACATAGCCAGTCCACCTCCAAGCCTTGCTGCGCCAGCAGATGGCGAGCAAAACTGTACGCCAACCTCCCGCGGTAATCGGTTGCGTCGCCACCCTCGTCCACGAGGATTTTCATCGCCTTGCCTGGCACCTCGCCTGGCTCAGCCCAACTGTTCACGTCGTTGGATACAGAGGTGGCAATGGACAAACGGAAGGCCGCGGCCTGGTCGTACAGCTTAACCTCGGTAGGGGCATCAGGCACTATCTCCAGATCGCCCGTCTCGCGGGCGTAGATCTCCTCCAGGTGCGGCAGGAGAGCCTGCACCAGCGTTGCCAGCCGCAGCGGGTGACGGACCACAAAGTGCTCGCTGCTCACCGCCTCCAAGGGGACGCCAGCGTAGAACCACCGCTCGCCGCGCTGGTGCAGCGCTACCTCGTAATTTGCCCGTCGCTCCGTTCCCTCCGCAAGTTGATAGCGCAGCCTGAACACCGCCAGCGCGCCATCGTCGGTCAGGGCCAGCAACTGCCCCTCCAACTCGAAGGTGTGCAGGGGATGCTCGCTCAGGTTGGCGAACCAGTGGCGCTCCTCTTCCAGCAACGTACCGTCCTCGGGATCCACGGTAGCCAGGAAAGCGTCGGCGTCGGAGGTGGCCACCGCCGCCTGGCGAGCGGTGAGCAGGGCCTGGAGCCCTTGCTCCGCTCCCGCCAGGCGGGACCTCCAGCCATTCTGCCAGGCGGCGTCGAACTCCCCGGTCGAAATGGACAACACCTGGTCGAAGGCTGCATCCAGCGACAGCCCGCTACCCAAGGCCGCCGCCAGCCGTCCGGCGGCGTCACTGCCATACTGGTCGAGCAGATAAGCGGTCATGGCCCAAGCCTGAGCGCGCCAACGGTTCAGATTTGAAGGGGGGACGGACGAGGATGAGACATCGCGCTGCGCGGGGATGTCAGCCAAAGGCGTGGCCTCGTCCTCGTTCAGGATTCCCTGCAGCCTCGGCAGGTGGATGCGCTGGAAATCCAGTGGATCGGCGCTGGCCTCCCCCACCAACGGCAGTCCGGCCCAGAGCCAGGGAGCCTGTGCTTCCTCCATGCCCGTCTGCGCCAAGGCCAATTGCGTCAGCGTGGTAGTGAACAACTGCGTGCGGGTTAGATCATTCGTCACCACCAGCCGAGCGCCATTTCCATCAACCCAGGCCTTGGTGGATAGGGGCAGCGCTGGCGACACAGCCACCCGCAGATCATCGGCCTTGGAGTAGAGCTCCAGGCGATTCTGGGAGGGGGTGTGGAGGTGTGGGAGTGTGGAGGTGTGGAGGGCGGGAAACAGTGTCTTGGCGGTTTCCAGCACTGAAGCCGCCAACTCTTCCATCTCCTCCTCGCCTGGCGGATAGGCGACGGTGAAGCGCTCGCTCGTCAGTTCCGCCAGGGCCGGGCCGGCGTAGCGCCAGCCCTCGGACGTGCGACGGAAGTGCGCCGTGCCGCGCACGGTGCGCGGTATCCCCTCATCTTCCTGCGCGAAGCTGATGCTCAGTGTCGCCGTGGCCACATCGCGGGCGGCAACGATGTCCGTGACGCGCAAGTTCACGTCCTGCAGCCCGTGGGCCTGCTTATCGTCCCACCAGAAACCATCGGCAGCTTGCTGGTCGGCATCGGACGTGGCGAGAAAGCGCGCCAGATTGCCGGCGGCGATGGCCGCTTCTCGCTCTTCCACCAGATCGCGAATATTCGGTTCGGCCGAGGCCAGACTGAGCAGCGCCAGGTTGGTCAAGCGGCCGGCGGCAGCCAACTGCTCCGGCTGGATGGTCTGGGGCAGGTCGGAGGGGCGGTGGTAGTAGGGATCGTCACCGTAGTCCCAGATGAGCATGCTGGCAGGCACGCCGGCTTGTCGGAAGGGCACGTGGTCGCTGCGGCCATGGTCGGTGACCGTGGTGGTGATCCCCAACGACGACGCCATCGCCTGCAGCTTCGTTGCCAGCGCTCCGGGACCATCAATCATCAGCGTGTCTCCCTTGCCGCCCACCATGTCGAGCTGGATCATGGTCACAGTGGTCGTGAGCGGATAGCGAGGCTGCCTGACGTAGTGGATGGCACCCCACAGCCCCTGCTCCTCGGCGTCCCAGGCTCCGAAGAGCACGGTGCGGTCGGGGACGTAGCCAGCCTCCTTCCAGGAGCGAGCGATTTCCAGCAGCGTGGCCACGCCCGAGGCATTGTCGTTAGCCCCGTGCCACACCGCGCCGGGCACCGTCTGGCAGTACGGGCTGGTTTGAAACCCGCCCGTACGTGGCGGCGGGCAGCGCTGCTCGTCGGGATCGCGGCCCAGATGGTCGTAATGGGCGCCGATGATCAGCACCTCGTCGGCGTGTTCTGGATCACCACCGGGGAAAACGCCCAGCACGTTGCGGCCCACTACCTCCTCCCGTTGTTCGAGTGATGAGTTCAGCACGGCGCGGGTGGGAAGATGCACACTCTCAAACTCGATAGTGAGGTCAGCGAGCGTCAGCCCTGTACCCTGCAGCAGGTCTTCCACCACCTCCGGCGAGACGGCGAAGGAGGGAAACGTCACGGGAACCCACGACTCCCGATAGCGGCCAAAACGATCAAAGGGCTGCTCGGTGGGGTCACGCCACAGCAACAGCCCAGCTACGCCATGTTCGATGCCATTGCGCAGATAGTCCTCACCGCTCCCGTCTCGGCAGAGCACTACCTTGCCTACCGCGTCCAGGTCGTCGAAATCGTCGTGGCTGCAAGTGTTGGCCCAGACCACCGGCCCTTCCGCCTGACCCTCACCGCCGTAATGGCCGACGAGGGTAGTGAAGTCCTGGCGGAAACGGTAGGCGCTGTGCGTTGCGCCGTCCGGCCCGATCTTTGCCAGGGTCGGCGCTTCGTCCAGGGCGACGAAGTAGTCGAGGGGAAACTCCTGGAAGTAGCCGCCGTCGTCTCCGGCCGGCTGCAGGTCGTAGGCAGCGAAGAGACGGGCGATGTAGTCGGCGGCGGCGCGACCACCCTCCGTGCCGGCACGGCGTCCAAGATATGCAGGATCGGCCAGCTCAGTTATGTGGTCGAAGGCCACCTCTTCGTCAAAACTCATAGCCACGGCCCAGAGATCGCCCGAGCGCACGGCAGCCCCCGGTTCCCGCAGCAGCGGATGAGTGACAGGTGTAGCCAAGGGCAACGCGGCAGGAGTCTCCCGTACAGCGCGGGCGGTGGCCGTCGCTCTGGCCCGCACCGTGGCTCGAGGCGCCGGTCCCACCACCATGGAGGGCCCTTGAAGCCGCATCCACCAGAAGCCCAGCGCCCCCGACCAGAGGAGCAGCAGCGCCCAGGTGGTCACCAGGGCCGTATGGGAGCGCACCCAGGCGGTGACTGGGCGAGGGGCCCTGGGCTCTAGGAGTTGCTCCTGGTCAACGTGGGCTACTTCATGCGGCCGGAGCCTGCCGTAGGTAAGCACCCGCCATACCCATTCGACCGGTCCGTATTGGAACCGTTCTAGCCACCAACCGCTCAGGCGGACTTGGGCCAGGTAGATAACGATAGTGAGCCCCAGGCCAAACAGCGGGCCGAATTCGCCGTACAGCCCCAGACCATAACCGTAGAATATCAAGGTGCACACTACGGACTGGAGCAGGTAGTTGGTCAGAGCCATGCGGCCAACGCTTGCCAGCGGCGCCAGCCGCTCATGCCAGATCTCCTTCTGCGCCAGGAGAATGACGACTGAAACGTAGAAGAGCATCAAGGCTGGCGCGCCAATCGTCCGAGCGCCGCGTGTGATCAGCCGGTAGACCTCCGCCGGCGCCCAATCTGGATTAAGGAGAGTATAAATGTAGATGCCGTTGAAAACCAGACCAATCACCAGCCCGATCCACATGACCTTGCGGATCAGCGGCAGGTGCTCCCCGGCGTCGTGGAAGATCCTGCGCTTGCCAACGTACAGGCCCAGCAGGAACATCCCGAAGATGTTGCCGAAGGTGTAGATGAAATAGGAACGGCGTGCTAGGGTGTCTTGTATCCGGAGACGGGTGATTTCCTTGTAGGTGCCGGTGGCGTACAGGCTCTCTGGATAGGTGCGCGAGCGGAGGAAGTCAGTGATGTTCTCATACCAGCCCCTGACGCTGTCCATCGCTTCGCCAGGCACGGTCAGCACGATGGACAAGAGCAGCGCCAGCCCAACCAGCACCAGAAGCAGTTTCCTAGGGCCCTTGGCGGGGCTCTTGCGGAGCGCCAACAGCAAGAAGCCGTATGTGGCGTACGTGACCAGGATGTCCCCCGTCCAGATGAAGAAGCCATGCAGTGTACCAAAGACCAGGAGAATGAGTAGTCGCCGCAGATAGACAGGGACAAAGCTGGTTCCCCGTGCCTCCGCCCGCAGCATCTGCACGGCCATGCCCCAGCCAAACAGCAGCGAGAACAGCGAGTAGAACTTGGCTTCCACCAGGAACCGGATCACGGCCACCAGGATGCGGTCAAAGCCGGCCAGCTCTTGCGGGCTGTATGTTTGCCCGCTGTAGCTGAACATGTTGGCGATCAGGATGCCCAGCACAGCGAGGCCGCTCAGGATGTCCACGAATTCGACACGTTCGTGGGATTGAACGGGGACTGCTCTCGATGGTTGCTCTGTGGAAACAGGTCTAGGCTCGGACATTGCTCTTACCGTAAGCTCTTCAGGATGAGATCTTTCGATGAACTCAGGACAGGCTCGGTCGGGAGACCTCGCCCATCATAGAACGCCATTAATCGCCAATCGCCGCCAGCAGCCAGAGGGGGTAAAAGTACCGCCCCAGCCCCTCGTGCAGCACCGCCGGCGCCTGCCCTCCCAGGTCAACGACGTAGAGCTGCCCGGAGGGGCTCTCGCCCTCTTCGTCGTTCAAGGCGAAGGCCAACCGCTGCCCGTCGGACGACCAGGCCATCTGTCTCACCAGCCCTGCCAATCTCTCATCCACTTGCCAGAGGTCGCCGCCATCCGGCTGCACCACGTAAGCATCCATCTCCACCGCAGGCGTGTTCTGGCTGCCGCCTCGCGCCACGATGAAGGCGATGTGCTCGCCATCGGGCGACCAGCGGGCCCAGGGGACCGTGCTACCGTCCCCGGCGAACAGTTCCAGCGGTTCGCCTCCCTCCCGCCCCACGAGGTAAAGCCCCATGCTCCACCAGTCCGTGCCTGCCAGGCCGAGCAGCCACTCTCCATCGGGCGACCAGGCCAGGTAGTTGATGGCGCCTTGGCGCATTCCAGGGTCAGGGGCCAAATCCACTTCCCGCCCCGCGGCGACGTCCCACGAGACCAGTTCAAGGCCGCTGCTGAATTCCCTGTGCGCTGTAGTCAACTGCATGCTATCGGGCGACCAGGCCGCCAGCCAAGCCGCGGAGAGAGGCAACACCTGCGGCACTCCTCCTTCCGCCGGCAGCAGCGTTAGCCTCGGCTGACGGCTCGCACCCATCCCCACCACGGCCAGCCATTGGCCGTCGGGCGACCAGGCCAGCGGCGTCCAGATCATCACCGGCTCGATGCGCTTCTCGACGTTGCCCTCGGCTGCGCTGACGACGTAGAGCACAGCCTGCAGGTCGCCGCTGAGCTCTTCCCCCTGAGGCGGTTCGTGGCTCACGAAAGCCAGATGCTGGCCATCGGGCGAGGCGGATGGCCAGGTGAGCCACCAGCCCTCGGAAGCGGCGAAAAGCTCATTGAGCTGCCCGCTGCGCAGGTCGAGCGTCACCAAGCGCATGGCCTCAGTCGGCCCCTGGACGAAAGCCAGCCGCTGCTCGTCTCCACTGTCGATGATGCTCAAGGGAGTTGGTCCGAAGAAGCGGACGTTCTCCGCCAGGCGCGTGGCCTCGCCTCCTGCCGCCGGTATCGCCCAAAGGTCAGTTTCCTCCTGCCCTGCGACTGCGGCGAGGAAGAGGATGCGTTCGCCAGCAGCGGCAGCGGGCGCGGGCGTCTCCTGAGGTGGTCTTTCGGACACGGCGATCTGGTGCGGTCTGTCTTGCACAGCCTGGCGCAACCGTTCCAGGGTGCCTGCCTGACGCACCAGGAGCGCGGTCGCACTCGCCAATGCTAGAACCATCAGGCCGGTGATGGCCCACATCACTTTGTCGCTGGTCTTTGACACCGTACTTCTGCCTCAGTCCACCAATCTACCAATCTACCAGTTTCCCAATCTACCACGCGGCTTCCCGACTGACCGTGATCAGCGCCAGGTTGATCATCTCGCCAGCAGCCTGCAGTTTGCCTCGATCAATCAGCGTATCTCGCCGCGGATCCACCTCGCTATTGGCCCAGCGCACAACCACTGCCGGCCTGCGCGTGCTCACAATCTGCTGATAGCGGTGTGAGTCAACAGCTCCCTGCCGGACAGGGATGTCCAGCCGCTGGGCACTGTCGTTCAGCAGGTTGCGAACGCGGCGTGGCTCATGGATGATCTCCAGCACATCATCGCCCGCACCCAGACGGTCGAGTTGGATCACAGCTACCGTGTTCAGTAGCGAGAGGCCGCCGCTGTAGCCTTCGAAGTAGGACTGAGCACCGGAGCGGGTTAGCTCGCCCCCGCCCCAGGCGGCAAAAAGCACCGTACGACGCGGCTCGTAGCCAGCCTCGTGCCACAGCCGGGCGATTTCCAACATCGTGGCTATCCCCGAAGCACCATCATTGACCGCTGCGTAGAGCGTGCCGTCGGGATCAGTGCCCAGCCCATCGTAGTGGGCAGAGACGATGATCATTTGCTCGTCCAGCACCACATCCTGTCCCGGCCAGTAGCCCAGCACACTGCGCAGTTTCTGCCTGCGCGGTTCAGATAGAGCCACGTGCAACCGAGCGTGGCATATCAGTTCCTCCACGAACCACTCCTCACTTCGGGCCAAGCCTAGCGTTTCCAGCCGCTCCCGCACGGCGGCCACGCTGAGGCCATCCGTCTGAAGAAAGCTGTCGGCCACTTCGTTGGTGATGGCCAAGACAGGCAGCGTGGGCTTGCGCAGGTAGTCCTGTTCGACATAGGCAAGCTGGACGTGTGAACGGACGTCATGTGGATCGTCGACCACGAGCAACACCCCAGCCGCGCCGCGGATCATGGCCTCGGTGGTGAAACCGGGCGGGGCATTATCCTCCAGCACCAGCGCGATGCGCCCCTGCAGATCCATGCCCCTGAACGCTTCCCAGGACCAACTGCGTCGATGGGGACTGAAGCCGATCAGGGTCAGTGGCGCTTCGGTGTGTCCGCTGCCACCATGTCCGTCAATACGGAAGCCGAACTCGATCTGGTGCTGGAACTGCTGCATAGACCCGTTGGCGGCCAG
>Ga0075114_10000368_pt1 | contig 28556 bp, 22 predicted proteins | sample AntAceMetag02UKM_FD_69784 | JGI IMG/M metagenome (GOLD analysis project Ga0075114, IMG submission 69784) | Saline lake microbial communities from Ace Lake, Antarctica - Antarctic Ace Lake Metagenome 02UKM | ecosystem: Environmental > Aquatic > Non-marine Saline and Alkaline > Saline | place... | reverse complement strand
CACTGTCGGGTCAATTATGGCCGCAGTGTGAGGCAGGTCTGTGACAGGGAGAAGATGGCCCGAAGGCAGGAACGGAGCAGGACAGTGACACGGAAAGGAAGATGCGGAATGGGGGGAATGCAGGTATGGGCGAATGGCTACGGTGCTGGCAGCGTGAACGTTACCACGGTGCCTTTGTCCTCCTGGCTCTGCAGCCGGAGTTCGCCCCCGTGGGCCACAACCAGGGCCTGGGCGATGGCCAAGCCCAGCCCGCTTCCGCCCCCGGCGCGAGAGCGGGCCCTGTCGGCCCGGTAGAACCGCTCTCCGATGCGGGTCAACTCTTCGGCCGGTATGCCGATACCCTCGTCCCGCACCTGTACCCGCACCGGCTGTCCCCGACCGCCATGTACGGTGACGGTCACGGCGCCCCCGGGCCGGGAATACTTGATAGCGTTGTCTAGCAGGTTGAGCAGAACCTGCTCGATCCGGTCGCGATCGGCCCAGGCCAGCGGCGAGTCCCCGTTGCTGACGGTCTCCACTCGCAAGACCAGGTGCCGCGCCTCGGCTTGAGGCGCCAGCCGGTCCACCGTAGCTTGCACCAGTTGGGCCATGTTCACTGGCTGGCGTTGCAGGTTCAGAGCCTGCGAGTCGGCGCGAGACAGGAGCAGCAGATCGTTGACCAGCCGGATCAGACGGTCGGTCTCGCCTTCGACCGTCTCCAGAAAGCGGTCGCGTACCTGGGGATCGTCCACGGCTCCATCGCGGAGGGTTTCCACCAGTCCCTTGACCGAGGTCAGTGGGGTACGCAGCTCGTGGGAAACGTTGGCCACAAAATCGGTCTGCATCTGGCGTGCCGCTCGCAAGCGCGCGGTCATCTCGTTGAAGGCCCTGCTCAGATGGCCCAGCTCATCCTGGGAGCGGATGGGCACTTGCTGGTCGAGTTGCCCTCGGGCCACAGCCTCGGCAGCCGCCGTCAAGCTCCGCAGTGGGCGGGCGATGGCCTGCGACAGCCCCAGGCCTACTGCGCCCGAAAGCAGAAGGGCAATGGCCGTGGACAGCAGCCACCGCGTGCGCAGGTCGCCCAGCACGGCCGTCACGTCACGCAGGGGTTGGCTGAGGTAGACGGCGCCCACCAGTTTGCCCTCAACCAGCACGGGCAGAGCCAGGTGCATGGCAGCCTCTTGGCTTCGTCCGGCCTGATCGGTGCTGCTGGCGTACTGTCCCTCCAAAGCCTGGGCCACCAGCGGATCGGATCGCAGATCCTCCCCTTGACCCACCTGGAGGGAATCGACCAACACCACGCCCTGACCATCCAGGATGCGGATGCGCGTGTCCAGTTGAGAGCTAAGCTCCAGCGAGGCGTCGGCCAGATAGGTCAGATCCACGTCGCCCAGGGGAGTGGTCTCGACCAGAGGGGCAACGTTCTCCGCTTGGATAGAGATGTCACCCACCCGCTGCTGCCAGACGGTGTTGTAGGCTGCGGCTTGCTCTTCGACGGGCGGTCCTTCGGCCAGGGCTCCGGGGATGAGGGCCTGGGCCGTGATGCGTGCCTGGGCGACCAGGCTCTCTTCCATGGCCTCCATGAAGTATCGCTCCAGGAGCGACAGCAGCAGGAAGCCTGATAGGAGCATGGCCACGACGATCACCGCCAGATGGCTGAACGTCAGTCGGGTGCGGATCGTTCGGAACATCGAAACTCGCTCCCTACACCGCCAGCTTGTAGCCGACGCCGCGCACGGAGACGACGACTTCGGCTTCCGGGAACTGCATGAAGTACTGCTCCAGGAGCGACAGCAGCAGGAAGCCTGACAGGTTCATTGTCAATGCCCTGACGATCACCGCCAGATGGCTGAACGTCAGTCGGGTCCGGATCGTTCGGAACATCGAAACTCGCTCCTTACACCGACAGCTTATAGCCGACGCCGCGCACTGTCACGATGACTTCACCTTCGGGCGCGGCCTGGCGCAGCTTGACCCGCAGACGCTTGATGGCTGCGTCAACAGCGCGCAGATCGCCATAATAGTCATATCCCCACACCTGCTCCAGCAACTGCTCACGGGTCAACACCTGACCGGCGTGGCGGATCATCGTGTATAGCAGATCGAACTCCAGGGCGGTGAGTTTCAGTTCGATGTCACGCCATCGGGCCTCGTGGCGGGCGCCATCCACCGTCAACGCGCCCGCCTGTTTCACATCCACCGCCGTTTGCTCCGCTCGAGGCGTTGCCCTCCGCAGCACACTCTTCACCCGGGCCATCAGTTCCCTGACACTGAAGGGCTTGACCACGTAGTCATCGGCCCCCAGCTCCAACCCCACCACCCGATCCACCTCGCCATCGCGTGCGGTGAGCATGATGATGGGCACGTCCCGCTCCTTGCGCAAGGCCCTGCACACCTCCAGCCCATCCAGCCGCGGCAACATCAGATCTAGAATGATCAGATCAGGCTCCTCCTGCCGGGCGATGTCCAGCGCCTCTTGGCCATCCCGGGCGATGATCACCTCGTAGTTGGCGCGCTGCAGGTTATAGGCGAGCATGTCCACAATGGGCGGCTCGTCATCCACAATCAGGATTCTGGCGGACATCGGTTCCTCCGGTAGGATGCTGCCTTCACATCATAGCACGAAGTGTGCGTTCCGTCAAGACCCTTTGCGGCAGGATGGTGACAGGCGGGTGGCAGATGAGGGACAAGTCAGCCTTCGGATCGTCTGTCGGCGGCGGTGCAGTACGACGACATGCTCCTGCTGGTCATGAAGGCGGATGAAGGAAATGCCATGCTGGTGTCGTCGGTATCTCGCTTCTCGGAAAACACTGATGACATGGCAACAGCGTTTGCCTCATTCCCAGTGTTTTGGTATACTGATGCTGACTACCGTAGAGGTATCCGTATTCTTTTCTACCCCCCTGACTATTCCACCAGGTCATGGATTTGCCCCAAAAGACCAAACGGAGAACAACGATGAGCGTGCAGGATAAGCGAACTCGAAACCGCAAGAGACTGCAAACCTTGCTGTGCGACCTCTTCCAGTTCGACTGCGCCGACCTGGACTTCGGCATCTACCGCATTATGAACCAAAAGCGCGAGGAGATCGAGCGGTTCATTGAGCGCGATCTGCTCGACGCGGTGGAGCAAGGACTAGCGCACTTCCAAGCAATCGAGCGCGAGGAATTGGAAGCGCAACTTGCTGAGAAGCGTGCTCAGTTAGGCGCAACAGCGTTTGATAATACCGACGCGGTGCTTGAGCAATTCCAGAGCCTCACAATAGCTCAAGACTATATGGACCTACGTCGTCAGTTGCAGCAACTTGAGGTCGCTGAAGAGACTGAGGCGCGCATCTTCAGCGACGTGTGGCGATTCTTCTCCCGTTACTACGACAATGGCGATTTCCTCACCGAGCGCCGCTACTCCTCTCGCCAAGCCAAGTACTGCGTGCCCTACAACGGCGAGGAAGTGCTGCTCCATTGGGCCAATCGCGATCAATACTACGTCAAGACCAGCGAGCGCTTCACCGATTACCGCTTCGATATCGGAGAGTACAAGGTCTGGTTTGAGTTGCAGAGGGCCGATGTGCCGCAGGATAACGTCAAGGGCAACAAGCGCTATTTCGTGCTCCACGGCGAAGAGCCGCTGGCCTACGACGATGAGAGCAAGACACTGACCATCTGCGTTGCATATCGTCCCCTCACCGAGGAGGAGCAAGCACACTGTCTGCGTATCTACAACGCCCGGCAGCCCAAGAGTGGCCGCCGTACAACGCTCGACCGCTCTGTGCTTTGCGTAGCATTGGAATCGGAGATCCTGGACGCGCTCCACAAGCCGAATCTGAAGGCTCATCTCGCTGCTGTGCCTATGGGCAAGGAGACATCGGCCCTGGGTCGCCACCTCAACCGCTACACAGCCCGCCATACGATGGACTACTTCGTCCACAAGGATCTGGGCGGCTTCTTGCGCCGCGAGCTCGATGTCTTCCTCAAAGATGAGGTGCTGCAGCTAGACGACGTGATCGGTGACGAAACCGGTGATGTGATGGGGTACGTGCTCACCCGCATGCGCGTGGTGCGGGAGATCGGGCACAAAATCATCGCTTTGTTGGCTCAGATCGAGGATTTCCAGAAGCGACTCTTCGAAAAGAGGAAGTTCGTGGTGCAAACTGACTATTGCATCACGCTGGACCGCGTGCCGGAGAAGTTCTACCCCGAGGTCCTGGCCAGCGAGGCCCAGTTGGCCGAGTGGCGGCAACTCTACCGGATGGATGATTGGAACGAGGACCTCTCTTGGCAGGACGAGTTCGACGAGGCGTTCTTGCAGAACCATCCCTACCTGATGGTGGACACAGCCTTCTTCGACGAGGACTTCAAGGTCCGCCTGCTGGCGACCTTCGATGATCTTGATGGGGCCACCGACGGCCTGCTCATCTACGGCGAGAACTTCCAGGCGCTCAACCTGCTGATGATGAAGTATAGGGGGCGGGTGAAGTGCATTCATATTGACCCACCGTACAATACGCAAACCAGCGGGTTTCTTTACAAGAATGCATATCGGCATTCTAGTTGGCTCGCGATGATGGAGGATCGAATTAGGGCTGGAATTGCTATGATGTCACCGGACGGATCGTATCTGTGCCATATTGATGAGAATGAGCAAGAACGTCTCCATTTACTATTCGAGGGTTTGCTAGTCCCGAATGCGGGAACTATCGTATGGGACAAGAGGAATCCGATGAATGCAGGGAGGGGTGTAGCCACACAACATGAATACATCATCTGGAGATCCAGACAGGAAACGCCAATCTACCTCCGAAACAAGAACATACTTTCAATGCTCAGAGCAGCTGACGCGATTGTCAAGAAACACGGCGATCCCTCAGAAGAGGCAAAAAGGGAATACGCTGCTTGGCTCGATGGCAATTCAGAGCTTAGCGGAGGAGAGAAAGCCTATCGATATCTAGACGAGGAAGGCCGCATCTATCAAAGTGTCAGCTTGAGGGCCCCCGAGCCGCGGACAAATCTGAAATTCCATAAGCCTCTCACACACCCGGTGACAGGAAAGCCTTGCCCGGTTCCCCCCAATGGGTTCTCGCGGACCCCTGAAACACTTCGCAAGATGGTGGCTAGAGGCGAAATCCTCTTCGGCTCGGATGAAAGCACCCAGCCACGGCAAAAGCGGTTGCTAACCAAGGAATCAAGGAGACAGATTTCCTCTGTGGTTCAGGATGCTCGGAAGGGCAAGGCTGATGTGGCCCCGCTAGGCTTGGATTTCCCCTACTGTCATCCAGTTTCTCTTTACACGGAGCTTATCGGAGCGGCTTCCCAGTCACTCGGCGACATTGTCCTCGACTACTACGCGGGGTCCGGTACCACCGCCCACGCGCTGATGGACCTCAACCGCGAGGACCACAGAGAGCGCAAGTACATGCTGGTTGAAATGGGCGACTACTTCGACACCGTGCTCAAGCCTCGCATCCAGAAAGTGGCCTTCTCCGCCAATTGGAAGGGCGGCGTGCCGCAGGATCAGGACGGCATGAGCCACATGTTCAAGTACCAGCGCATCGAATCCTACGAAGACGCTCTCAATAACATCCGCGTCCGGAGGCCGGAAGGTGCCCAGCGCCGCTTGCTCTATGATGAGTTCGATGATTATCAGCTCCACTACATGCTCGACTTCGAGACCCGTGACAGTCCTAGCCTGCTGGCCCCCAAAGGCTTCAAAAAGCCCTTCGACTATACACTTAAGATTCAGCAAGGCCACGAAAGCCCTCGGGATACCGTCGTGGACCTGGTGGAGACCTTCCATTACCTGATCGGCATGCACGTGCGCCGGCTGGAACGGCACGAGCACCAGGGTCGCACCTACGTCGTCAGCCGCGGCGAGGTGCGCACAGAGAGTGGTATCGAGAAGGTAGTCACCATCTGGCGGGACACCGCGGGACTAGACCTGGAGCAGGAGGCCGACTGGGCTAACGCCGAATTGCTTACCGAGCTAGTGGACCGCGTCTACGTCAACGACTACGAAAACCACATCCAGAAGGCCGAGCCGACCATCATCCCGTTCCGCGAGCGAATGGAAGGGAGCGTCGTATGAGAGACCTCCGAGGTTTGCTATATCCTGTTTGCTTGAAACTGTTCGAGGGAAAGCGGTGTCGCTTTGTAGGCCGGGCTTTCTTTCTAAACCTCGGAGGTCTGGGCGCCGGGAAGGAGGCGTCCGATGGCGCGTAGCGGTTTGGAGAAGTTCCAACGCCGTCTCTCGTTGGTGGCCTACTTCCGCCACGTTTTCGGTGTCGAGAACGTCAATGATCCCAAATCGGTCTGCAAGTTCTACGACGCGCTAGAGCAACAGAGAGAAGGGTACAATTCCGAAGGACGCAGCTACGTTTCTAACGTTCTAGAGGGACGTGTGCGCGGTATCAAAGTGGCAGACTTGCTACGTTACGATGCCAACGTCAAACGGTACACCGACGCGCTCAACTGTCATCGAGCCGAACCGATCACGCTGAAGTACTTCCAGATACTGGCCGCGCTGATGACGGAGCACTACCTTGACCGCCTGACCTACGATCTGGATGGTTTTCTGACCGATCTCAACGCCTTTGTGGATGAGCAAAACAAGATACGCGGCGGCTACATAGGTTTCCCCACCTTCAGGCCAGATGATCTTCACAAGCTGGCCTTCTGGATGGCCACCGGCAGCGGAAAGACGCTGCTGATGCACATCAACTACTACCAGTATCTGGACTACGCCAAAGACCATCCGGATATGGCGCCGGAGAACATTCTTCTGGTCACGCCCAATGCCGGCCTCTCCGCCCAGCACATCGCCGAGATGAAGAAGAGCGGCATCCCTTGTCGGCACTTCAACGCCGCGACGAGCGACCTCTTCAGCGACGATCCCCGCACGGTCAAGGTCATTGAGATCACCAAGCTGGTCGAGAAGAAGGCGGGCGGTGGCAAGAGCGTCGAGGTCTCGCACCTTGAGGCAAGCAACCTGGTCTTCGTGGATGAAGGACACAAGGGGGCAAGCAGCGCAGCCCAGGCCTGGCGAAATCGGCGGGCGGCGCTGGCCGAACAAGGTTTCACCTTCGAGTACAGCGCTACCTTTGGCCAGGGTGTTGGCGGCGCGGGTGCCGAGATTGAGGAAGAGTATGGCAAGGCGATCCTCTTCGACTACTCCTACCCGCGCTTCTACGAAGACGGTTATGGCAAGGATTACCGCATCCTCAACCTGGAACATGACCTCGATCCAGATCTGACCAATCGCTATCTACTGGCCAATTTGCTCACCTTCTACGAGCAGGTGCGCTGCTACGCGGCCAATCGGCGGACGTTCTACGACGCCTACAACGTCGAGCCGCCGCTGCTGATCTTCATTGGCCACAGCGTCATCGCCGGTAAGACCCGCTCGCAGTTGACCCAAAATGACAAACGAAGCCTTTCCGACGTGCAGGAGTTGGTACTCTTCCTGCATCGGGTGCTGCGTAACGAAGGCGGCTGGGTGACAGCGGCCATTGATGACATTCTCGATGGCAGGGCCGGTCTGCAGCGCGAGCACGGCAGTGACCTCTTCGCCGACGCCTACCGTGCACTCCGGAAGGATCGTCTAAACGGCGAGGCCATCCACGCCGATATTCTACGGCGCATCTTCCACGTGGAGACATCGGCCGGGCTGCACCTGGTCAACCTTAAATCGGCCGAGGGCGAGATAGGGCTGCGCGCTGGCGCCGCCGATCGCTTCTTCGGGCTGATCAACATCGGCGACGATGCCAATTTTCTCAGGTTGGCTGAGGAGAAGACCACCGAGCTTGGTATTGAAGAGGAACAGTTCAGCACGTCGCTCTTCCAGGCCATCAATCAGCAGAGCTCATCTATCAACGTCCTGATCGGAGCCAAGAAGTTCATTGAGGGCTGGGATTCTTGGCGCGTTTCGGCCATGGGCCTGTTGAACATCGGGCGTGGCGAGGGGCCGCAGATCATCCAACTCTTTGGGCGTGGCGTCCGTCTGTTGGGCAAGGGCCGCACCCTCAAGCGCTCCGAGGCCCTGGATGGCGACCATCCTGAAGACCTTCCCCGTCTGGAGACGCTCAACATCTTCGGCGTGCGCGCCAAATACATGGCCCAGTTCCGCGACTACCTGGCCGAAGAGGGTATTGATACTGACGAACGGGAGACGGTGATCATTGCAACGGAGATAAACGAGGACTTCAAGGGTAAGGGACTGTTGGTCATTCGGCCGAGGATCAAGACGACGTTCGAGGATGCGGTGCGTTTGACGTTACGACTGGACAATTCCTGTCGGCCGACCATTGATCTCATGCCGCGGGCACAAGTGTTAGTATCCGAGGGGTTGACACGCGAGACACCGGAATTCTACGCGCCGCAAGATGCACAGAGGCTGTCGGCGGAGACACTGACGTTCTTCGACTGGAACCGGATTCGCCACGATGTCTGGCGTTTCCGCACAATGCGCGGTTACCGCAACCTGGCATTGGATCAGGGTGTGCTCCGCCGTGTCCTTGAAGAGGGATGCTACCGGTTGCAGTGCCCACCGACGATGTTGGAAGTGAGATCATTTGCGGACGTGGGCCGTTTGGAGCAGATCGCTTTGATGATTCTGCGCAAGTACATCGAGCAATACTACACCCGCGCCCACAGGCGGTGGGAGCAGGATCAGTTGATTTACCAGACGCTGGACGAGGCCGATGCAAACTTGATTGGGCGCTACGAAGCTCGGGTGAAGCGTTCGGCCACGGAGTTCTTCCAGACACTCCGTGAGATGTGCGATGATCCAGCCCTCTACGAGGGAGACGACGGGCTTCCTTGGAGAGTACACTTTGACCGCCATCTGTATCTTCCATTGCTTCTGGAAGACCAAGGCGACGAGCCGGTAGTCAAGTACTCCCCGCCAGGGCTGAACCCAGGCGAGCGGGACTTCGTGGAACAACTGCGCGACTATGTCAAGACCGAGGCGGGCCAGGCGCTGCTGGCGCATCACGATCGTGAGTTGTTCCTCTTGCGCAATCAAGCCCGTGGACGTGGCGTCGGCTTCCTGGTCAACGACGAGCGGTACTTCCCCGATTTCATTCTCTGGCTGAAGGGGCCAGAGCGGCAGGACATTGTCTTCATTGACCCGCACGGTTTGATCACAGGCGGTGATCTCAAGGCAAATCGGAAGGTCAAGTTTCGTGAGACCATCAAGGAGTTTGAACGGAAGCTGAATCGCCGAGCCGGCCGCGATGACATTGCCCTCCACTCCTACATCATTTCTCAGACGTCCCCCGATGATCTGAGAAGGCAGACTGGCATTGCCTCGGATCTGGTGTTCAACGCCATGCACATCTACTTCCGTGAGCAAGACAACTACGTCGCGTTGCTTGTGAGAGATGTTGTAACGAATGGCGAGTTCTAGCTCGCGTCAAGAGCGGACCATCGCGGAGCAGGAGGGTTCGCTGTGACTAATTTGGGTTCTTCCCTTTCCTTCTCCTACTACCTACGATCAACTCAACAACAGATACGGCTCCTCCACGAGTAGTTTCTGGCTTCCTGGCTGAAGCCGGACCGGGAGACATACCAGAACGTCACGTTGGTTTGCAGTTGGGCGGCCTCTGCTTTGGCTTGCAACCGCTCCAGTTCCCGCCGGCCAGCCTGCCGTCCTCCCCATTTCACCTCGACAACCCAGGTTCCTCCCGCTGCCGTCCGGGCCACAGCATCCAGCTCCACCTGGCCGTCGGGCGAACGATAACTGTCAACGCTGACTATCTGAGGCAGTTGGATCACTTCTTCAGTAGGTTAACTGCCCTATAGGTCTAGTGACCTAATCATACTATAGAGGCAACCACTCAGGCCGACCCAGGTGCAACGCACTTTTTGCCGTAGAATCAGGCAATTTCGAAGCGCAGGCCTGGTCGAGAAACCCACTGATATGGCACGAATCAAGTGCGTTGCACCTATGGCTGAGTTCGTTACCTAAAGAGCAGAACAAAGGTCAAGAGGGAGGTCGGAGACCCGTGGAGTTTGGGAAACCCCAAGGGCTTGGATGCGTGTCAGTTCAACAACAGATACGGGTCCTCCACGAGCTGCTTGATGCGCTGGAGGAAGCGGGCCGCTGGCGCGCCGTCCACCAGCCGGTGATCGAAGGTCAAGCTCAGCCACATCATCTGCCGGATGCAGATCTCGCCATCCACCACCGCCGGCCGCGGTTTGATGCGCCCCACGCCCAGGATCGCCGCCTCGGGCAGGCTGATGATGGGCGTGAAACCGTCAATCTCGTGCATGCCCAGGTTGGTGATGGTGAAGGTGCTGCCGGTCAGCTCGTCGGGCAGCGCTTTGCCCTCTCGTGCCCGCGCCACCAGATCGCGCAGTTCGCGGGCGATCTCGGCCACCCTCTTGCCGTCGGCATCGCGGATGACCGGCACCAACAGCCCACGGTCGGTGTCCACGGCCAGGGCCACGTGAATTCCTTGGAGGTGGCGGATAACCCCTGTGGTGAACCCCGTCGAACCATCACCCTCCAGCCGGGCGTTCATGTAGGGGAACTCTCGCAGGGCGCGGGCGACCAGCTTGATCAGCAGGTCGTTGTAGCCGACGTGGAAGCCCAGTTCGTCCGCCAGGCTGTCCTTCAGCCGCTCGCGCAGTTCGACGAAGTCGGTGGCGTCCGCCTCGGTGGTCAGCGTGACCGGCGCGGTGGTCTGGTGGCTCTCGGTCATGCGCCGGGCAATAACCGCTCGTACGCCGGTCAACGGCTTCAACGTTTCAAGTTCAGCCGTTTCAGGTTGGGGGCGCGCAAGCGTCATGGTTTCAGGAACTCGTAACTGCTCCACCGCCTGCTCCACGTCCCCTCTGGTGATCCGACCACCGGATCCAGTGCCGGTCACCGTGCGCAGGTCGAGCCCGACCTGTTCGGCCAGCCGTTTCGCCACAGGCGTGACTTTTGGCGCCGCGTCCAAATAGGCCACCACATCTCGCTCGACGATGCGGCCATTGGGGCCGCTGCCGGTCAGCAGCGCCAGGTCCACCCCTTTCTCCCGCGCCAGCTTCCGCGCCCGCGGCGAAGCGAAGACACGGCCGGTTTCGGGTTTCAAGGTTTGCAGTTCCAAGGTTGGAGGTGCCACGCTTTCGGTAACCCGCAACTCGGAACTCGGAACTCGAAACTGGGGCTCATAGGCCGAGATATCCTCGTCGGCCGTCTTGGTCATCAGCGCCACCGGGGTGAGCACCGGCACTGTCTCGCCCGCCAGCACCAAAATCCTGCGCAGGAAGCCTCGCTCCGTCGCCTCCACCTCCAGCGTGGCCTTGTCCGATTCCACCGTGAACAGCAGATCGCCCCGCTTGACTCGATCTCCCTCGTGCTTCAGCCATTCGATGATAGCGCCTTCTTCCATCGTCTGCCCCAACTTGGGCAGGATAACATCTGTTACCATAAGGACTGCTCCACTTGATCAGGCATTTGCCGCGGTTTGGTTCGTAGGGACGGCTTCAGTCGTCCCTTTTTGATCTTCTCCGACGCCAGGCAGCGGTCCAAGGTGCTGGCTGCGATCTGCAGCACCAACCCCAAGGCCACCAGCCGCTGTGCAATCTCGGTGTTGCTCCACCGCGACAGCGCCCCCCCCCTTCCTCGCGCGGACGGCTACAAGCCAAGGCCGTGGCTTGCGGTCGTACGTCAGGAGGGAGAGCCCCGCGGCCTTCCCGACCGGGGCAAGTCCTCGATGCTTCTCGTCTCCGACCAGCGCCGCCGCCAATGGCGTACGACGCGGTCCACGGTACTGGCCTCCTGGGCAATCTGCTGATTGCTCCATTCGGGATGGTCGAAAGCGGCTAGCAGAATGCGGGCGCGCTTGGCCTTCACCTGCGGTGTTTTGTGGAAGCGCACCAACCGGCGCAGCATCTCTTCTTCTTCAGTTGTTAATTCGACAGGGTATTTGGGCTTCGGACCGGGCATCTTTCACCTCCTGGCCCAAGTATACCCCAAAGCGCCATTTTGCTCAAACCAGGATCGAGCCTGCGCACCGGTGTAGTTAGCGGTGTTGTGGCTAACGATGCAGTTCTCCAGCGACAACGTGCCTTTGTCTGCGATGCCGCCGCCGCAGCGCCAATCCTCCTCCTCCTCCTCCTCCTCATCGTAGTGCGGGTTGCCGTGTCGTATGATCAGATCAGTGATGCTGACGGTGGCGCCTTCGGCGATGAGAAACACGCGGTCCGGCGATCCTGACAGCGTGGCATGAGCCTGCACGGCGGTCTTGTCGACGCCCTGGCCCTGGATGGGGACGTCTCTGTTGACAACGATGCCTGCTTCCGTGTGGACGGGATCGGCCACCTCGATGATGGCGCCGGCAGGGGTGTCGGCGTTGTCAATGGCAGCCTGGATGGTGGTGAAATCGCAGCCTACGGCGCACACTGTGTAGGTAACTGGCAGAGAAGAGTGTGTCGGTGTTGGCGTCTATGCCGATGGGACGGATGGTTCGATCTGCAATTCAAAAGCACCGATGTCGCAGGGTGTGTCGGAGGATGTTTGCACAACCGGTCGCGCCGCGCCGCGCTGGTCGGTCGGCAGCGTGCACTCGGCAAGAGGGATGGCGTCAATCGCCGGGCTGCCCGGAAGCAGAGCATGCGTCAACGTAGGACCGCCATTGTCGGCCAGGGAACCCAGCAAGGGACTACCGGATACATCGGCGTTGCAGCTACCGTCCTCGATCAGGTTGTTTCTGCTGGCCTCAATGGATCCCTTCCCCACGTGGCCGCCCTCGCCACCAATAACGCACTCCCCTCCGGCGCTGCTGTTGTTGGCGATGATGGTGTTCGTTATGCTCACCTTGCCTCGGACCCACAGCGCACCGCCCCCACTGCGGACGATATTGCTGCTGATGGTACAGTTAGTGATCTTCACAACGCCAGAGGCGGCGACTCCTCCGCCGTAGCGGATGGCCTTGTTGCCGCTGATGGTGCTGTTGATGATCTCCGCCGTACACCCGCAGCCAGTGCGCACACCGCCACCCAAGCCCTCCGATCGAGTGCCTGCCTGATTGCCGGTGATGGTGCTGTTCAGGATCAACAGTGTCCCTTTCCTGGCCTTGACGCCACCCCCTCCGCCACACTCCTCGCCGCGTGGGCCATCTCCGCTGGCTACATTGCTGCTGATGGTGCTGGCGGTGATGGTCAGCGCGCCGTCGCTGGAGATGCCGCCACCCCCGATGGCCGAGTTGCGGGTGACAAGACAATCCTCGACCGTCAGCACGCCCTGGTTAAGAATGCCACCACCATGGTCGCTGGCGGTGCTGGGCTTGCCGTGCCGAATGGTCATCATCTCCAGGACAACGGTAGCGTCTTTTTCCACCAGAAACACGCGCTCGGGAGCCTGGCTGAGCGCCTCGTGGGCCTGCACGATGGTCTCTTCGCTGCCTAGCCCGCGGATGGTGACGTCCTTGTTGACGACGATGCCCGCCTCCGTGTGGATGGGGTCCTGCACCTCGATGACGGCGCCGGCAGGGGTGTCGGCGTTGTCAATGGCAGCCTGGATGGTGGCGAAATCGCAGCCTTCCGCACACACGGTGTGGGTGGCTGGTGCGCGAGTGGGCGGTACCGGTGTAACGGTCGGGGCTGGAGTCTCCGTCGGGGGAATGGGGGTATCGGTCTGCAGCTCAAAGGCGCCGATGTCGCAGGGTGTATCGGAGGATGTCTGCACAACCGGCCGCGCCGCGCCGCGCTGGTCGGTAGAGAGGGTACAACTGACCGCGGGGACCGCATCAATCGCCGGGCTGCCGGGTAGCAGAGCATGGGTCAGGGTGTCGCCGCCGTTGCCGGCCAGCGGGCCCAGCAGAGGATCATCAGAGTAATCCGCGTCACAACCACCGCCCTCAACCAGGTTGTTGCTGCTCGTGTCCACGACGCCTTTACCCCTGTAGTCGCCGGGGCCGCCGAGAGCACAGTTCTCGCCACCGAAGTTGTCGGCGATGATCGTGTTGGTGTAGGACAAGCTGCTACGCACATACACTCCGCAACCCACTTCCGAGCAACTGTTCGAGCTGATCGTGCTGTTGGTCACGTGGAGCGTGCCCCTCACAGCGATGCCCCCGCCGTTTTCTGCTGCCCGGTTGCTGCTGATGGTGCTGTTGATGAACTCTGCCGTGCAGGCGCAGGCGACGAAGACACCACCGCCATCGCCTCGGCCCTTACTCCCAGCTTGGTTGCCGTTGATGGTGCTGTTGACAAGTGTCAGCGTGCCCTGTGTGCTCTTGATGCCGCCACCGCTGCCGCATTCGTAGCCGGGCGGGGCGATTCCGTCAGCCAGATTGTCGCGGACGGTCGTGCCGACGAGCGTCAGCGCTCCTCTGTTGTAGATGCCAGCACCGTCGTTGGCGGTGTTGTTGCTGACAACGCAGCGCTTGAGCGTCAGCGCGCCCAAGTTCATGACGCCACCGCCGCCCTCTGCCTGAACGCTTGGGCTCCCGTGCCGAATCGTCATCTGCTCGAAGACAGCTACAGCGTCTTCCTCGACGAGGAATACGCGTTCAGGGGCTGCACCTGTCACGTTGTGCGCCTGAACCATAGTCTTGTCCGAGCCCAGCCCCCGGATGGTGACGTCTTTGTTGACGATAATTCCCGCTTCAGTGTGGATGGGATCGGTTACCTTGATGACGGCGCCAGCAGGAGTGTCGGCGTCGTCAATGGCGGCCTGGATGGAGGTGAAATCGCAGCCGGTCGCGCACACGGTGTGGGTGGCTGCCGCGGGAGTGGGCGTCGGCGGGATAGGGGTAGCGGTCGGTGTTGGAGTTGCCGTTGGTGGTACAGGTGTGTCCGTTAGCGTCGGCGTTGCTGTGGGGGGCACTGGTGTATCCGTCGGTGGAACCGGCGTCGCCGTTGGCGGAACCGGCGTGTCGGTTGGCGGGAGCGGCGTATCCGTCGGCGGAACAGGCGTAGGCGTAGTAGCAGACCCCACGCAGCCGGCGGCCAGAGTCAGAACGATGATTGCCGTGGTGATCACTCTGCAATGGACAGCCATATCATTGCCTCCTTGCTCAGTACTGCGTGGAGACCGCGCGGAAGTCAGGGAACTTTAATCTTCCGTCCCACACTGGCCAAAGCGAACACGAGAGTACCGTCATCAAGTGTCATGATGTTGTCTTGCGAGAAGCTTCTTGTCGGCATGACATCAGCCCCGAAATCCATGTCATGGCTTTCCTGAACAACATCTACGTTGGGCCGGCCAAGCAGGTCAGGCTTGCGATCCCTGTTTCTTCATCGCTCCAGCCAAAGCCTGACTTGAGCGTGTCCAAAGTGGGAATCGAGCCTTCAGGCAGTGTGTATCGGCCTTCCGAAATCGTCTCCTCTGGTATGATCTACACGGCTACAGACAGGAAGCTGTCTAGGAGGCTGCTGAAAACCCCCCTTCTGGGGAGAGTGCGATGGGCAGATGCCCCACTTTTGGCCGTTTCTTGAGGCAGCTTCGGGGACACGAGCCCAATAACGCACCCTTTTTTGCATCATCTCTCCCACTTTTCAGATCAGGGGAGGCTTTTTCAGCACGCACCTAGGAGGCTGCTGAAAAACCCCCTTCTGGGGAGAGAGCGATGGGCAGACGCCCCACTTTTGACCGGTTTTTTAGGCAGATTCGGGGACACGAGCCCCAAAACGCACCGTTTTTTGCACCATCTCTCCCACTTCTCGGATCAAGGGGGGGCTTTTTCAGCACGCACCTAGGTCATAGTTGCCGCTATTGAACTCGACAAGCTTGACCCAGTCTATTGCTCCGGTGCTATCACAGAACTCATCAACGAACTGTCTTGTGAACCTGTTCACCACCCCGCCCTTATGCTGCAAGAACGTATCGTTGTGTTTCTGCGCTCGATAACCGACTGGCTCGATGATGTCGGTGTACAGGTCTCTGTTCTCGCTGATCAAGTACCAAAAGTTCTGCCCAACGACCTTGAGATAGCCAGATGTCGTGTGGGCAGTTCGGGTCTTGCCATAGCAGATGCCAAGCGCTGGCTCAACCCTTGCTGCGATTCGCGATTGTCTGACTCGAATGACAGCATCTCGCAAGTCTTGTGCGAGCTTTCTGTGCTGAGAACTGTTGCCCCAGTTTGGTCCCGATTTGATGGAGACGACGTAGTGAACACCGGCATTGATGAACTCCAGGTCTACACCCTGTGCCGTGGATTTGTGGCCTCCGCATGTCTTGCCTGCAATGAATATGGCCAGATCTTCGAGGAAATCGCCGAAGAGCTTCTCCTCGGACGAAGAAAGGCGGGCACCTAACAGACCTTCTATCAGATCGGACGCCTTTGTGATGTTCTTCGCTCGGAACAAGTAAGGGTTCTTCTTGAGCAAACCTCCGAGCTTCAGCTTTTCGAGGGACCGCACTCGCCGGCGGTGGAAGTCGACGATGTTCTCATTGATGTACTCCCGGACCTCGCCCAGATCCAGTTGTTTCATCACGTCCTCCTCGTTTTCTAGCCTTCAGAATGCTCCAACAGCCGAGGTTGTGTCTCAACCACTCTATCTCTTGACACTTGGCAATACTCTTCATTGACATCGATGCCTATGTAGTTGCGCCCAAGGTTCTTCGCGGCGATTGCCGTTGTCCCTGATCCGACAAACGGGTCCAGGACCCAGTCTCCCTGCTGGGTGAACAGCTTGATGAACCAACGTGGGAGATTCACCGGGAAGGCTGCACTATGGCCTCGATTAGAACACTCTGTGGCCATATGAACAACGTTTGTCGGATATACCTTGTCACGGCCAATCCATTTGGAGACGTTCTTGCCGAACCCGCTCCCCACCTTCGATTCGTCTCTGCTCCTGTCTGTTTCGCTGAGACTCGCAAGGCGGGTCGTGGCCCAGTCTCCAACAGGAACCATGACGGCTTCCTGATACATATTGAACTTCCGTTCCTTATTGAACTGAAGCAGTCTTTCCCAAGAGTCGCGGAACCGATTAGGCCATTTGCCCGGATAGCAGTTCCTCTTGTGCCAGATGAATTCCTCAGTCCACAGCCATCCTTGCTCTCTCAGCCTCAATATCAACTCGATAACATACGTATGGCGTTCACCATTGACAACGCGTTCCTTGATGTTCAAGATGAAAGTGCCGGTTGGTTTCAGAACGCGCGCGAACTGCTCTGCTTTTGGCAAGAACCAGTCAACGTATTCGCCAGGTCTAACGCCACCGTATGTCTTTTTCCTGCGATCAGCGTATGGCGGGGAAGTGAAGATCAAGTCAAAGAAGTGGTCCGGGAACCTCTTCAGCATCTCTTCACAGTCGCCATGGATGATCCCACTGGTAAGCTCCATTTCCCATCCTCTCAACTACCAAAACACCTGTTCGTGTCAAGTATACTCGAATCCTAAGGAAGCGTCAAGAGAAGCGAATTAGGATAGCTACAGGCCAGCAAGGGCTTCGATCAGGGATTCGAGCCGCGCTACACCGTCGGGGTTCTCGGGCAGAGGTTTGCCCCCCTTCCGTGCTACCAGGGAGGGGATTTCCGTTTGCGGGTGTGCTTTCCCACTCGCTGGTCACGCGTCAGGCTGGGCCGCCCTGGAGCATCACACGTTCCGCCTGCAAAACTCAAGAGCGGCCAGCGCCCTCACCTCTGGTAAACCCACTCCTGAAATAGAGCGGTCAGGTCGCATTGGCAATGGTCTTCGGCAAGCTGCTTGAACGCATCAGCGGCGCCAATGCCCCATTTGTTGGACTGATAGTAGTCCCGCAGGAATTGGTCAAAGGTTTCTTGCCCCATCGCCTCTGCCAGCGCGGCGATGAAAAGCGGGCCCCGGCCGTAGACAATTGCGCCATATTCTTTGCCTGTATAGTCTCCCGCGGGCAATCCGATGGGAACGTCAGCCCGGTCAACGCGGTCCCAGCGACTGTACCACGACTCGCGGTATCTTTGCGCCGCAGCTTCATCGTAAGTATCCACGTAATACAGCCCGGTGGCATATTGAACAACAGCCTCGTCGAGCCAGGGTTCGTCTATCTGATCGTTCCCGACAACGTTGTAGAACCACTGATGGGCGGCCTCGTGCGCCAAAGTGGATTCGAGATAGACCTGAGATGGCACCCCCGAAAACTCTACCTCTGGGTCGTACTCTCTGAGGGTTATCGCTATGATACCGGGGTACTCCATGCCCAGTGCTTGCATGGGGGTGCTCACGATGTCAAATTCGGTGTACGGATAGTCGCCAAACCGCTTGCTGAGGCCTTGCAGTGCGTTGGTCGCAAATTGCAGGGCCAGTTCCGCCCCGGCCGTCCACTCTGAAAGGGCGTAGCTGTTGATGGTCGTCTCTCCTACCGTCTCGCTGACTACAATGTAATCCTCGCTGGCAGCCAGGTAGAAGTCGCGCGCGGGGCCGGCCGCGAAGGTCGTAATTTTGGTGTCCGCCTTGTATTCGCGGCCGACCTCGACCCCCGAAGCAACGACCGTCAGCGAGTCGGGCGCGGTCACGCGCACCAGGTAGAAGCTGGCGTCAAAGTGTGTCAAGTCCGCGTTTGGAGGCGGCACTTCCACGTTCCACCCCTCGTCGTCGTAGGCCGGGATGACCGGGTAGAATTCGTCCAAGACCAGCACACCTTCAAAGTAACCGAATAAACCATAGTTGCCGGCCATCTCCCGCGCTACTTGCACCTCAAAGTCCATCTGGATGACTGCCTGTTCACCGGGTTGTAGAGCGGCCGGCAGCGGAACCCTGAGGGCGCTATCCTCGAATTCGTAGACGGGTTCTACCTCTTGGTCGTCCACCTGGAGCGCAGACACGGTTGTTTTGCCACCGGCAGTGTTGGGAAACAGACGAAAGTAGATATCATGGAGCGGTTCATCCTCCTGGTTGGTATAACGAACTTGCTCGTGGCCTTCCAGAAGAAAGAGGTCGTCAGCAATCTGAAAATCAATGCGGTACACGCTCGCGCCCGGCAAGTGGCCGAGCGCCTCCTGCTCCGACTCAATCAGCCCTTCGCGGAAGATGGTGCGGTCATCCCAGGCGACGTCAAATGGGTGACTCGCACTGTGGGTGGGAGCAGGCGTGATGGTTGGTTCACCCAATTGGCAGGCCACAAGCGACGCCATAATGAGGATAAGAATCGGGATTCTTGATGCAATGGACTCCATGGCACTTACTCCCCTTGATTACTTGGGAAAGCCTGTCAGCGAGGTCTGCCTGGGGTTCAGCGCTGCCAGGAAGGCTTCCACGACTTCGAAAAGCTGGTCGTTTCTGATGGTAGCCACATGATCTCCGTTGGGAACGAACAGCAATTTCAGTGGAGCGATTCCATGCCCTCCTACTCTCCAATCGCTGTGTCAGCTACCTGGCGGCCCACCGCGCCGCAGATCGTCCAGCAAGCCAGCCGGTGGAAAACGCCGCTTGCAGGTTGAAGCCGCCGGTGTCACCGTCCACGTCAAGTACCTCACCAGCGAGGTAGAGGCCCTCCGCCAAACGCGAAGCCATCGTGCGCGGGTCAACTTCTCGCGTATCTACGCCGCCGGCGGTGACGATGGCTTCTGCAAAAGGACGGTGGCCGGTCACCTCCAGGCGGAAGTCTTTCAGCCATATCCGCAGCCGCTCGCGCTCCTGGGCTGTGATCTGGTGCGCGACTCTGTTGGGGGGGATGCCTAGCAGATCTATGCAAACTGGGATCAGCTTTCTGGGAAGCAGGTCCTTGAGCAGCGTGTGGAACTGTCGCTTGCCATGCGCATCCAGATCGCGAAGAAGGCGGGCATCCAGCCTGCGCTCATCAAGCGCAAGCTTCAGGTCAATGGACAGGGTCACGCGCTGACCCAAGCGTAACGCGTCCACGACCTGTCTGCTCAGGGTAAGGATAGTCGGGCCGGAAACGCCGAAGTGGGTGAAGAGCATTTCGCCGAACGCTTCCGCCTGTTTCTTCTCATTGACCCACACACGGACGGCCACGTTGCGCAGGCTCAACCCTTGCAGCCTGGGGGCGATGTCACCTGCTGTCTCCAGGGGAACCAGAGCCGGGCGAATGGGCACGATGGTGTGCCCCACCGATTGGGCCAGCCGATAGCCGTCACCTGTTGACCCCGTAGCCGGGTAGGACGCCCCGCCGGTGGCGATGATCACGGCGTCAGAGCGGTGAACTCTGTTCGGGGACACCTGCACGCCCACTACCTGTCCTCCCTCGACGAGCAAGCGCTCCACCGGGGAGCGGGTACGCAGAGTCCCGCCTCGTTTCCTGACCCAGTGTACCAGTGCATCCACTACCTCTCGGGCCTGTCCGCTGACTGGAAAGACCCGTCCCCCACGCTCGGTCACGGTAGGAACCCCCAGTTCTTCGAAGAGAGCCACCAACTCAGCGGAGAAGAATCGGGAAAACGCCTGACGAAGGAACTGGCCATTGGGCCCGAAACGGGTGATGAAGTCGGATAGCGGCGCGACGTTGGTCAGATTACAGCGTCCCCTACCAGTAATACACAGTTTGCGCCCCGGCCGGTTCATTTTCTCCAGGATCAGCGTCTCGGCTCCCAGTTCGGCGGCCCGCCCGGCTGCCATCAAACCGGCTGCTCCTGCTCCGACCACGATTACCTGATGCCTTGTCATAATCCTCTCAGTGCTAAACAGGGGCGAGCCCTTGCGGTCGCCCCTTAGCGTAAGCGGAAGGCCTGCCCCTACCCCAGGTGGTTATCCAACAAGAAGTAGTCAGCCAGCGGTTCTTCGAAATTGAGCGGGACGTACTCGCCGGTACTCGGTTTCAGCCGATAATCTCCCTGGACATCGCCGCGAACGATGCGCTCCAGCATGGCGATCAGCCGGTCAATGTCCTCGGTGTTGCTGTAGCACCCGAAGCTAGCTCGCACCATGCCGGGCATGTTGGATTTGTTGCCAGCCAGCAACTGTCCGCGCCAGGTGGCTGCCTCTTCCTCGTCCAGTTGCAGGAGGTGAACGACATAGGGATGGGCACAGAAACAGCCGCTGCGCACGCCAATGCCCCCTTCGTAGCCCAAGATGGCCGCCACCAGGAAGTGGGACAGCCCGCGTAGATTGAAGGGAATAACGCCGACTCTCTCGTTGGCCCGCGTCGGGTCTGCTTCGCCGTAGATCCTGATTCCGGGGATGGCGCTGAGCCGTTCCAGGCAATAGACGATCAGTGCTTCCTCGTGAGTGGCTATGTTGTCCATGCCCACGTTCGAAAGCGCTTGCGCCGCTGCGGCCATTGCCACCGCCCCCACCACGTTAGGGCTGCCCGCCTCATCCCTGTCGGGTAGTTCGGCCCAGTACACCCCATCCAGCGTCACCACGTCCACCGTGCCGCCGCCACTGTACTCCGGCCCTCCTTGGAGAAACACTTCCTTGGGACCGATGAGAGCTCCGGTGCCAAACGGCGCATACATCTTGTGTCCCGCAAGGACCACGAAATCGAGATGTTCCGGGTCATCGTCGGGCTTCATGTCCACGCGGCGGTGGGGGGCTAGCTGGGCTGCATCCACCACGATTCTAGCGCCCACGGCATGCGCCTTGCGGGCCAGGCGGTGAATGGGCTGCAGGAAACCGGTCACGTTGGATGCGCCGGCGACCGCAACCAAGGCCACTCGCCCGGCGTACTTGTCCAGCTTCCGGTCGAAATCTTCCTCGTCCAGGCGCCCTTCCGGTGTGGCCCGTACGTGGACCACCTGAGCACGGGCCCGCCAGGGCAGGTCGTTGGAATGGTGTTCCAGTTGGGTGGTGATCACCACTGAGTCGGCGGACAGGAGCAGGCGGTAGGAGAGCTTGTTGAGGGCCTCGGTGGCGTTCTTGCCGAAGATGACCGTGTTGGTGCTCAGGTCAGCGCCGACAAAGCGGCCGATGATCTCGTGCGCCTGGTCGTAGGCCACAGTGCTCAGCCGGGACTTAAAACCGGTGCCTCGGTGGACGCTGGAATAGTAGGGCATGAAGCGCTCTATCGTTTGCATAACTTCCAGCAGAGGCGGCGTGCTGGCCGCGTTGTCCAGGTTGACGTAGGTCACGGTGCTGCCGTCCAGTAACGGCACCTGCCGGTCTATCCCCAGGATTCGATTACGCAAGTTCAGCGATGGAATCCTGCAGGTTGGGTTGCTCATTTCGAAACTCCTTTGTTTCTGTCATGCTCGTCTTCGAGTGTATCACTCTGCCCGCTCCCACGTTCGAGCAGACGACGTTCTAACATTCGGTATCGGTCATCCACGCGGCAGCAACAAGAAGGTTGCGAGGACGAGGAGCATCAAACCGGCAATCCGAGCTCCACTCAGCGGGATTGGCTCGGCGCCGGCCCAACCCAGCCCATCTACCACTGTGGCAACCACCATCTGTCCCATAATCACCGCTGATAGGCCGGCCGCTATACCTACGTGAGGCAGAGCATAGGCGAGCCCTGTGATGATCACAATGCCGAGTGCACCGGCAGCCAATATGATCCCTGGTGTCATTCCTTTCAGAGCCTCCCATTGTAGCACGTTTTGTCTAGGTGCTAGGACGAGAAGCAAAGTACCGGCTATCACCCCGCCAACGAAGTTAACCAGCAGACCGGTGGTTGTGGGCCCCATCAGCCTCCCAGCCCAGTTGTTCAGTGCACTTTGCAGTCCAATGGCTATTCCACTTCCCACTGCAACAACGAGTGCGACGATCATTCCTCTTTGCATATTGTGTCCTCGGCTCCGGCTTTGCAGTTGCTTGGTGGTGCAATGGGGTGCGCATTCTAGGGCCCGAGTATACCACACTCCCTGCTCCCGTGCAATGCAAAGCCCCCGCGAACCCAGGTCGGGGCCGTGGGGGCGGCAGAGCAAGCAAAGGTGACTGGCACTTCGCAGGCGCCAGTCACCTCAGAATCATCCTCTCAGTACAGCACCCAACTCTCTCTCCAACCGCCGCACGATGCGCTGCCGTTGCTTGGCCACCTCGGTATCCTTCAGCGTCTTGGTGTCCGACTGGAAAGTGAGGGCGTAGGCCATGCTCTTCTTGCCCGCAGCCACCGGTGCGCCGCGATAGACGTCGTCGTAAGCTGTGCTATCTTCGTTTATGGGCAAGTTATCCGGGATTTTCCGCATAGCTTCCGGATACAGCGTCGTTTGGCAGGACATAGCGGGTTCCCCGCTTCTGTCCTATCTGCATCAGTTCTCCGGCCACCACCAGTTTCCCCAGAATGTACCTTGCCCTCTCGTTGTCGTCGCCAAGCCCAAGTAGTTCTCGACATTCCGCGTTGGTGATCGAGCCGTGCTCCCGCACATAGGCCAGGATCTTCGTCGCTCATCGTCAGGGGCAGAGGTGGCTGCACCCAAGGCAGGACTTCCTCGCTCAGGGCGTAGTGCGCCCAGCGGCGAGTGCCATGCATCTCCACCAAGCCAGCCTCCACCAGACCGCGCAGTTCACGCGTGGCCTCAACAGTCTCCACCGTGCCGTGATGCAGCCGCCGGTAGTCGGCGTTGGTCATCTGCACGTTCAACCGCAGATAGGCCAGGGCCAGCCGCTGCCGGTACTTAAGTAGTATACCACACTCCCTGCCCTTATGCAAAGCCCCCGCAGGCCCCGATAGGTGGGCCTGCGGGGGCCGCAGTACACGTGATGCTATAGCGCCTCTCCGACATCACCCTCTCAGTACAGCACCTAACTCTCTCTCCAGCCGCCGCACGATGCGCTGCCGTTGCTTAGCCACCTCGGTATCCTTCAGCGTCTTGCTGTCCGACTGGAAGGTGAGGGCGTAGGCCATGCTCTTCTTGCCCGCAGCCACCGGCGCGCCACGGTAGACGTCGAACAACCGCACTTCCCGCAGCAGCCTGCCGCCCCCAGAGCGGATGGCCCGCTCCATCTGCTCGGCAGTCACCGTCTCATCCACCACCAGGGCGATGTCCTCGTAGACCGGCGGATGGACGGAGATGGGCTCCATCGTGCGAGCGGCGCCCCAGCCCACCAGCAGTTTGTCCAGGTCGAACTCCAGCGCGCAGACTGGCTGCGCCGGCAGGCCGAACGCTTCCCGCACCAGCGGGTGCAGCTCTCCCATCACGCCTAGCACGTTATCCCCAATGCTGACCTGGGCACATCGGCCGGGATGGAAGGAGGGATGCTGAGTTGGCTCGAATGTCCCTTCTAGCCCCAGCCCGCTCAGCAACGTCTCCACTATCCCCTTGAGGTCGTAGAAGCCTATCAGTTCGCGATCTTGCCCCGCCAGCCACGAGCGATCCTCCCGCGGGCCGGTTTTCACCATGCCCAGGCGGAGCGGCTCGTCGGGCAGCGTCTGTTCCTCCACCGGCAGGTAGACCGCGCTGATCTCGAAGATGGCGATGCGGTCGAGAAAACGCAGGTTCTTGCGGGCGGTGTGGAGCAGGCCGGGGAGCGGCGTCTGGCGCAGCGTCGCCCGATCACTCGACAGGGGATTGCGCACGTGCAGATAGCCAGCCGGATCGGGCGGTGGCTCTCCTGGCCGAAGTTTCCCCTCGTCTTCGATGTTGATCAGTGAGTAGGTGATTACCTCGTCCAGGCCGCAGCCGATGAGGAGATCGCGCACGCGATCGGCTCCTTCCAGGCGAGGATTGGCTCGCTGTGGCGGCAGTTCATCACGCATGAGTGTCGTCGGGAAGCGGTCGTAGCCCCACACGCGGCCCACTTCCTCGACCAAATCCACAGGGCGCGTGACGTCCAGGCGGTGGGAAGGAACCGCTACGTTCAAGGTTTCAGGGTTCGGTGTTTCAGGTTCCCCACTATCCGTCGAACTTGGAACCTGCAACTTCGAAACTCGAAACTCCAGAGAGGTAAGGATACGCACCATCTCGTCGGTCGGTATCTCGACGCCCAGGATGCGGGCCGCATAGGCAGGATCGAACTCGATCACCCGCTGCGGCTGGCGGCCAGGGTACAAATCACCGATGGCCGGCACGATGGTACCGCCGGCCAACTCTGCCATCAGGTAGGCCGCCCGCGCCGCGGCCTTCACCGTCAATTCCGGATCCACCCGCCGTCCGAAACGCTGGCTGGCGTCGCTGGTCAGCCCCAGCAGGCGGGAGGTGCGACGGACGTTGAGGAAGTAGAAGTTCGCCGACTCCAGTAGGACGTCGGTTGTGGCCTCGGTGACCTCGTTTTCCAGGCCGCCCATCACGCCGGCCACCGCCACTGGCCCCTGCCCATCGGTAATGAGTAGCATCTCATTGTCGAAGGTGCGCATCACGCCATCGAGTGTTGCCATCTGCTCGCCGGCTCGGGCGCGGCGCACGATGATCGCCGGTCGATCTTCGCCTGGCTTGGACCGCAGGATGTGATGGTCGAAGGCGTGCAGCGGCTGACCCAGTTCCAGCATTACGTAGTTGGTGATGTCCACGATGTTGTTGATGGGGCGCATTCCCGCGCGGCGCAGCCGCATCTGCATCCAGAAGGGCGAAGTCCCCACTTTCAAACCCTGGATGAAGGCCGCCGAATAGCGCGGGCATAGGTCTGGGTCAGGGATCTCCAGGACGATGAAGTCGGGAGCGGGGTCCAACTCTGCCGGATGGTGCTTCAGAACATCGAGCACATCCCGTCGCAGTGGCGCCTCCAGCAGAGCCGATACCTCGCGGGCGATACCGAAGACCGACTGCAAGTGACCGAACGGCCCCTTGATGTCGAGCTCCAGCACAGCGTCGCCCAGGTATTCGACCAGAGGCAGGCCCACCGGAGCGTCGTCGGGCAGGTAGATGATGTCTTCGTGCTCGTCGGAGAGGCCCAGTTCCTTCTCCGAGCAGACCATGGCCCGCGAGAGCACGCCGCGGATCTTGCCTCTCTTCAGCTTCTTGATGCGGCGCACCTTGGCGTAGGCATCCCAGAGGCGAGCGCCCTCCAGGGCAAAGGCTACCTTGAGGTGCAGGTCGCTGCGACCACGGAGTGGCAGCAGGCTGGGGGGTCCCGAAACGACGGCCTCCGGCTCTGTACCACCGTATTCCACCTCGGCCAGCACCAGCCGGTCGGCGTTAGGGTGGGGATGGACGGCGCGGATCTCGCCCACGACGATCTTCTCTGGGTCCCACTCCAGTTCGGCCCCGGGTAGGCCGATGTATTCGATGGTCTCCACCTCCAGACCGGCCAGCGTCAACCGCTCTGCCAGTTCGGTGGTGGGGATGGGGATGTCTACGTAGTCTTCCAACCAGGACAAAGGGACTTTCATTGGTCGTCTCCTTGTGGTGTGTCAATGAGTGAATAGGGCAACGAGTTAGCGGGTGAATGGGGCGATGAGTCAACGAGGGCAGGTTCTGCGACGCGATAAGTGCTGCGGACTTCGCGGACCACGAGGTTGCTTCCGGGTTCGCGCTCGCCCTGGCGGCGGCGTTTCACGTATTGGATGTAGCCGCTCAGCAATCGCCGCTCTTTGTCAGCAAGGACATGTAGCTCTTCGTACAGGGCCTGAGTGATGTAGCTGAGATCGAGCGCGGTGATCAGTTGGCTGACGGTCTCGTCCAGCGAGCCACGGGCGATATAGCAGAAACGGATAACGTCCCCGTAGTAGTAGCGCCCGTATCCTTCAGCGACGTTGGTCATCACGCTCTTGGGAGAGGATCGAATCTGATGCGCCAGGTCCCACTTCTCCTCTGGCGGCAGCAGGGGCACAACCCTCTTGTGGACAGCGATCATCAGTTCGCGTGCCTTCTGCCAAACTTGCAGCCCCTCAAACCCTCTTTCACTCATTTCTTCCTTCCCCTTGCTGCCTCGTTGCCTCGTTACTCATTGCCTCGCTACTCGTTACCTCATCGCCTCATTACCTCATCGCCCCATTACCTCATTGCCCCGCCACCTCAGAACTGCCGCAGGAAGCGCAAGTCGTTCCCGTAGAACAGGCGGATGTCATCAATGCTGTACTTGAGCATCGCCGGGCGCTCGACGCCCAGCCCGAAAGCGAATCCGCTCCACTCTTCGGGGTCGTAGCCGCCGTTTTGCAGCACGACCGGGTGTACCATCCCCGCCCCGCCGATCTCCAGCCAGCCGCTCTGCTTGCAAACCCGGCAGCCCTCGCCAAGGCACAGGATGCAATCCATATCGGCCTCGATGCTGGGCTCGGTGAAGGGGAAGTAGGAGCCGCGGATGCGAATGCGACGCTCCGGCCCGAAGAGCCGCCGCGCAAACTCGGTCAGCGTGCCGATCAGGTCAGCCATGGTGATGCCATGTCCCACGGCCAGCCCCTCCACCTGGTAGAACTGGTAGTCCGAGCGGGCGCTGATCTGCTCGTAGCGGTAGCACTTGCCGGGCAGGATGACGCGGATAGGCTCAGGATGGCGCTCGCGCATCACCCGAATCTGCCCCGGCGAGGTATGCGTGCGCAGCACTATCTCGTCGCTGACCCAGAAGGTATCCCACATGTCGCGGGCCGGGTGATGGGGCGGCATGTTCAGCAGCCCGAAGTTCAGTTCGTCGGTCTCGACGTCAGGAGACTCGTAGACCTGGAAGCCCATCTCGGCGAAGACGGCGTAGTTCTGGCGAAGCGTCTGGGTGGTGATGTGCAGATGGCCGGGGCCGATGGGGCGGCCGGGCAGGGTGACGTCCAACCCCTCGGCGGTCAGCTCTGCAGCCAGCTCCTGGCGGGCCAGCGTTTCTTGCCGTTCCTGGAAGGAGGCCTCCAGCGCTCGCTTCAGCTCGTTGGCTGTCTGACCGAAGGCAGGACGGTCTTCCCTGGGCAGCGTGCTGATGAGTCCCATCAGCTCGCCTACTTGCCCCTTACGGCCCAAATAGGTACTACGCCAGGCCTGGAGCGCTGCCGCGTTGCCCGCCGTTTCCAATGCTTGCAACGCTTCCTCTCGCAGATTGTCAATTTGCTCTGACATCGGTTCCTCCTCATGAAAGACAATAGCAGTCCTGGTTCCCTGCCGGCCTCCTGACCAACAGCAGCAGAGAGCAGATGGCGTTCGGGAGACCGCCTCAAACAACGACAGAAAGACGATAACAGCCCAAACCAAAAACGCCCTCGTCCGTGAGGACGAGAGCGTAACACTCCCGCGGTACCACCTCGCTTGACCGGCAAGCCCGGCCCCCTCAACTGCCGGCGGCGAAGGCCAATGGCCAGCGCTTATCGGCTGCCCCGCTAACGGTGGGCTTCCGGAACCCCTTACTTGGCATGGCTGCTGTTTAAGGGTCGGCTCGGGAGCGAACTTCGGCGGGCTTCCTCCGAGCGGGGCTCGCAGTCCATGGCCCCGCCTCCCTGTCGGTCTTCCCCCGCTTACTTTTCTCCGTCACAGCCTTTGGAAAGGGTGTGTTTCGATTGTGGCTACCATTATGCCTCAAGATGGCGGTTTTTGTCAAATGCTCATAAGAAGCTCTGGCGGCCGTACGCCCTGCCGTGGTTATCCGCCCGGGCAGACGCCTGGCGGCCGTGGCGTCGGCGGGCCGCGCCACTCCTCATTTTCCGGTACCTCTTCGCCGTAGAAGTAGACGTAGAGCAACCTTGCAGCCTGGCGCTCCTGGTTCTGCAGATCCCCAAAATCGCACGCCCTGGCCACACCGCCTAGCTGTTCCACAAGCAGCAACTGCCTGTCGGCGTCCAATAGCTGTTTCAGACTGGTGGCTAGGTGAGTGCTGAAAAAGCCTCCAAGGGGCAGGGTCAGACTCGCGCGAAATCGCGATTTCTGGTACACTGGGATCACGATAACCACCAGCAGCGACAAGGAGTTGTGTCATGATGGGA
>Ga0075114_10000359_pt1 | contig 28848 bp, 30 predicted proteins | sample AntAceMetag02UKM_FD_69784 | JGI IMG/M metagenome (GOLD analysis project Ga0075114, IMG submission 69784) | Saline lake microbial communities from Ace Lake, Antarctica - Antarctic Ace Lake Metagenome 02UKM | ecosystem: Environmental > Aquatic > Non-marine Saline and Alkaline > Saline | place... | reverse complement strand
ATTACCATAAAAACCCTTTTATGTCAATCAAGAAATATCCCTAAGCAATGCATAAGAAAAGCGCCCTCTCCTCCTTCTCTTTTTCATCCATTCCTCAATTTCAGTTATTTTAAATCTTATGCCCTTTGGAAATTTGTAATTTGGTATAAATCCTATTTGGCTCCATTCATAAATAGTTCTTTTGCTAACCTGAATAATCTGGCTTAGCTGCTCTGCTGTTATATATGTTTCAACCTGCAAATATGCCATAATTAACTGGGTTAGAACTTATAGTTCTCCGCCTTTTTGTCCCTGGTTAATTATTAGAATTTTTTAGTTCAATGATATAGGGAGATTTTTATTGAGATTGGATCCCCGCTTTCGCGGGGATGACATTATTGTTCGCCGCCAGAGGCGGCTCCTATAAAAGGTCCTTCATTTCGCTATAATGCTCAAGGTATTTCAGCAGTTACAATCCTTCTGTTCGTCGGATTGCTTAACACTGCTTCAATACCAAGCTTGCCGAAGGCAAGCTTGGCGACCCCAAGGGGATTCGAACCCCTGTCGGCGGCTCGAAAGGCCGCTGTCCTAACCACTGGACGATGGGGTCACGGATATTTGCTCTTTTTCTTCAGCAGCTACATTTGCAATAGCTGAGACTGTATCTTTATCTTTTAACGCTATAAGCTTTACTCCCTGTGTAGAGCGGCCTGTAGCTCTTATATTTTTAACTGGGGTGCGCACTATCATTCCCTGGCTTGTAATTATCATAACCTCATCCCCGTCTTTGACGCTCTTAATACCAATAACAGCTCCGTTTTTGGCAGAAATCTTTAAATTAATAATACCTTTGCCGCCGCGACTTTGAGTTCTGTATTCTGAAAGCACACTTCTTTTGCCAAAACCTTTCTTTGTAACAGTAAGCAATGTTGCATCTGTTCTGGCAATCTCCATACCAATAACAGAGTCTTTGGCCCCAAGTGAAATACCCCTTACACCTCGCGCGCCTCTACCCATTTCTCTTACATTTGCTTCTTTAAAGCGTAACGCTTTACCAAGTTCTGAGGCAATCACAATTTCTTGCTTGCCATCTGTTAAAACAACCTGTATAAGCACGTCGTCTTTATCAAGAGTAATAGCAACTATGCCCGCTTTGCGTGGATTAGAAAACGCACTCAGGTTGGCTCTTTTGACATTGCCTTTTTTTGTTATCATAGCAAGATAGAAAGCATCATCAAATTTACGCACAGGCACAAAAGCAGTTATGTTTTCATCTTTGGTCAGCTGTATAAGGTTTACTATGGCTTTTCCTTTTGATGCTCTGCCGCCTTGTGGTATTGTATGGACCTTAAGCCAGTAGCATTTACCTTGATCTGTAAAAAAGAGTATGTATTCGTGCGTTGAGGCTATAAATAAGTATTCTATAAAATCTTCTTCTTTTAAACCAGCAGCTGTTATTCCTTTGCCGCCCCGTCGCTGTCTCTTGTATGAGCTGATAGGCAATCTTTTTATATAGCCCGCATGGCTTATTGTAATAACCATATCCTCTTCCGCGATTAAATCTTCTATTTCCAGATCCTGCTCAGCCGCAACAATCTCTGTTCTGCGCTCATCTGCGTACTTATCTCTGATTACAGCCAGTTCATCTTTTATAATCCCTAAGATTTTCTTCTCGCTCTTTAAGATAGATTGATAATATTCAATTTTCTTAAGAAGCTCAAGGTATTCTGCTTCTATTTTGGAGCGCTCTAAAGCAGTAAGTCTCTGGAGCTGCATTTCTAAAATTGCCTGAGCCTGTTTTTCTGAAAGATCAAAGTTTTTGACTAAAGCTTTTCTTGCTTCATCTGTGCTTTTAGATGCTTTTATTGTTTTTATAATTTTATCTATGTGCTTTAATGCTATTTTCAGGCCTTCAAGTATGTGGGCGCGCGCTTGCGCTTTTGCTAATTCAAATTTGGTGCGCCTTATAACTACTTCTTTTCTATGATCTATAAAAACATCTATCAGCTGGCGCAGATTTAGAACTCTTGGCTGGTTGTGTACCAGAGCCAACATAATTACACCAAAGGTGGTGGAGAGCTGTGTGTGTTTGTATAGTTGATTTAGCACAACCTGGGCGGGCTGGTCGCGCTTTATATCTATTACAATGCGCATTCCGTCTTTATCAGATTCGTCTCTTATGTCAGAAATGCCTTCTAGCTTGCGTTCCCCAACCAGGCGAGCGATAGCGGCAATAAGATTCGCCTTATTCACCTGATATGGCAGCTCTGATACTATTATGGATTCCCTATTGTTCTTTTGTGTTTCTATGCTTGCCCGCGCATGTAGTTTTAATGATCCTCTGCCAGTAAGGTGTGCTTGTTTTATGCCGTCTCTGCCACATATCAGTGCTCCCGTTGGGAAATCCGGGCCTTTTATAATTTTCATTAAACCTTCAATAGAAACATTTGGCTCGTCAATAACTTTTACAACACCGTCTATTATTTCACCTAAATTATGCGGAGGCATATTAGTAGCCATACCTACCGCAATACCACTTGATCCATTTATTAAAAGATTTGGCAACACAGAAGGAAGGACTGTTGGCTCTTGCAGGGTGTCATCAAAGTTAGGAGAAAAATCCACAGTGTCTTTATCTATATCTTTTAGCATCTCCTCGGCTGGTGCAGACATACGCGCCTCCGTATATCTCATTGCTGCCGCGGAATCACCGTCAACTGAACCAAAGTTACCTTGCCCGTCTACTAAAGGATATCGCAAAGAGAACTCCTGCACCATTCTCACCAATGCATCATAAACCGCCATATCTCCATGAGGATGAAATTGACCCAAGCAGCTTCCAACTATACGAGCACTCTTTTTATACGGCTTGCTATGCTGTAAAGACAAGTCATTCATGGTATATAAAATTCTACGGTGTACAGGTTTTAGCCCATCTCGTGCATCCGGCAGTGCTCGGCCTGCAATTACACTCATAGCATATGTAATGTAAGAATCTTTTATTTCTTCTTCAATATATCTTGGTTCTATACGTTCGCCTTTTGCATACATTAAATGAGACCTCAATTTACGGAACGATAGTGAGTGTAAATTGTCTGGTCGAATTTAACCCTTGACATTTTAATCCAGATAAACAAACAACAAAATGTCAAGGGTGTAATTCAAACAGACAACTTAGCTTCGCTGTCGTTCGCTAAGTTGTGTTTTCATTATATGTCCAGCCTCTTTACTTCTGGAGCATGTTTTTCAATAAACTCTCTTCTGGGCTGTACGGCGTCTCCCATTAAAATTGTGAACATCTCATCTGTGGCCACAGCATCTTCAAGAACCACCTTAAGAAGTGTTCTTCTGGCAGGATCCATTGTAGTTGCCCAAAGCTGCCCAGGATTCATTTCTCCTAAACCTTTGTACCGCTGGATAACCACACCCCGCCTACCTTTTTTTCTGATTTCTTCAAGCAAGCCGTTTAAGCTAAACACAGGATATGTTTCATTTTCTGTTTTAATCTTAAATAGGGCTCGTTTCTTTTTCTCTTTTCCTATTTCTGCCTCTTCTTCAGCCAAATCATCTGCTGAAAGCCCAAATTTCTTTAATTTTGCTATTGTTTTTTCTATTTCCGGGGTTTCAAAAAATTCTGTTATATTGGCTCCATCTATTTCCTGCTTTTTCTGGAGCTTTGCCAGGTCGCTGTCGCTATGGCAAAAATGGGTCATTCCCTCCACTTTAGCCATAAAAATAGGTAGTTTTTTGGTCTTTGCATGCTTATTTTGCAAGAAAACTGAGCTTTGCACTCCCCTTTTCTCAATAGCTGATAATAGTACTTTTAGTTCTATTATAGCCCTTAGGGCCTCTTTAAGCTGATTCCCCGGGAATACTTTATCGGCTTTTGCATGCGTAACTTTGACACCCTCTGTGCCCATATCAAGCATAGCTTCTCTCATTTCCTCTTCTGCCTGAAGATATTCTTCCTTTTTACCTTTTTTTATCCTATAAAGTGGTGGCTGTGCAATATAAACATAGCCACTCTCAACCAACTTTGGCATCTGCCTGTAAAGCAAGGTGAGTATTAGCGTGCGTATGTGCGAACCGTCACTGTCACTATCTGCCATAATGATTATTTTATGATAGCGCAATTTTTCTATATTAAATTCTTCCCCAACGCCACAGCCAAGGGCTGTGATAATAGTTCTTATTTCTTCGTTAGCAAACACCTTATCAAGCCTTGCTTTCTCCACATTTAAGATCTTGCCCTTAAGCGGCAATATGGCTTGAAACCTACGGTCCCTACCCTGCTTGCTGCTGCCAGCAGCAGAATCACCCTCTACCAAATAGAGCTCGCTTAACGCTGGATCTTTTTCAGAGCAATCAGCCAGCTTTCCTGGTAAACCAGCCATATCAAGAGCGCCTTTGCGCCTGGTAAGCTCTCTTGCTTTTCTGGCTGCTTCTCTTGCTCTGGCTGATAGTACTGCTTTTTGTATTATCTTGTTTGCTACTGTTGGATTTTCCTCAAAAAAACTACTCAGGCCTTCATTGATCATAGACGCGGTCAGGCCCTCCATATCGGTGTTGCCTAATTTTGTTTTTGTTTGTCCTTCAAATTGCGGATCAGGCAGCTTCACGCTAATTACTGCTGTCATTCCTTCCCTTATGTCATCTCCTGAGAGGGCGCTTTTTGAGTCTTTGAGTAGGTTTTTGTTTTTGCAGTATTGATTTGCCGCTCTGGTAAGTGCTGATTTAAAACCGCTTAGATGTGTGCCGCCTTCTATTGTGTTTATGTTGTTGGCAAAACTAAATATAGTTTCTGCATAGCTATCATTGTATTGCATTGCTGCTTCTACGACAAATTGTTCTTTTTCTTTATGCATATATATTACTTTTTTATGGAGCGGGTTTTTGTTTTTATTTAAGTGCTCTATTAAAGATAAGATGCCCCCTTTAAATTTAAACTCCTGGTGCTTGTCTTTCCTCTCATCGCTAAGGGTAATTTTAACCCCTTTATTTAAAAAAGCAAGTTCTCTGAGCCTGTTGGTTAGCGTCTCATAACTATAGGAGAGGCCTTCCCCAAACAGCTCTGCGTCAGCTCTGAAAGTAACCTTAGTGCCAGTGGCTTTTGCCTTGCCCACAACAGTTAATTTGCTTACAGCCCTGCCTTTTTTATATCGCTGATGGTAGACCTTGCCGTCTCTGCGCACCTCTACCTCTAACCATTCACTTAGGGCGTTTACAACGCTCACCCCAACACCATGCAAACCGCCTGCCACCTTATACATCCTATGGTCAAATTTGCCTCCGGCGTGCAATGTGGTCATTACAACCTCAACTGCCGGTTTTTTCTGAGTCTTATGCATGTCTACCGGGATGCCCCTGCCATTATCTACAACGCTAACACTGTTATCAGTATGTACAATAACATCAATGTCTGTGCAGTACCCGCCCATGACTTCATCAATTGCATTATCCACCACCTCCCAAACAAGGTGGTGCAAACCCTTTACGCTGGTATCGCCAATATACATGGCCGGACGCTTCCGGACAGCCTCAACCCCCTCTAACACCTGGATGGTTCTGGCATCATACTGCCCAGCTGCCGGCTCTTTTACCGGGGGCTTTTTCTGCTTCTCTTCTGGTTTCTTTTTTAATTCTTTCTTTTTCATTGTCCTGCTCTAAGCCTTATTTTTTTGATCCCCTCTACACCAAGCAAGGTCTTTAATTTTTTTAACAATTCTTTCTCTTTTAAGCGCAACTGATATATCCACACTGTGCTATCTACGCTTACAAGGAGCGTCTCGCCCCTCAATTCTATGGGTTTGCTATGCGCGGCGGCTTTCTCACCCACCACTGTTTCCCAAGAAGCTAATATATTTTTTTTGCTAACACCGGGGCTGTTTGTTTTATCTATACTCTCAAACACCTCTTTTATGGTGTCGCTAATGTGGTTTGGTTTATTCATGCGTTTTTGGTTTTCGCCGTCAAAGGCGGACCAACCTAATATGCAGATTGCTATGTTATCTGCATTGGTAAAACAATATATAAATAATCCTCTCCATCTTTTATCATTGCTGGCTTTTCTGCCCCCGCAAATTCTATGTTTAATTCTTGTTGTTTTATGTTTATTAACCCCTCCAACAAATAGCTGGGGTTAAACCCTATAAAAAATTCTCCCCCACTATACTTACAACCAACCTCTTCTTTTGCTTCCCCAACATTTGGTGTTTGCTTCGAAACAACCAGCTTATCCTTAAAAACATCCAGTTTCACAGATTGAGAATCTGGGGTTGTTAGAAGCGCCGCCCTTTTAATAGCCACTAAAAACTTATCCTTGTTTATCAACAACTTATCTTTATATTGTTTTGGTATAGCTTGCTCGTAGCTTGGGAATTCCCCCTCTATTAATCTTGATATAATTGTTATATTATTCAATGTGAACATGGCCTGGTTTTCACCAAAACACACAACCACATCCCCCTCATCTAATATTATCCTGCCTATCTCCCGTATAGCTTTTGTTGGTACAACCACCTTCATGTTTATGTCTTTTGGTAGCTCTAGTGTCTTTTTAATTATAGCTAACCGTCTTCCGTCTGTGGCCACCATCTTCATTCCATCTTTATTCAATACAACTAATATACCATTTAACACATACCTTGTTTCATCGTGGCTTACCGCAAAGGCGGTCATTGTAAGCATTTCTTTAAACACGCTTTGTGTTAATGTAATTTTATTTTTATCTGTTAGTTTTGGTAGTTTAGGAAATTCTTCTTTTGGTATGCCTATTATCTTAAAAAAGCTACTTTCACATTCTATATTTATTATGTTGTTCTTTTTTGTTGTAATTGTGGCTGTTGCCTCTGGGAGTTCTTTCACTATGTCCATAAACTTTTTTGCTGGTATTGTTATGGCGCCTTCTTCTATTACTTCAGATTCTATAGTTGTTATAATGCCAACGTCTAAGTCGGTGGCAATTAGCTCTAGGGTGTTTGTTTTTGTTTGAATTAAAATATTTGATAATATTGGCAGGGTGTTTTTTGTTGTTACCACCCCCATAACAGCTTGTAACCCCTTTAATAACTTGTTTTTCTGAACTTTTACTATCATATCAACACCCCTATTATTTATATTAATTGTATATTAAAGAAAATTAGTAGTAACATTAGTAAGCATTGTTAATATGTGATTAACCTTATAACTATCTATCATTGTTTAGGTTGTGAATAATTTTATCAATGGACTGTTTTGTGGTTTTGTTATTGTTAAGCTCTTTTTTTATTTTATCGTATGCATGTAGCGCAGTTGTGTGGTCCCTACCACCAAACCTATTGCCAATTTCAGGAAAAGAGCTATCTGTAAGTTCTCTTGATAAATACATAGCAATTTGACGCGGGAACACAATACCCTTTGTGCGCCTTCGGTTCTTCATTTGGGACATATTAATATTAAAATATTCTGCCACGGTCCTTTGTATGGAATTAATATCCACTTCTTTATTTTCTTCTGTGCACATTTCCTTTAACACCTCTTTAACCATATCCAGATCTATTTTTCTTCCAATCAATGAAGAAAAAGCAACAACACGTATTAACGCACCCTCCAGCTCTCTAATATTACTTTTTATATTCTCAGCAATATATGTAATAATATTATCAGGTATACTTATTACCTCTCTCTCGGACTTTTTCTTTAAAATAGCTACCCTTGTTTCAAAATCAGGCGCCTGTATGTCGGTGATTAGACCCCACTCGAAACGGGATATAAGCCTTTTTTCAAGGCTAGAGATCTCCTTCGGTGAGCGGTCACTTGAAATGATAATTTGCTTGTGAGCGTCATATAATGTGTTAAATGTGTGAAAAAATTCCTCCTGGGTGGCTTCTTTGCCGGCAATAAAATGAATATCATCTATTAATAAAATATCTTGATTTCTGTATTTTTCCCGAAATTTTAGAGTAGTGCGATTTTGTATAGCGCTTATTAGTTGGTTGGTGAACTTTTCGCTGGATACATACATTACCTTAACGCGCGGGGAGTTCTTTATTATGTGCTGCCCCACTGCCTGCATAAGATGTGTTTTCCCCAGCCCCACACCACCATATATAAACAGGGGGTTGTATGCCTTTGCTGGTGACCCTGCTACTGCCACAGAAGCAGCTTGTGCAAAACGATTACTAGGGCCTACAACAAATTCTTCGAATGTATATTTTGAATTAAAATGTGTCTCAGGCTGTATAAATCTTTCGAATGGTTTTGTAAGAAACCCTAAACCTCTTTTTTCTTTTCCTTCGGTCCCTTCTGTTGCGGCTCCTGCATGGGCTATGGTCATTTCAAAGGTTGTGGGCTTCCCCGCGGCTTGGTTTACAGCCTCTTTTATTATTTCATAATAGTGTTCCATGAGCCATGTTTTAAAAAACGTATTCGGAGCCTCTACCACAAGTGATCCGTCGGAGAATGACGATTGTTTTAATGGCAGGAACCATGTTTCGTAACTTTGCGGCCCCACTTCTTTTTTTATGCGCTCAACAGCTAGTTCCCAGAGATTATTCATGATTTTTATATTATCCACAGGCTATCCACAGCCAAAATTTTGTACTTAAAAATGTTTACGTGGCGCATATTATAACAAAACAGAAATTCTTTTACAAGTAAAAACTTGCAGTAGGTTTTTTCTTGACTACAAATTCTTTTATGCTATACTGTAACACTTAAGATGAAGAAAAACCTAACACTAAAATCCAACTTAAAGCGAAAGCGCAAACACGGCTTCAGAAAAAGAATGTCTACAAAATCAGGCAGAGCTGTTTTAGCTAGGCGCCGGCGCAAAAAGCACACAAGCATATCTGTTTAGTGCAAACCAATTACGCAAAGCTGTCTATGTTGCCATCAAGCCCCATGAAGCATCTTTTAATTGGCTTAATACAGTTTTATCGCCACAGCCTCTCGGCTTACAAGCTGCCTACGTGTAGATATATCCCCAGCTGTTCTGAATATGCTCTTGAGGTCATAAAAAACAAAGGCGTTATTCGCGGCGGGCTCAAAGCGCTGTGGAGGATTTTAAGGTGTAACCCGTTTTCAAAGGGAGGATATGATCCTGCATAAAGGATAATGTTATGGAATCGCAAAATCAAAATCGACTATTAATCGCCATTGCACTCTCTTTGCTTGTGCTTATAATGTTCCAAAGGTTCTTTGCAGCACCCCAGCAAAACCGTATCACAACCGTATCATCCCCCACGGAAACAGCCACAACCAAGCTTACGACCGTTTTACCAGAACAAATTCCTGAAAGAGAAAAAACAGATGAAAACATAGTGTTTATGGAAAACCGTGTTTTTAAAATTGCGCTTACAGATGATGGAGCGCGCGCCAAACAGATATGGCTTAAAACCTACGAAAACGCAAAAACAAATAAACCAACCGAAATTCTAGATTCCAAGATAACAGAAGAAATTTTTACAGGTCCGCTGCTCACTCAAGACCTGTTTTTAGAAAGCACTGTACCGCAACGCTGGACACTAATAGATAGTAAAAACGATTATGTAAAATACCAATTTGAAAATTCAGCAGGCATAGTGGTTACAAAGGAACTGTTTTTTCATAACTCTAATTATGGCATAGGTTTACGACTTACAATTACAAACAACAACAACATAGCAACGCCAGTAAAATATAAAATTGTAGGTGGTTCTGCGCTGCTTGCTCAAGCAGGCATGGATCAAAGATATGTAGGCGCAGATGTTAAAATTGACCAGGACATAAAAAGGCTGAACTCAAGAAATAAGCTTTTAAAAGGCGGAGGCAATATTTTTTATGGCAGCCCTTCGTGGGCTTCTGCAAGAGGAAGATATTTTTCAATTGCGCTTGAGCCGCTGCAGGAGGAAGAAGCTAGTTTTATAGAAAAAGAAGGAGAAAAAAGCATACGCACAGGGATCATAATCGGTCCTATTACTATGGCAGCTGGGAGCACAATTAATAAAGAATTTTTATTATATGCAGGGCCCAATGATACAGATGAAATAAAAAGAACCAGCACCAACATGGACGAAGTAGTGACATTTGGGTTTTTTGGCGGAATAAGCACGATTTTGCTTAGTGTATTGAAGTTTTTGCACAAGATTTTCGGCAACTATGGAGTTTCTATAATTATATTGACAATGCTGGCTAACCTGCTGCTGTTCCCATTAACCAGAAAAAGCCTGACATCAATGAAAGAGATGCAGGCAATACAGCCGGAAACAGAGGCGCTAAGAAAAGAACACAAGAATAACCCGCAGAAGCTCAATAAAGAAATAATGGAGCTTTACAAGAAGCACAAGATAAATCCACTAGGGGGATGCTTGCCAATGTTTTTTCAAATGCCAATCTTTATAGCATTGTTCCAGCTTTTAATTAGATCAGTTGAGCTTAAGGGTGCTAACTTCTTGTGGATAAAAGACTTATCAGAGCCAGACGCAGCATTCAGGTTGCCAAGAGTAGTGCCATTTGTAGGTGAATATATTAACATTCTCCCAATATTGATTGTAATTGCAATGTTTCTACAGCAGAAGATAACACAGCCAAAAACCGGCCAAACAGACCAGCAAAAAATGATGGCTATAATGTTGCCACTTATTATAGTGATTTTTTGCTACAATTTGCCATCCGGATGCTTATTATACTGGCTTACAAGTACAAGCATCATGGTCATTTTGCAGGAGTTTGCTATTAAAAAAACTGTTCCACGTGTAACATAGCCAAAAGCGCAGGGATTTTGATAATGACACAACACACATCAATAGAAGTAGAAGCAAACACAGTAAAAGAAGCCATAGGTAAAGCCCTAGCAATGCTAAGCGCTAAAAAAGAGAATGTTGATATTAAGGTGCTTACAGAAGGAGAAAGAGGGCTTTTTAATATGGATGGTGCAAAGCCAGCCCGCATCCGAGCCACAATAAGAAAGATCCCCACAAACGAATAATTCCCTTGACACCAAACACTGTATATGCTAATTTAATAATATGAAAGTTATTTCTATCTGCAATCAAAAGGGAGGCGTAGGTAAGACAACTACAGCCATTAACCTTTCTGCATATTTAGCACAAAAAGGATTTAAGGTTTTGTTAATAGACATAGACCCACAATCTAATGCTACAAGCGGCATTAGCATTGAGGGAGAACGCCCGCCAAATAATATATATCATGTTTTGCTAGAACAGGCTTTGCTCGATGAGATAATCATCCCCACAAAAATAAATAAGCTGTATGTTGCCCCAGCCAGCCCACAACTTGCTGGTGCTAGAATAGAATTAATAAGCTCCTTTGGGAGAGAGCAGAAGTTAAAAAAAGCCCTTGAAGCAACAACCCAAAACTTTGATTTTGTTTTTATAGATTGTCCGCCAAGCATTGGAGTATTGACCGTAAATGCATTAACTGCGTCGCATAGTACACTTGTCCCGCTGCAATGCGAATACTATGCAATGGAAGGCCTGGGGCAACTTTTAAGCACAATTGAACTTGTACAGAAAAATTTAAACCCAGCACTTGTTATAGAAGGAGTTGTGTTAACAATGGCTGATTCTAGAACACGTCTTACAAATGAAGTAATTAATGAGGCTAAAAAAGTTCTTAAACATAAAGTATACAATACAATAATTCCGCGCTCTGTAAGATTGAGTGAAGCTCCGGGATACGGAGAGCCAATAATGAACTATGATAAAAATTCGCAAGGCGCCCTGGCATATGAGCAATTAGCAGACGAGTTTATAAGACATAACTCTAATGATAGCAACGTGTTACAGCACAATAAATCAGACACACAACCAGAAGAGCCACAGGCTGCTGGGGCACAAACAGATATAATAGCCTAGGTAAACAAGGAGATATTCATGGAAAAAAGAAAAGCATTGGGCAGAGGCCTGGACGCATTAATACCAGAAGCAAGCACGTTTTCTCCGGGGGCAGACATAACAGGCAACACGGCGGTTGTGACATATCTTAATATAAATGATATATCTCCCAATAAATATCAACCAAGAGAAGATTTTAATGAGGAAAAACTAAATGATCTTATAGCATCCATAAAGGAAAAAGGCGTTGTGCAACCATTGTTGGTGCGACGCGTGGAAAGCGGCTATGAACTTATTGCGGGTGAAAGAAGATTACGCGCCATGAAAGCCTTGGGCACAGAAAAGGCACCAGTTATTCTCAAAGAGGCAAATGATGTAGAGGCAATAGAACTAGCTCTTATAGAAAACATACAAAGAGAAGGGTTAAATACCATAGAGGAGGCGCACACCTATAAACGCCTTATAGATGAATTTGGTTTTACCCAAGAAAAAGTTTCTCAGACAATAGGCAAAGACCGCACCTCAGTTACAAATACGCTTCGGCTGTTGAACCTGCCGCTTCAAATACAGCGATATCTCGTCGGAGGTAAGATAAGTACAGGCCATGCACGGGCTCTTTTGTCTATCAAGGGCTTGCAGCGGCAGCTTAATGTCTGCGAGAAAGTAATTAAAAAAAGCCTCTCAGTACGCGAAACAGAGGCATTGGCAAATCCGCAGCTTAGAAAACACTCAAAAAACATAGCTGAAAAAGACCGCCACTTGATAGAACAGGAAGAATTATTACAGGGAGCCTTGGCGACCAAGGTGAGAATTCATCATGGTAAGAAAAGAGGCAAGATTGTAATAGAATATTATTCGCTAGAAGACCTGGGTAGAATTATTAACAAAATAGGAACGTAGGGGCGCCATTTATGGCGCCTATAGAAAAGGTTCGATACCCTTACGGGCACAGGTAAATCGAACCCCTACAATTTATTTTAGTTGACGTTTTTATTTTTTTCTATATAATATGATACTTACATATAGAAAAAATATTACTTACTATATAATACAAAATGAACCCCGTACAAATTTTGAAATAATCTTAACTTATTCTGATAATGGGGTAAACAGCAACACGCTTTAATTATATGAAATCAAAAAAGGAAAATTCGTACGGGGTGAATGAACCAATACTTGTTGTAATAAAACCAGATGGCCTGATAAAATCTCTTACGGGTAATATACTCACCCGTCTCTCAGAAACAAAACTAGAGATTGTAGCAGCCAAAATAGTACGTGTATCTGAGCGACTTGCCAAGGAACACTATAGGCACATGCAAGATAAACCTTTTTTCTCAGAGCTTGTTAAATATATTAAAGGCGAGCTTCACGACAGATGCAAAGTTCTTGCAATGATTTATTATGGCGAGGGAGCGATTAAGAAAGTACGTGAACTCGCGGGAGCTACAAACCCCGAAGATGCAAATAGCATAACAATTCGTGGCCAATACGGTAGAATCACAACTAAGGGCGTTTATGAAAATGTCATTCATGCCTCTAGTAATGTGCAGGAAGCAGAGCGAGAAATCAAGCTTTGGTTTGAGCCAGAGGAGATAATCGTTGATCTTTATCCCTCCAAAGTAGTTTCCCAACAAATAAAACAAAAAACATGGGTGTAAGAAAATTAACCATCAAAAATAAACATTTTTGGCAAGGAGGCAGCGCTATATGTTAAGGAGCATGACAGGTTTTGGGGCAGGTGAGGCAGAAAACAGCCAGGGCAGAATTTACATAGAAATTAAGACACTAAATCATAAATATTTTGATATAATAAGCAGGCTTCCTGCGGGATTCCTTGTGTTTGAAGACAAGATTAAGACAAGGCTTCAGAAAAAAATAAAACGCGGCAGGATCAATGTGTTTTTGGATTATGAAAGCTTTGCAAAAAATCACAATAGTGCCAATGTGGATATGGTTGCTGCCCGCAGCTATGTGAAACAGCTCAAAGGGCTAAAGAGGTCCTTGGCTCTTTCGGGTGAGGTTACGGTGCAGCAGATAATAACAATGCCCGGCATAGTGGCGCATAGGCCGCAAAAAGTAATGGCGGCACAGCTTTGGCCTCTAGCGCAGAAGGCCCTTGTGAAGGCGCTAAAGCAGCTTTTAGCATCAAAGGAAGAAGAGGGTAAGGCGCTAAAGAGTCACCTGCTTAAGATAAGCAAAAAAATCGACACCTCGCTAGTAATAATAAAACACCAAGCAGGAGAGCTGGAGAAAAAATATAAACATAAACTTGCGTCTAGCATAAAAACTATTACCAAATCAAAAAAGATTTATAATCGTGAAAAATTAGAAGAAGAAGTAGCCATCTTTGTTAGAAACAATGACATCTCCGAAGAAATTTGCAGAATTGATGCGCATATTAAAGCTTTTAAAGCAGCTGTTTCAAATCACAAAGAAGTGGGCCGGCGCCTAGACTTTATTGCACAGGAAATCTCCCGCGAAGCCAATACGGTTGGTGCGAAATCCAGCAATTTCAGGGTCTCCAAAGAGGTAATAAAAATAAAGAGTCTTGTGGAGAAAATAAGAGAGCAGACCCAGAATGTCGAATAAGGCAAAGAGCAAAACATTAATAGATGTTGGTTTTAAAAACACAATAGCAGCAGACAAAATAGTGGCAATAGTATCAGCCGACGCAGCACCTATTAGAAGGTTAAAAAGCATAGCAAAAAAAGAAAACCGTTTAATAGATGCAACCAATGGCCGACGTACCAACTCAGTCATAATTACAACAAGTAACCATGTGGTTTTATCCAGCGCCCGGCCTGAAACCATAACGCAGAGGTTTTAATGCGCAAAGGAATTCTTTTTATTGTTTCAGCTCCTTCTGGTTGCGGCAAAACAACGCTGTGTAGCGAGCTCCTGCGGCGCATGCCTGAATTGTGCCGTTCTGTATCTTTTACAACCAGGCCCCCGAGGCGTGGAGAACACAACCGTAACGACTATTATTTTGTTTCAGTCAAAGAATTTAACAGTTTGCTTAAAAAAGGCAAGTTTATCGAACACGCCAAAGTTTTTGGCAACCTATATGGAACGCCCATGGGCCCCATCAAGCAGGCGCTTGTTAAGGGCAAAGATAGCCTATTAAGCATAGATGTAAAAGGTGCCATGCAAATAAAAAAGCTCTTTGGCCCGAGGTGCGTGTGTATTTTTATATTGCCGCCTTCTTTTGCTACGCTAAAGCAAAGATTAACCAAGCGCCACGCAGACTCAAGAGCCGAGATAAAGAAAAGGCTTAAAATAGCTAAAAAAGAACTTTCTTATTTGCCCAGATATAATTACGCGGTTGTAAACAATAAATTAAAAGAAGCACTTCACCAGCTAAAGGCGATTATAATCGCCGAGAGGAATAAAATAATATTATGAGAGATGTCCCTGTAGAGGAGCTTTTGAGGAATGTGCCTAGTGCTTATAAATTAGTTATATTGGCCTCCCGTAGAGCGTTTGACATAAAAGAGGGTTCGCCAATGCTTGTGACAACTAAGGTGCGAAACGCATCTCAGGCTGCACTTGAGGAGATAAGCCAAGGCAAGATTACATTTAAAACGAAACAAGAAAAATGAAACCGAAACAAAATATTCTGCTTTGTGTAACCGCCAGCATTGCGGCATATAAAGCCTGTGATATTATAAATCAACTGAAAGTCGCAGGCCTTAATGTAACTGTGTGTGTTACCAAAGATGCGTTGAAATTTATTACACCACTAACGCTACAGACACTTTCCGGCAACAAGGTTTTTTATGATATGTTTGAACCTGTTGAGGAATATTGTCCCACGCATATAAAATTGGCTGCAAGGGAGAACGTTGTTTTAATAGCTCCGGCCACCGCAGATTGTATCTCCAAAATAGCAGCAGGCATTTGCGACGATATATTAACTTGCACAATTGTTTCTACAAAGGCCCCTGTTTTGATAGCTCCGGCAATGAATGATAATATGTATAATAACAAAATTATTCAAGCCAACATAGAGAAGCTTAAGCAATTAGGATATAAATTTATCGGGCCCAGAAAAGGACACCTTGCCTGTGGCGGTGAGGGGATAGGCCACATTGCGGATGTCGCGGATATAATTAAAGAAGTAAAAAGGACACTTAAATGAACCCCCACACAGTTAGTGTACGGGCAAATCAGCCGATGCGCATTCTTATTACCGCCGGGCCCACCAGGGAACTTATAGACCCAATAAGGTTTATATCTAATTTCTCGACGGGAAAGATGGGATATGCTTTAGCAAAAACAGCAAAAAAACGAAACCATAAAGTTACCCTTGTCTCTGGCCCCGTGAGCCTTAGCCCTCCAAAAGGCATAAAAAAGATAGATGTCATTACCGCAGAAGACATGTCAAAAGCAGTAAAGGGAGCGTTTAATAAAGCAGATTGCCTGATTATGTCTGCGGCTGTATGTGATTTTAAGCCACGGGCTGTGAGTAAGCATAAAATAAAAAAAAATAATAAAGCTCACAAGAGCACATTGCTTCTTCAGCAAACACCAGATGTATTATCCTGGGCAGGTAAAAATAAAGGTAAAAAGATAGTCGTGGGTTTTTGCCTGGAAACAAAAAACACAACAAAAGAAGCAAAGCGAAAACTAATAACAAAAAATGCTGATATAATAGTAGCAAACAAAATAGGTAGGGGTAATGCAGCGTTTGGTAATGGCCCTACAAAGGTCTCAATATTAGAAAATAGCGGTGCCGCCAGAAACATTGGGCCGGAAAACAAAACAAAAATTGCCGGCAGCATACTTGATAAAATAGAGACCTTGTGGTATAAAGACAATGCTTAAGGTATTTCAGCAGCTACAATTCTCCTGTTCGTTGGATTGTTTAACGCAACTTCAGTATCAAATTTGCTGCGCAAATTTGGCGGCGTAGCCAAGAGGGAAGGCAGGAGTCTGCAAAACTCTTATTCAGCGGTTCGATTCCGCTCGCCGCCTCCAACCTTGCTTTGCAAGGTTGATCCTGAACGAGCCTTGGAATCTGACGAAAAGCCTGCCTGCTGGCAGGCAGGGAAGATTCCAGGCGAAGTGAAGGACCTTAAGCGAAGTTAAGGTATTCCAGCAGCTAAGCGGCCTAAACATAGCAGGACAGGAAAGGTGCTTCAGTTGCTAAAACGCTTCCATAGGGTCGCGTTTTTTAACGCAACTTCAGCATCAAACCTACTTCGTAGATTTGGGCGGTTAGCTCAGTTGGTTAGAGCGCTTCCTTGACATGGAAGAGGTCACAAGTTCGAGTCTTGTACCGCTCACCATACACAACACGCCGGGATGTTGGAACTGGCAGACAATAGGGACTTAAAATCCCTTGGAGTTTAACTCCGTGTGGGTTCAAATCCCACTCCCGGCACCATGGTTCGACGCGTCAAAAATTGCTATTGCAATTTTTGACTTGCTCACCATAAACAGAAGAGCATAATATGAAAAACATTGAAACATTAAGACATAGCGCAGCGCACATATTGGCGCAAGCAGTCAAAGATTTGTGGCCTGATACAAAATTAGCCATAGGCCCGTCTATAGAAAACGGTTTTTATTATGATTTTGATAAGAAAGAACCATTTGGGCCAGAAGACCTTAAAAAAATAGAAAAAAAGATGCGCCATATTGTAAAACAAAATCAAAAATTTATTAAAAAGGAATTAAGCAAGGCCGAGGCGCTTGAACTTTTTAAAGATATGGGCGAGAAATACAAACTCGAACTAATCAAGGAAATACAGGATGAGGTAGTAACCACTTATTCTAACGGGGGGTTTACTGATCTTTGCCGCGGGCCACACATTCCTTCTACGGGTGAGATTAAAGCCCTTGCATTAACGCATGTAGCCGGTGCCTATTGGAGAGGTAATGAGAAAAACCCAATGCTTCAGCGTGTATATGGCACAGCTTTTTTTACACAGAAAGAATTAGACGCGCATCTTAAACTTATTGAAGAAGCGAAAAAAAGAGACCATCGTAAATTGGGCAAGGAACTGGGATTTTTTCTGATGGATGAATCAGCTGGTGCAGGATTGATAATTTATAAACCAGCAGGTGCAATGCTGCGTAACATAATAGAGGAATGGGAAAAGAAGGAACACTTAAAGAAAGGCTATGATTTAGTTGTCAGCCCCCATGTTATGAAATCTGAAATATGGGTCCGCTCAGGGCATTATGATTATTATAAAGAACATATGTATACCTTTAAGGTCGAGGAATCTGAATATGCAGTAAAACCAATGAATTGTCCGGGCCACATGCTTATATATAAATCAGAGACGAGAAGTTATCGTGACTTACCTATAAGATATTTTGAATTAGGCACTGTATATAGGCACGAAAAAAGCGGTGTTTTACATGGGCTCCTGCGCGTCAGGGGTTTTACGCAGGACGATGCGCACATATTTTGTTTACCTTCACAACTTACTACCGAGATAAAATCTATTATAGATTTTGTGTTGCATACGCTTAAGATGTTTGGTTTCAAGGATTATGATGTGGAATTAAGTACCATGCCAGAGAAACATATAGGCACCGACGAGGATTGGGAGAAAGCAACAAAGGCGTTAGTGCAATCTTTAAAAGAGAAAAAAATAAAATATCAAATTCATGAAGGCGATGGGGCATTTTACGGGCCAAAGATAGATATAAAATTAAAGGATGCTCTTGGCCGCTCTTGGCAATGCGCAACAATACAATGTGATTTTGCGCTTCCTGAGCGTTTTAATTTAAAATACGTTGACAAAAACGGGAAAAGCCAAAGACCCATTATGTTGCACAGGGTTATTCTTGGCAGTCTGGAGAGGTTTATAGGTGCCTTGATAGAACATTATGCCGGGGCTTTGCCCACATGGCTTTCTCCAATACAGGTAGTAGTTATACCAATAACTGATAAGCAAGCTGAATATGCTAAAAAAATTGACAAAGCCCTAAAAGAAAACAATATACGCAGTAAGTTAGACTTGCGCAGCCAGACTATGGGGTATAAAATAAGAGAAGCGCAAAAAAGCAAAGCACCGTATATGTTAATTATAGGTGAGAGGGAACAAAAATCAAAAACAGTTTCTTTAAGAAGCCGCGTAAAAGGTGATGAAGGAAAAAGCACAACAGATAAAATTATCAAGAAAATACTAAAGGAGGTTAATGAGGCCCAAACTTATGGAACAAAGTGAACATAAGTTTGCAGGCCGAATTGACCCTTGACATTTTGCCAATGAATTCAACATATTATTTTTATATTCTGAAATGCAATGATAGTAAAAGATACTATGGCCATACAAATAGTCTAATCAATCGTTTTTTAGAGCATCAGAAAGGGCGTGTTTATTTTACTAAGAATAAACAGCCACTAGAATTAGTTTATTATGAAAAGTTTGATTCTCGCCCAGAGGCTTTTAGGCGGGAGATGCAATTTAAAAGTGGAAAAACAAGAAAGGAAACCATAGAGAATTTAATAGCTTCATTCCCTAAGGCAAAATGTCAAGGGTTTAATTCGCACGTTCAAGAAGAAAAAGTTCAGAGTAGATGAATTTATGAAAATTAAAAATTTTCATAAATTCAGTGTTCATTAAAGGAGGTGAATTCCTATAGGTAAGGCTATTATAAGTAGGGTAAGGGTGAACGAAAGAATAAGAGTGCCCAAAATAAGAGTAATTGGTGCCGATGGAGAACAGCTAGGGACAATGGGCCCGAATGAAGGAACAATGCGTGCCCAAGCAGTAGGGCTGGATCTGGTAGAGGTTGCGCCGCTTGCAAGTCCTCCGGTTTGCCGTATAATGGATTTTAGCAAATACAAGTATGACCAGGAGAAAAAAGAAAAAGAGTCTCGCAAAAGGCAGCACACAATTAAGATTAAAGAAATCAGGATAAAGCCAAGCATAGAAGACCATGATTATCATACAAAGTTAGAGCATGCGCGACAATTCCTCGAAAAAGGCAACAAGGTAAAATGGTCATTAATGTTCCGTGGCAGAGAAATGGCCCATCGAGAGCTGGGCAGACAGCTGCTAGATAAGATTATCCAAGACACGGTTGATATCAGTGAAGTAGAGATGGCGCCAAAGAAAGAGGGACGCTTTTTATTCATGGTCCTTATGCCTAAGTAAAATGAGTAAATAACTTATACCTGCCTGCCGGTAGGCAGGGAGTGCCGTAAGGCCGACATAAGTTATAATTACGAATTACATCCCGCTTGTCCCGAACGAACGTGAGGGGAGCAAAGCGAGGGATCCAATATATAAATAACAAACAGGGGAGTGTTATGCCAAAACAAAAGACTAAAAAAGGCGCAGCTAAAAGATTTAGAATAACAAAGACGGGAAAGGTTAAAAGCGCAAAAAGCTTTACAGGCCACTTATTAACTGGAAAATCAAGCAAGCGCAAACGATCACTTTCTCGTGATAACGTATTAGGTAAGCGTCAAGGCACAGCGATAAAAAAGACAATGCCTTACGGATAAAAAGCAAACAACCAGAAAGTAAAGGTGATTAAATGGTAAGAGTAAGACATGCAGTTGCATCAAAAAAGCGTAAGAAAAAGGTGTTTAAAGCAGCAAAAGGTTTTGTGGGTAGCAGGCGCAAACTTTTGCGTACAGCAAAAGAAACAGTAAGAAGAGCCAAAGCATATTCCTATATACACAGAAAACTTAAGAAGCGGGAATTTAGAAGGCTCTGGATTGCGAGAATAAATGCAGCTTCTCGTACGCACGGCATGAAGTATTCGGAATTTATGTCTGGGCTTAAAAAAGCCAACATTACTTTGGACAGAAAATCACTGGCAGAGCTTGCTGTATCTTCCAAAGCCGCATTTAACAAGTTAGTAAGCATTGTAAAAAACGGGACAAAATAGCTTGAGAAAATTAACAGCCCCGCAGATACTGTTATTAAGTTTTTTAACAGCTGTTTTATGCGGTAGTATTTTATTAAGTCTGCCCATTGCTGTAAAGGGCGATAAGCCGTTGTCTATAATAGATAGCCTTTTCACAGCTACCAGTGCCATTTGTGTTACAGGTTTAGTTGTAAAAGACACGGGCACTTTTTTTTCATCCTTTGGCCAAGGGGCGATACTTTTCTTTATTCAGCTGGGCGGGTTAGGTATAATGACATTCTCGACACTTTTTGCCATAATATTAGGCAAGAAGCTTTCCATGTCCCAAAACATGACAATAAAAAGCACATTGGGCTATAGCAGGATAGAGAGTCCCAAGGATTTGATTAAATACATTGTGCTTTTAACGTTTACCATAGAATTTATTGGGGCAGGGCTTTTATACTTTAGATGGAGCCAAATAACGCAATGGTCACCTATCCTGATTTTAAAAAGAGCGATATTTCATTCTGTTTCCGCATTTTGCAACGCGGGTTTTTCGCTTTTCTCAAACAGCTTAACAGACTTCCGGGCAGATGTGCCCACCATGTTTATTATAAGTGCGCTGATTATTATCGGCGGACTGGGCTTTGTCGTCATCTTAAATATTCCACGATTAAGGCATTCTAATAAAATTCACAAAAGAATAAATCTGCAGACAAAAATTGTTTTAGCAGCAACCCTCTTTTTGTTGGTGGCGGGTGCCTTAGCAGTGTTTTTATTGGAAAACAATTATGCGTTAGGGAACATGCCGGCTAAGGAGAAAGCTTTAAGTTGTATTTTTACATCTGTTACGCCGCGTACAGCGGGTTTTAATGTTTTACCCACAGGGGGCCTGCGTGCAGCAACGAAATTTGTATTAATGGTGCTTATTTTTATCGGCGCCTCACCAGGTTCTACGGGGGGCGGTATAAAAACAGTAACAGCCATAGTGCTTTTGTTAGGTTTTGCCTCCATGCTTAAGGGAAGAGACAGGATATTTTTATTTAACAGGACAATAGAAAGAGATATGTTCCGAAGGGCCGTAGCTGTTTTTGTGCTGGCAATGGGGCTAATTTTTGTATCTACTCTGCTTTTAACGATTACCGAGAAGGCTTTATTGGGCAGCAATAGTTATTTTTTGAATTTATTTTTTGAATCTACTTCAGCATTTGGAACCTGTGGCTTAACAACAGGAATAACCGGGCAATTAAGTCCGCTTGGTAAATTAATAATTATTATTACGATGTTTTTAGGCAGGGTCGGGCCATTAACCGCAGTATTAGCTTTAGCTGCGCGGAAAGATGAAAAAATAGGCTACCGCTATCCAGAAGAAAAGATAATGGTAGGTTAATAACAGTTTAAAAAGTTATAAAAGTTTTGAACCTTTAGAACCTTTAAAACTTTTTGAACTGTAATAACAAGGAGTTGCAAAATGAGACAATTTGCTGTAATAGGGCTGGGAAGGTTTGGTTTAAGTATAGCAAAAACCTTAGCACAAAAAAATTGCCAGGTACTAGCCATAGACAAAGATGAGGACAAAGTTCAAGATATTTCCGACTCAGTAGCGCAGGCTGTCTGTCTTGATGCCACCGACGAGAAAGCACTAAAGGCAGTGGGCATAAAACAAATTGACGTAGCAATAGTTAGTGTGGGCAATAATATCGAGGCCAGTATTTTAATAGCATTATTGCTGAAGGATATAGCGATAAAAGAAGTTATTGCAAAGGCTGTTACTCCACAGCAGGGAAAAGTGCTGGAGAAGATAGGGGTAGATAGGATAATATTCCCTGAGAGAGATATGGGTGAGAGGTTAGCTAATGCGCTTACCTCGCCAAAAGTAGCGGATTATCTGCAGCTTTCAGAAAACTGTGGCATAATTGAAATAAAACCGCCCAAAGATTTTATAGGCAAGACCCTTAAGGCTTTAAATGTAAGAGCCAAATATCAGCTTAACATTATTGCTGTAAAACGGAAAAACGCGCAAGGTGAAGAAATAGTTAACGTTGTGCCCATGGCAGAAGAAATAATCAGAGAAGGTGACATGCTTTTAGTCGCAGGAGCAAATGAAGCTATAGAAAAATTAAAAAATAGGGAATAGGATGCAAGACGCACTTAAGAGCCTAAAGCAAAGTGCTTTAGAAGATATAAATAATGCGAAAAGCCAAGATGAGCTGGAAGCAATCAGGATAAAATACCTGGGGCGAAAGGGTAAAATAGCAGAAACAACAAAGGAAATTGCTTCTTTGCCGTCTGAAAAAAAACCAAACGCAGGCAGGTTGCTTAATGAAGTCAAAACCTTGCTTCAGGAAGAATTTACAAAGAAGCAGGGGTTTTTACAGCAGCAAGGAGTAGGGAGCGAGAAAAAACAAGACCTTACTATGCCTGGTTATCAATTTCCAGCAGGGCGCATCCACCCCATCACACAAACCCTGAAAGATATTTGCGATATATTTAAACATATGGGCTTTGCTATTGTAGAGGGCCCTGAGATAGAAACAGAATATAATAATTTTGAAGCTTTAAACATCCCCCCTGAACACCCATCCAGAGATAGTTTTGATACATTTTATGTAACCAACAAGCTCTTGCTGCGAAGCCACACATCACCTGTGCAAATAAGATATATGCAAAAAAATACACCGCCTATGGCAATAGTTGTACCAGGCAAGGTTTATAGGCCCGACGCTGTTGATGCATCACATAGCTTTATGTTTTATCAGGTAGAAGGTTTAATGATAGCTGAGAACACCAACTTTTCACATTTAAAAGGGGTGCTTTTGGAATTTGGAAGGCAACTTTTTGGAGAAGCAACAAAATTACGATTTAGGCCACACTTTTTTCCTTTTACAGAACCAAGCGCTGAAGTTGATGTTTCCTGTCTTATGTGTAAAGGAGATGGCTGTAGAGTGTGCTCACAGAAAGGATGGCTTGAAGTGTTAGGAGCAGGCATGGTGGACCCGGCTGTTTTTAAAGCAGTGAATATAGACGCTGAAAAATATACAGGCTTTGCGTTTGGTATTGGTGTTGAAAGAATTGCTATGCTTAAATATGGTATTAACGACATACGCCTGTTTTATGAGAACGACCTAAGGTTTTTGAGACAATTTTAATATGAAAATATCATACGAGTGGATAAGAAAATATGTACCTACCAAGATAAGAGCTAAAAATCTTGCTGAAGCGCTTACTGCCAATGGCCTAGAGGTTAACTCTATGGAAGCAAGGGGGGAGGATTTTATATTTGACATAGAAGTGACCCCCAATCGTTTTGACTGCTTAAGTCACATTGGCATAGCCAGGGAGATTTCCGCGATAACAAAAAAACCTTTAAAGATGCCAACCGTAAACCTAGGGCCTTATTTTGCAAAGGGTATTTCAGCGCCCAAGGTTGTTGTAGAAAACGAACAACTATGCCCTCGCTATACAGCGAGAGTTATTATAGATGTTGAGGTGGCCCCGTCACCTAAGTGGTTAATTAAAATAATAGAATCAGTGGGCTTGCGTCCGGTAAATAATATTGTTGATATAACCAACTTTGTGCTTATGGAAACAGGCCAGCCCTTGCATGCGTTTGATTATGATAAACTAACAGGAGATAAAATAATTGTAAGATTGGCAAAGCAGGGGGAGGAGATAGCCACCATTGACGGAGAAAAACGAAAATTAAAGAACACTACATTAGTTATAGCAGATAGCGGGAAAGCCACGGCCATAGCAGGAATTATGGGCGGGGTAAACACTGAGGTTTCTTCTTCTACAAAAAGAATTTTGCTTGAATCCGCATATTTTAATGCGGTATCAGTAAGAAGATCATCGCGTTATTTAGGGCTAGGCAGTGACTCAAGCTATAGATTTGAAAGAGGCGTAGATCCTGCAGGGGTAGTAAGTGCATCTGATAGGGCAGCTGCTTTAATATGTAAGATTGCTGGAGGAAAAACGCATAACAAAATAATAGATACTGACAAAAAACAACAAAAGACACACACCGTAACCCTGCGCCCTGAGAGAGTAAATGCGGTCTTAGGAAGTAAAATATCCAGCACAAATATAAAGTCTATTCTTTCTTCCCTCGAATTTAAGGTGCAAACTCAAAAAAATACACTAAAAGTTAGTGTCCCATCTTTTAGAGAAGATGTTGAAAGAGAAATAGATCTAATAGAAGAAATTGCCAGAATTCATGGATATAATAATATCCCTACGATTTTGCCAAGGGTGGTTGTTACAGAAGAGCACCCCCTCCAAAAAAGAAAAAGCGCAATATCAAATCTTATCCGTGAAACATTAAGCAGTCTTGGATTTTATGAAACATTGACTTATAGCTTAATAAGCAAAGATGACTTAGAAAAATTAAATGCTTATGAGGCAGATGTTGTATCTGTGCAGAATCCTTTAAGCGAGCAACAGGCAATTATGCGCAGCACACTTCTTGCAGGTATGCTTAAAAGCATAAATTATAATATTAATATGGGTAATGCTGGTATAAGATTATTTGAACTTTCTAATATATATTTTAATAGATCAGAAGGCCCAGGCGAAGAAGAGAGCTTAGTGCTTGGTGTATGCGGCAGTAGCGTTTCTGATTGGAAAAGACCTCCAGAAGAAATGAATATATTCTATTTGAAAGGTATATTAAGAACCATGTTTGATAAATTAGGTATTAATGTTTATTTTACAGAGTCACAGCATCCTGCTTTTGAGCCCGGGGAAACAATGGCGATTTTAGCAGATAATACAATGCTAGGCGTTGTGGGTATGATAAAAGGGGAAGTTTTAGATAAAGTAGATATTAAAAAGAAGGCCTATACAGCTGAGATAAACATACAAGCTTTATCAGAAGGTGCCAGATTAAAGAAGTCTTTTAAATCATTTTCTCGATATCCTAAATCTGAAAGAGATATTTCGATTTGTGTTAACAATGAGTTTTCTTTTGAAAATATTAATAAGACAATAAAGGAAACAGCAAGCTCTATTATAAAAGATATTGTATTGGCAGAAGAATACAAAGGCGCACAGATTCCCAAAGGTCAAAGAGGGCTTTCATTTAAGATAACCTACCAGTCAAAAGAGGGGACCTTAAAAGAACAGGACATAGAACAAGCGCAAGAACGCATCAGAAACAAACTCACCCAAGATTTTAATGCAAAACTGAGGTAGGGAATGATTGTAGTAACAGGCGGAGCAGGCTTTATAGGTAGTGCTATTTGTTGGGCCCTTAATAAAAGGGGCCAGCAGGATATTATTATTGTTGATGAGGCCAAGCTTCCCGACGAGAAAAAGAAAAATATTAAGTCGCTAAAATTTAAAGAGTACTTAAGTAAAGATGAATTTGTCAAGAAATTGGGACAGCTACCTAATTTTTTTCTATCTAAAAAATTAGGTAGCTGTCCCAATTTCTTAATCCACATGGGTGCCTGCTCCGATACTACTGAGACAGATAAAGAATTCCTAATGCAGAATAATTACGAATACACAAAAACACTTTGTAATTATTGCGTAAAAACAGGAGCTCGTTTTATTTATGCTTCAAGTGGGGCAACTTATGGTGACGGTTTAGCTGGTTATTCAGATTCACACAAGACAATAGACACACTAAAACCCTTAAATCTTTATGGGGAATCAAAGCAAATTTTTGATAAATGGGCAAAAGACAACAGCGTGCTTGATAAAGTTGTAGGTTTGAAATATTTCAATGTATTTGGCCCAAATGAATATCATAAAGGTGATATGCGAAGCGTTATATTAAAAGCATTTCAGCAAATACAAAAGACCAACAAAATGCAATTGTTTAAATCTTACAAAAAAGAATATGCCGATGGTGAGCAAAAAAGAGATTTTTTATATGTCAAAGATGCTGTAGATATGACCTTGTTTTTTTTAGATAATCCACAGATATGCGGCATTTTTAACATAGGCACTGGCGCTGCCCATACATGGAATGAACTTGCAAATGCTATATTTAACGCCCTTGGCAAAACACCAAACATAGAATACATTGATATGCCAGAGCACCTAAAGGCGCATTACCAATATTTTACTCAAGCTGACATGTCTAAGCTACAAGATGCTGGATACACTAAAACAACAACCCCCCTAGAAGATTCTGTACGTGATTATGTGCAGAATTATCTCCTTTCCCACTCTTATTTATAGAAATTATGACAGACACTACTTTTTTAAATTAGGTTTCAGCGCTATAAAAAAGTAGTGTCTGTCATAATTTATTTTTTTTCTTGCACTCCATAGTTGCCAGAGTTATAATTAATGTATCCCTGCTTTGTGCGTGCGCAAGGTTGTATGAAGCAAGAACCAACAAATAGACTTGGGGAGCCTAAGTTTAAATGTGGAATGGCACGCTCTTTTAACAAAGAGAAACCCGAAACATTTAATAGGGCACCCACTTAGCATAAGGGTTCGATATTGCTTTATCAACTTCACGACAATAGCGGGGATATTTAATCATGGACCTATTTGAAACCACTAAAACCACAAAAACACAACAACCTCTTGCAGCAAGAATGCGCCCGCAAACATTATCAGATTTTGTGGGCCAAGAACACATTCTTGGTAAAGGCAGGTTATTGACCAGGGCAATAGAAGCAGATAGAATAACATCCCTTATACTTTATGGCCCCCCTGGCGTAGGCAAGAATTGCCTGGCATTTATAATAAGCAATATTACCCAAGCACATTTTGAGGAAATAAATGCTGTAATTTCTAATGTTGCCCAGCTGCGTAATGTTATAGAGGCAGCAAAAAATCGCATTCATGCCTCAGGTGTTAAAACAATCCTTTTTATAGACGAGATACACCGCTTTAACAAAGCACAGCAAGACGTGCTTATGCCCTGCGTCGAAAGGGGTGAGGTAATATTAATAGGCACAACTACGCATAATCCGTTTTTTTCTATAATAGCGCCATTACTTTCACGCTCATTAGTATTTGAGTTAGAGCCGCTTTCAAAGGATAATATCAAAGCTATACTAAAGCGTGCAATTGGCAACAAAGAGCAAGGTTTGGCAAGTTATAAAATAAAGATAGCACCTGATGCATTGGCATTTCTTGCCGAGACATCAGATGGTGACGCAAGGCGCGCGTTGAATGCATTAGAAGTGGGTGCATTAACAACAAAACCTGAAAAAGATAAAACAATAAATTATACGCTAAAAATAGCAGAGGAATCTATACAGAAAAAAGCAGTTGTGTATGATAAAGATGAAGATGGACACTATGACACAATATCTGCTTTTATAAAATCCATGCGCGGATCTGACCCGGATGCCGCATTATATTGGCTTGCGAAAATGCTTTATGCCGGGGAAGACCCGCGATTTATTGTACGCAGAATTGTTATATGTGCCGCCGAAGATGTAGGAAATGCAGATCCGCAAGCCTTAATTCTGGCAAATGCTGCTTTGCAGATATCAGAGTTTGTAGGTATGCCTGAGGCCAGAATCCCCTTAGCGCAAGCAACTGTTTATATAGCATCAGCGCCAAAATCAAACGCAGCTTATATGGGCATAGAAAAGGCAATGGAAGATGTTAAAAAAGGAAAGACTCTTGAAGTGCCAATCCACCTTAAGGATGCGAGTTATTCTGGTGCAGAAAGGCTAGGGCACGGTGAAGGATATAAATATGCCCATTCTTACCAAGGGCATTATGTGAAACAGGAATATATACCAGATAAACGTAAATATTATGAGCCCACAGATATAGGTTATGAGAAAAAGATTAAGGAATATCTGGAAAAAATTAAAAAGGAAATGTAGGGGCGACATTTATGGCGCCCATAAAAAGGGTTCGATACCCTTGCGGGCACAGGTAAATCGAACCACTACAGATAAATAATAGGAGGAGCAAAAGCATGAAGATTAAGATATTACCATATTTGTTAATACTTTTACTTATAATTACTGCTTTGTTTATGGGAGCAAGTGTTCTTAAGGCACAACAGAAGGATTTGCCAGAGACAAGCGACATATCCACACAGCTAAATCAGATATTGAACAATCAGCAGGCTATTATTGACACATTAAAGAAGATGCGAGAGGAACTTCATATAATTAAAATAAGGGCTACAGTAAAGAGGTAAACGGGGAAAAGAGATTGCTGAAATATTACGTTTTTCCATCAATGTAGGGGCGACATTTATGGCGCCTATAAAAAAGGGTTCGATACCCTTACGGGCACAGGTAAA
>Ga0075114_10000355_pt1 | contig 29000 bp, 22 predicted proteins | sample AntAceMetag02UKM_FD_69784 | JGI IMG/M metagenome (GOLD analysis project Ga0075114, IMG submission 69784) | Saline lake microbial communities from Ace Lake, Antarctica - Antarctic Ace Lake Metagenome 02UKM | ecosystem: Environmental > Aquatic > Non-marine Saline and Alkaline > Saline | place... | reverse complement strand
GATGAAAGGGAATTCCATGTTGGCTTTGTTGACTTTGCGCAACCGGGGCTTCTTTCTTATTGACTTAGCTCTGCTCCCGGCTGCGGCTGTGCTGTCTTTTGTCCTGCGGTTGGACGTGGCTGGGGTGCGACGATTTCTCCCCGCCATGCTGCTTCTCATTGTCGTGGCCGTCCCGATCAAGCTGGTCGTCTTCCGCTTGTTGGGGCTTTACAGACGCTTCTGGCGCTATGCCAGCATGGACGAGTTGTTGCTCATCGTCATCGCCAGTGGGGTGGGTTCATTGGTGGCAGCGACTGTCCTCTTCGGCCTGGCCTTGCCGCTGTCTGGCATCCGCGGCTTCCCCCGTTCCATTCCCCTCATTGATGGGCTGCTGACCCTGCTGGTGGTGAGCGGGCCGCGCTTTGGGGTGCGGCTAGTAGAACAGAACCGGCAGCGGGAGCAGCGTCGGAAGCAGCGGGGGCCAGAAAAGCGAGTGCTGGTCATGGGGGCGGGCGACGCGGGAGCAATGATCGTCAAGGAAATGCGGGCCAATCCGCAGTTGGGGCTGCTGCCGATCGGGTTTGTGGACGACGACGAGAGGAAACTGGGTGTTCGCATTCACGGTCTGCCAATTCTGGGCGGCCGAGAGCGCATTCCGGAACTGGTTCGAGATCACCGAGTAGCCGGGGTGATCATCGCCATGCCTACTGCGCCAGGCTCGGCCATCCGCGAGATTCTGGGTATCTGTAAACGGGCGGGTGTGTCGGCCCGCACCATCCCCGGCCTCTATGATATCATCTCTGGTCAGGTCAGCGTCAACCAGATTCGCGAGGTAGACATTGAGGACTTGCTGCGGCGAGAGCCGGTGCACACCGATGTCTCGGCTGTGGAACGCATGTTGTGTGGCTGCCGCGTGCTGGTGACGGGGGCTGGCGGCTCCATCGGTAGCGAGCTGTGCCGGCAGATCGCCCGATGCGAACCAGCACACCTGATCCTGGTGGGTCACGGGGAAAACAGCATCTTTGCCATGTCGAACGAACTACGGCGGCTCTGGCCCGCGGTGTCTGTACAGCGGGTCATTGCCGATGTGCGAGACTTGGATCGGCTGCGCCAGGTATTCGAAGGGCACCGGCCCCAGATCGTCTTTCACACTGCGGCCCACAAGCACGTGCCGCTGATGGAGCAGAACGCACCAGAGGCGGTGACCAACAATGTGGAAGGTACGGCCCATTTGCTACGGCTGTCGGAAACCTACCAGGTGGATCGCTTTGTGTTCATCTCCACCGACAAAGCGGTGAACCCAGCCAGTGTCATGGGAGCAACCAAGCGTGTGGCCGAGTTGCTGGTACAAGAGTCAGCCCGACGGAGCGGGCAGCGCCACGTGGCGGTGCGCTTCGGCAACGTGTTGGGGAGCCGAGGCAGCGTGGTACCTCTATTTCGAAAGCAGATCGCCCGCGGTGGCCCGGTGACCGTCACCCATCCTGACGTCCGCCGCTACTTCATGACCATTCCCGAGGCAGTGCAACTGGTATTGCAGGCCGCTGCCCTGGGTAGGGGTGGAGAGGTGTTCCTGCTGGACATGGGAGAGCCGATCCGGATCGTGGATTTGGCCAGGGATCTGATCGAGCTTTCCGGTCTGGAGGTGGGGCGGGACATCGATATTGTGTACACTGGGTTGCGCCCGGGAGAGAAGCTGTTTGAGGAGTTGAATGTCGAGGGCGAGGAGTACCTGCCTACTTGGCATGAGAAGATCTTCATCTTGCACAACTCGCATGACGACTTGATTCCCTCGGTGCTCTTGACGCGGACGGTGAAGGAACTGATAGGACTGGCAAGACAGGGAGACGACGATCTCATGCGGGCCAAGTTGAAGGAGATCGTGCCGGAATACTCGCCTGCTGGCCCGCCAAGGGGCGGACAGCCGAAGCCGTCTCGATGAGAACGCTGGACAAAGGACAATGTGTGCAGAACTGAAGCCTTCCATCAGAATCGCAACTGGTGTCATTCTAGTGAGTCTCGTCATCTGGAGGGTACCTCGTTTCGTCGGCGCCTACTACCTGAACGGGGCCCTGCAGCACCTGCAGGCTGCGCTACGACAACCGCCATCGAACAGCGACGACATCACACGAGCCGTGGGCAGCTTTGCCAACGCTATCGAATGGGATGCAGCCAATGCCCCAGCCGTGGAGAGGAAGATAGTTGCAGTAGGCCGCAGTTATCCGGTGCACGCGGCAGAAGTGCACTTGGGGCAGGCGAGGCTTCATTCGCAGAGAGACGAAAGGGATAGAGCGTTTGAGGAGTATCGAAGTGCCATCAGGCTGGCCCCTGCCTATCTTGACGACAGAGCCTATGCCGACTTCTACACCGTAGCCGTATCGCGAGATCCTTCCAGCGGCGAGTACCATTGTCTTCTGGCCAGGCACCTGGATCGGGTCGGCGAATTAGACAAAGCTAGCGAGGAATTCCAGTGGGTGGCGAGGAATGCATCTAGCCCTGGTCTATCGGATTCCTGGGTAGCTGAGGCCTACTATCGCCTGGGACTGTACTCTGAGGACGAAGGTGAGATCGAGACAGCGGTCGAGAACTATGAGAAAGCCCTGGGGCTAAATGAGTGGCTGGTAGACGCGATTGCTCGCCTGGAGCGGTTGTATCGTCAGAGTGACGAAATGACCAAGGCAGAGCAACTGAAGGACAGGTTGGCCAGCTTGGAACCGGAGTACGGAGTAGGAGAGAAGGTGAGCGAGGATTGGGTTCTGCTGGGTTACGATTTGGATGAGGAGGCTCTGGAGGCTGGGCCAAGCGTGGATGTGGCATTGTATTGGCTTCCTTCCGAGCAGACCGAGATAGAACAGCCAGGTTGGTATCGTGCCGGAGAGCGGTGGATTCATGTAGCGAACATCAGAAACCTTGTGCCTAACGGCGGGTTTGAACAAGACGAGATCAGGGGCAAGAGACTTCCAGCGGGATGGCCGATTGGCGTATACCGCTCTCCCATTGACACTCACGAACTGGTGATTGACCAGCGGGGTGGTAAAGAGACAACTGTGGCCAGGTTGTCCAGTAGCGAGGAACATCCTAATACGGGCTTCTCCACAAGAGACATATCGGTCAACCCCGATGGCCTGTACTTGCAGGCCGGATGGATGAGAAGCGAAGAGGGAGGAAAGGGGTACCTTGGTCGCGCCTGGTATGTTGATGGCAAGAAGGATTCCCAAAACTATGTCGCTGCGGGAATGGAAGTGGACTCGTGGAGCCATTTCGCTGGCATCGCTATTCCCCCAGAGGGGGGCAGGGGCTGTCGTGTGCGGCTTCTCAATGTCAAATCACAGGGCAAGGTCTATTTTGATGACATTCTATTCTTCGAGCTGGAGATTCCAGGGGAGCAGTAGAGAACGGAAGTTGAGGTTACTGAGCATGCTTCCTACTCCTGGCGATTGAAACCCACCGCATCTGGGAAGACGTCAACATATCCAACCGATCCGTCGGCCTTCGCCACGAGAACCCAACCGGTGAAGGCCGACTTCGCGTTTCTCAATGTTGCAGCGATTTCAATCATCGCGGATTGGCAGACCCTCGGCAGTTGTGGTATAATGTTGCTGAACGTCGGGTTAGCCAGCAAGAGGAGGGGGAATGGGAGAGTCTATCTGGGCTGATTATCAGAGAGCATATCAAGGCAAAGCTGTTCTGGTGACCGGGGGGGCGGGGGCTATCGGCAGCAATCTGACCCGATGTCTGGCCAAACTGGGGGCCCGTGTTCTGGTTCTTGACGATCTCTCCTCAGCAGAACGCTGGAATGTCCCCTCGCTGCCGGGCGTTCTCTTCGTGGAGGGCGATATCCTGGACGAGGTCAAACTAAAGCGCGTGTTCTTCGAGCGCCCTCGGATTGTCTTCCACCTGGCGGCTTTCTTTGCCAATCAGAACTCGGTGGATCATCCCGAACAAGATCTGATGGTGAACGGCATGGGCACGCTGCGCTTGTTGGAGTACTCCGTCTTCACCGGCGTCGAGCGTTTCGTCTATGCTTCGTCTGGCTGCTCCATCTACGGCAGCGACGCCCCCTTGCCCTTGCGCGAGGAGTTCATGTCCCTGCACTTGAGCACGCCCTATCAGATCACCAAGATGCTGGGCGAGCTCTACTGTAATTTCTTCCACAACCACTATGACCTGCAGGTGGTCAAGCCCCGTTTCTTCAACTCCTATGGCCCGGGCGAGGTGCCAGGCCAGTACCGAAACGTGATTCCCAACTTCATCTACTGGGCTATGAAGGGACTGCCACTGCCGATCACCGGCAGCGGTGAGGAGACCCGTGACTTCACTTATGTCGGTGACATCGTGGATGGTCTCTTGCGAGCGGGGACCCTCGACAGCGCCATTGGCCAGGAGTTCAATCTGGCCTCGGGGGAAGAGACCCGCATCATAGACCTGGCGCACATGATCAATGGCGCCAGTGGTAATGCAGCCGGCGTGCGCTTCGCCCAGCGTCGCAAATGGGATACCAAGAGCCGCTTGTTGGCGTCCATTGACAAGGCACGTGTCCTCATCGGCTACGAGCCGGCCACTCCGTTCGAAGAGGGGTTGGTCAGTACTGTCAAGTGGTTCCGTGACAACTGGAAGCGCATAGATGCCTCGGCCCGCTTTGCACCCGGCATCTCTTCGGCTGTGCGCGAGGTCGTTGTGGAGAAGTAGGCCGGATGCTCAGGGTTCTCTCTGTCTTCGGTACTCGCCCCGAGGCTATCAAGATGGCCCCGGTTGTCAGGGAGTTGCAGAGACACTCCGACCGGATCCAGTCATTGGTCTGTGTGACTGCCCAGCACCGAGAGATGCTCGATCAGGTGCTGGAGCTTTTTGTCATCAGGCCAGACTTCGACTTGGATCTCATGAAGGACAACCAGAGCCTGGCAACGCTCACTTCCCGGGCGATGACTGGCTTGACTAGGGTGCTAGGACAGGTACAACCCCATCTGGTCCTGGTACAGGGAGATACGACCACGGCCATGGTAGCAGCCCTGGCCGGCTTCTACCATAAGATCCCGGTGGGGCACGTCGAAGCTGGCCTGCGCACTCGCAATCGCTACAGTCCCTTTCCCGAAGAGATCAACCGCCATCTCATCGGTGTGCTGGCGACTTACCACTTTGCCCCCACTCGGACCGCCGCCGAGGCTCTGAGGGCAGAGGGCATCCCTGAACATGCCGTGTTCATCACCGGCAACACGGTCATAGATGCCCTGTTGTGGGCTGTGGAGCAACCGCCATCTGGCGAGACGCTCACGTTGCTGGAACGCCTGGGGATCGCTAGGGGGAGAGAGGGACCAGGGAACAACGAGATGGGGGGAGACACCGCCATACCCTCTGCCTTGCCTTCTTCCCCTCTCATCCTGGTGACAGCACACCGACGTGAGAACTTTGGACAGCCCTTGGAGAGCATCTGCACTGCCTTGCGAGAGATCGTACGGCGTAACCCGTATGTCCAGGTCGCCTACTCCGTGCACATGAACCCCAATGTAAGAGAGCCGGTGTTTCGTATTCTGAATGGCCACGAGCGGATCCACCTGCTTGATCCGCTGCCGTATGAACCCTTTGCCCATATGATGAAGCATGCCTACGTGATCCTGACCGACTCCGGGGGCATTCAGGAAGAAGCCCCTGCGCTCGGTAAGCCGGTGTTGGTGCTGCGGCGCGAGACGGAGCGCCCCGAAGCCGTGGAAGCTGGTACGGTCAAGATTGTGGGTACTGACAGTGAGCGCATTGTTGCTGCCACGGAACGGCTGCTCTCCGATGCAGGCGAGTACCGACGCATGGCGCACGCTGTCAGCCCGTATGGCGATGGGCATGCGGCGGATCGGATCGTAGGCATTGTTATGGAGCACATGTCGTAGCATGGCAGCACATCCTGGCGAAGGCGATCAGAACGGCAGGGGAACTGATGACCGCGCCAAGGCGTGGTTCAATTCGCCGCTATCTGTTCTACGTCGTCCATTCTCGCTGTTTCATCTTCCTTTGCCTTTCTCTGAGCGGCGACTGCTTCTGACAGGGCTTGACCTGCTGGCGGTGAACGGCGCCTTGCTCTTGATATTGGCACTGCGGTCTGACCAAGGCTTGGTTTGGCAACTGTTCATTCGTCACCCCCTCCGGTTCCTGCTGCTGAACGTCCTTTGGCTTCCCATAGCCCATGCTTTCGATGCCTATGACCTGCGGGTGTCCAGTCGTTTCTCTACGGCCGCTCCAGCGGTGACCAGGGCGGGGTTGCTCACCGGTGTCCTCTACTGCTTGTTGAATCCTGCGCTGATGCCAGCCCTGCCAAATCGCTTTCTCTCCATCCTTGCTCTTCCGTTTCTGTCCACCGCTTTCCTCATGGCCGGACGGGGGCTCTACGTGCTGTCCCTGTTCCAGCCTCTCTTTCACCGCCGAGCGCTCATTGTTGGCGCTGGTTGGGCTGGGCGAACTATCGCTCAGGTCCTTACAGAGCACGGTGGTGGCATGTATTGGCTTGTTGGCTTCGTGGATGATGATCCAGTGAAACAGGGGGCGGCGGTGGATGCCGGAGGGGGAAGTGAGGGTGTGGGGAGAGTGCAAGCGGGTGGGGGTGAAGCAGGAGATGCCCTTGGGGTCCACACCGTTGGCGCCCTGGCATCTTTGCACGTCATTGGGGATCGTCACGCGCTGAAGAGCCTGATTGCCGAGCAGCGTGTGACAACGCTCGTCCTGGCTATCACGCACGAGGTCAACGGCGAGCTGTTGCAGATCCTCATGGATTGCCTCGAACTAGGGGTGGAGATCATCGCCATGCCGGTGCTCTACGAGCAACTGACCGGCCGGGTGCCTGTAGAGCACGTGGGCGGCAACTGGTATGTTGCCATGCCCGTCCACCACCCCGGCACCGGCACCATGTGGCCGGTGATCAAGCGTCTCACGGACGTCGTGCTGGCGTCGCTCGGCCTTCTGTTGCTAGGCATGGCCACTCCGGTGATTGCTGCTGCCATCTACCTGGACAGCCCTGGGCCCATCTTCTACACGCAGGAGCGGGTAGGCAAGGGCGGTTGTCGTTTCCAGGCCTACAAGTTCCGCTCCATGGTGACCGACGCGGAGGAGGGCGAGGCTATATGGGCGCGGAAGGATGACCAGCGGGTGACCCGCGTTGGTCGCTTCTTACGTAAGACCCACGTGGACGAATTCCCCCAGTTCCTCAACATCCTGAGGGGTGAGATGAGCGCCGTTGGCCCCCGGCCTGAGCGCCCCGAGTTCGTGGAGGAACTGGCTCAAGATATCCCTTTCTTCCGCGTGCGTCATGCTGCCAGGCCTGGCATGGCTGGTTGGGCCTTGGTCAACCAAGGCTATGGTAGCTCAAGAGAGGCCGCTGTTATCAAACTGCAGTACGACCTGTACTACATCAAGCATCAGTCCCTTTGGCTCGACTTGGTGATTCTCCTCAAGACCGTTGTGGACAGCTTCGCTCTTAGGGGACGATAGAGATAGAGAAGGAAATGGTACGAGTGCTGAGGGCGGGAGTGTTGCGTCTGGGGCAATGCTGTCGCCCGCTTCTGTTCTGGGATGGTAGAACGTGGAGGATATGGTGAGTCCGGCAGTCACTTTGCGCAAGAACTGGCGCTTCTGGTTGGGCATCCTGCTTGGTCTGGTCTGTATGGTATGGCTGGCGTACACGGTAGATTGGGCGGACGTAGGAACAGCTCTCAAGGAGATGGACTACCGGTGGGTGCTGGCGGCGATGTTGCTCAACCTGGCCAGTGTGCCCCTTCGTGCGTTCCGTTGGCGGCTGATGTTTCGCACTTATCCTGCTCCTCCTTTCGGGGAACTGGTCAGGGCGATGCTCATTGGGCAGGCCGTGAACGTCCTGTCGCCGGCGCCGCGATTGGGTGATCTGGTGCGCGCGACGTTGGCGGGACAGGGAAGGACCACCTACGTGCTGGGCACACTGATGGTGGAGATTGCCCTCGATTTGCTGATGCTGGCCGCGGTGGTTGTGCTGCTACTGTCCTACGTGACACTGCCATCTTGGTGGCGAGGGTCGGCCGAGGCCTTGGTGATCACCGCCGCTGGAGCCCTGGTGGTTGTAGCAGCTCTGGTGATCGCGCGGAGGTGGTTCGCTCGTGTGTTGGAGACGCTACAGACTCGCTGGCGCCACCCGATGGTCCAGCGCATTCTGACCGGAGCCCACCAGGCTTTGCACAGCCTTGATGTTCTTGGGCGTCCAGCGTTGCTGGCCGCACTGGCCTGCTCGGTGGTAATCTGGATCACCTACACCTCTGTGAATTGCATCTTGCTGGGGGCCATCGGCGAGGGACTGTCTGTGCTGCCTGCGCTCTTCCTCCTGGCCGTTCTTCAACTTGGTGTTGCGGTGCCTTCATCGCCTGGGCGCATAGGGGTGTATCACTACCTGTGCATCCAGGCCCTGGTCGTCTTTGGCATTGGTGATGCCAGGGCGCTTTCCTACGCGCTCGTCTTGCATGTGATCTCGGTAGTGATGCCAATGGCGCTTGGGGCGGCTTTGGCCTGGCAACTGGGCGTGTCGCTGTGGCGCCGCTCCAATGCGGTGGAGTCGTGACTTGTTGACCTTGCTTCAGGTGATCTTCTGGCTGGCAGTCGGCGTCATGGTGTACACTTTCCTGGGCTACCCGCTGCTGATTGGTCTGCTGGCCCGAGCTGTGGAGCGCCCCGTTCAGCGGGCAGTGAGCACGCCGCCAACGACGCTGATCATTCCTGCCTATAACGAGGCCTCTGTCATTGCACGCAAGATAGAGAACAGCCTGGGTTTGGACTACCCCGCGGATCTCCTGGAAGTCGTCGTGATCACCGATGGCTCCGACGATGGGACGGTTGACGTTGTGTCTTCCTATGCCGAGCGGGGCGTACGACTGTATCATCAACCGCAACGACAGGGCAAGGCGGCTGCCATCAACCGCGTAGTCCCGCTAGTGAGCGGCGAGATCCTCGTCTTCTCCGATGCCAACACGATGATCGAGCCTGGAGCCTTGCGTGCGCTAGTGCGTAGCTTCGCTGACCCTGCGGTTGGGGGCGTATCTGGTGAGAAGCAGGTGCAGGGTGGCGGAGAAGGGCTCTATTGGCGCTACGAATCCTATCTCAAACGGTGTGACAGCGCACTGACTTCCGTCATGGGAGCCGCGGGGGAGTTCTTTGCTGTGCGGCGAGAGCTGTTCCGGCCAACGGAGGAAGACTCGGTGATAGAGGACTTCGTGCTCTCGCTGCGGTTGGTGGAAGCGGGCTGGCGGGTGGTGTACGAGTCAGAAGCCGTGGCCACGGAAGATGCCTCTCCCTCGCTGGCGGGCGATTGGCGGCGGCGAACTCGCATCGCGGCGGGTGGTTTCCAGGCCATGGTGCGATTGCGCAGCTTGCTAAATCCCGCACATGGATTGGTGGCGTGGCAATACTGCTCACATCGCGTCCTACGTTGGGCGGTCACGCCGTTCTTGCTGCCGGTGATCTATGGCCTTAATCTGCTGCTAGTGGGGCAGCCACTCTACCGGTTCCTATTCCTGGTGCAGACGGCCTTCTATGCGGCTGCGCTGCTTGGATACGGGCTCACACGGCTTGGAATACGTGGCGGGCCGCTGCACTCGGTGTTCTACTTCTGCTTCGCCAACGCTGCGGCGTTGGCGGGCTTCTGGCGCTATCTTGCCGGAACTCAGCCAGTGACCTGGGCCAAAGCCCGATGAACGATCCAGAGGGTGCATTAATGACACAGAGTACGTCTCACCTGTCGCCTTCCACACATCGGAAGAGTATCGCCGTAGTTGGAGCGTCAACCGCGGGGCTGTTTGCCGCGGCCTTGTTGGCCCAAAAGGGTCTGTCGGTTCGTGTCTACGAGGCAAATGGGTCATTCAATGCCCTGCCGAGAACGCTCATTGTCACCAGTCGCCTCTCTCAGGTGCTGGGTTTTGTGCCCACGGAGGCGATAGTCAACCAGGTGCATCGCATCGAGCTGATCTCTCGTGGCGCTTCAGCACGGATCAGGCTGCGGAAGCCCGATCTCATCATCGAGCGGGAGACCCTAGTACGGCTGCTGGCCGAGCGGGCGCAGAGAGCAGGAGTGGAAATCGTGTCCGGCCAGCGCTTCGTTGGCTTCGATAGCGCTGCCGCCGGCGGTCACGGGGAACTGCGGCTGCAATTTGTGGACGCTACGAGCGACTACCAACGAGAGGAACCGGCTGATTTGGTGATTGGGGCTGATGGCGTGCGTAGCCAGGTGGCCCAGGCAGCCGCTCCGAAGCAGCGAGACTCGGTAGCTCTCTCGCAGGCACTCGTAGCCCTTCCCCCGAATGCAGACCCCCACACGGTGCGAGTGTGGTTCGAGCGAGGCGACACTCGGTTCTTCTACTGGCTGATTCCGGAATCGAAGGAGCGGGCTGCCGTGGGGTTGATCGGCGAGGAAGCGGCAGAGGCAGAGGAGCGGCTGGTGCGCTTTCTCGGTGCCCAGGGCTTTGAGCCTCTGGAGTACCAGGCAGCGCCGGTGGCAGTGCATCGCTTCTCATCCCGCCCCTGGGCCGAAGTCGGGGGCAGCCGCGTCCTGCTCGTGGGAGACGCCGCAGGTCAGGTGAAGATGACCACTGTGGGCGGGGTGGTGGCAGGTTTGCGGGGAGCCCGGGCCGCGGTCAATGCGGTACTGGGCCGAAACAGCTACCGGCAGGAGCTGCGAGAGCTCAAGCGCGAACTGGACCTGCAGCTTCTGATGCGCAGCATCCTGGATCGCTTCACTGATACTGACTATGACACTCTGCTGCACTCCCTGAACCGCAGGATGAAAGACGTCCTGGAGACTCGCAATCGGGATGAGATGGTCAGAGCTTTCTGGAGTCTGCCTTTCGCGCAGCCGCGACTATTATCCCTGGCCCTGGGCGTCCTCTGGCGAAAACCAGGCGCGGCGGGAGCAAGAAGATGAACGTGAGGACTGAACTGATGAACCAGTCTCCCCGGCAGAGGATGTGGTTGGCAGTGGAATGGGGCTTGCTGGCACTGTCGGCGCCCTTTCTCCTCCTTCCCACCGCGAAACCGCGGGCCACTCTCCTGGTGCTGGGGCTGTTGTGCATGTTCTGGCTCATTGCACTGATTAGGCGGCAGCCCTGGCCGGTGACGCCCTTCAACGGAGCCTTATTGCTCTTTACCGTCATGGTGGGAGTTGGCACTCTGACTACCACGCTGCCGGCTCTGACTGTGGCCAAGGCTACAGGGCTTGTCCTGGGGTTGGCAGTGTTCCGGGCGGTGGCGCAGGCGCGGGGGACACGGGGCGTAGCACTTGCCCTGGGAGGAGTGATCCTGGCGGGGATGGGGGTGTGGGCGCTGGGAATGCTCGACCTTCAATGGCCTGCCAAGGTTCCGGTGTTGCAGGCCTGGCTGGATCGATTGCCGCAGCATGTGATGCGCCTGCCAGGCACGCCAGCGGGAGGGATCAGCCCCAACCAATTGGCAGGGATGTTGGTTTTGCTCCTGCCAGTGGCCCTGGCGGCTCTCTTGGGGGGCAAATGCCTTGGGCATCGTTGGCTGCTGTCGCTCTTGGGACTGGCCGGGGTGGTTGTCTGGGGCATTACGCTCTTTCTCACCCAGTCGCGTGGAGGTTGGATCGGAGGAGCGGCCGGCGTGCTGGCATTCTGTACCTTGTGGGGCCTGGGAGGCCAGCGGCGCTGGCAGCGGGTGGTTGGCTTAGCCTTGCCGCTCCTGGCGATAGTGGCGGTAGCGACGGTGTTGCTGTACCTGGGACCTGATCGGATCGGCCAGCTTCTGTACGGCACAGCCGAGGGGTCTGTGGAAACCGCCGTGGGCGCCATTTCCTTCAAGGGGCGGGTGGAGATATGGTCACGGGCTCTCTACACCATCTATGATTTTCCCTTCACCGGCCGGGGACTCGGCACTTTTCGGCAGATGACGCCTCTGATGTATCCGCTCTTCTTGGTCAGTCCTGAGAAGGACATCGCCCATGCGCACAACGTGTTCTTGCAGGTCGCGGTGGATCTGGGATTGCCAGGGCTGGTAGGCTATCTGGCCCTGTTGCTAGTGGCCGCATGGGTGGGTTGGCAGGAACTACGCAGAGGAGGCGGAGGGCGTTGGCTGGCGGTAGGCGTGCTGGCAGGGTTACTGGGGTTCCACGTCTACGGCATGGCTGACACATTGGCCCTGGGGTCCAAGCCGTCATTTCTGTTGTGGTGGGTGCTGGGGCTGCTGGCTGCGGAGTTGGAGGGATGATCCGGGTTAATGATCGGTTCGACGTCGGGTGGCTGGAGGGGATGACTGTTGAGGGTGTGCTGAAGGCGTGTGGCTTCACCTATCCGCTGGTCGTGGTCTCTGTCAACGGACAGATTGTCCCCAGGGAGGCGTATCCAACATTCCCGGTCGCGGACGAAGACGAGGTCAAGGTCTTGCACTTGGTTGCCGGCGGCTGAGGAAGGAGCTAGGCGACCGTGACAACTTCCTTTCCTTGCAGCTTCTCTAGCACCTTGGTGGCGATGAGTTCCAGGTGTGTCCTGTTGCGCACGAAATCCAACTCGTCGGAGGGGACGGTCAACACGGGGCAGAGCGAAAAGCCCTCGATCCATTCTTCGTATAGGGTGTTCAGTTGCTCCAGATACGCGGGGTCTATCTTCTGTTCGTAGTCACGCCCTCGCAGACGGATGCGCTCGCCCAGCGTGGACATGCTGGCTTGTAGATAGATGATCAGGTCTGGCGGCGGCAAGAAGGCCTTGATCGCCTCATACATCTCGCGGTAGCTGGCGTAATCCCGCTTGGACATGAGGTTCTGCTCGTGTAGGTTCCGGGCAAAGATCTCAGCGTCCTCGTACACGGTGCGATCCTGGATGACCGTGCTGGGATAATCCACAATCTGGCGGTGGTGGCGTAGCCGCCGGGAGAGGAAGAAGATTTGGGAGTGGAAGCTCCACGTGCGCATGTCCTGGTAGAAATCAGCCAGGTATGGGTTGTCATCCACCGCTTCGTAGAATGGGTGCCAACATAGGTATTCGCTCAACATCCGGCTGAGGGTGGATTTGCCGACACCGATGTTGCCGGCGACGGCGATGAAGCGCTTGCCCATTGACTGTATCCTCCTATTGCCCTACCACGTCCGCTCACGATTGGCGTTCATCTTCGCTACATAGCTGCCCTCCAGATCCACGCCGGAGTAATTCGCCAGCTTGAGCAGGTATGCCAGGCAGTCCGCCAATTCCTCCTGCAAGTGGGGCAGATGTTCCTGCAGTGCCCGATCACGTGCCTCCTGCTGGTTACCTAGCTTCTCGTAGAGCAGCTCCTGCGCCCCCCATACCGCCTTCAACTCTGCTCCAAGCTCGCCGATCTCCTCCATCAAACAGATGTAGTTGAAGTAGATGTCTGTCAGGAATCCCTTGTGCCTGTCCAGCGTGTGATGCCAACGCTGGAAGTCACTAAGCCGGCGGCGGCTTGGCAAGCTGGGGGCCTCTTTCGCTCGTGCAGAAGGCTCCAGATCAGGCAGTGGCTGTTGGAACATACCTCGGCTCAGGGTTTCCCGAACCTGTCCGATGAGTCGTCCTCTGGCCCGAAGATCTTGCACGATGTCCAGGGTGTTGGTGTCAATGGTCAGCACCGGCGCAGCGGTGTACTGTGCAAGGAACTGTTCGTAGGCGAGCCGCAAGCCGTCAATATAGTCCCTGGACATGGTGCGCTCGTAGGCCCGATCGCGGAAGCTGATGCGTTGCATGAGCACATCAGTGTCTGCACGCAAGAAGACGACCAGGTCTGGTGTGGGGATCTGCTCGCTGAGGATGGTCTGCACCCGCTCGTACATTGTCAGTTCGGCGCCGCTGAGGTTCAGGTGGGCGAAAAGCCAGTCCTTGTCGAACATGTAGTCGCTGACCAGGGTGTGCTGGCGTAACGTCTGGCGAATTACCTGGTGCTGTTGGCGGTAGCGGCTGAGCAGGAAGAAGACCTGTGTCTGGAAAGCGTAGCGCTTGGGATCGATGTAGAAATCGCCGAGGAAGGGGTTCTCCTCAAAAACTTCCAGCAGCAGCTCTGCTTCCAGCGGTTCTTTGAGCATGCGGGCCAGCGTGGTCTTGCCCACGCCGATGGCTCCCTCGATGGCGACGTAGTGGTGTTGGTTTTCGGGCATGGCCGGGTCTCCCTGGGTGGCGCGGTCTGAGTGATTGTCTCAGTTCGTCGTACATAGGATACCGCGATTGGGAGAAAAAGTCAAGATACGGAGTTGAAACTTTCGTGAGCTTGCATCGTATGGTATTATGATGAGAGCCGGTGCTAGACGTGCTGGCTGGCAAGTAGCGGAGAGAGGATGTGAGCGAGGAACAGGCCTGGGTCGTACAAGCACTGGCTGGGGATCGGGGCGCCTTCGGTCGCCTTGTGGAAGCATACCAGGTTCCGGTGTACAACTTGGCACACCGCATGTTGGGCAATGCGTTGGAAGCGGAAGATGCTGCGCAGGAGGCCTTCTTGCGGGCCTATGCCAAGCTGCATACTTATCGGCCGGAGCGGAAGTTCTCTACCTGGGTGCTGTCCATCACCTCGCACTACTGCATTGATCGGCTGCGGCGGCGACGCTTCACCTGGCTTTCGCTGGAGGCGCCTTTGCCGCCAGGGTCACTGCAAAGCGACCATGGGCTTCCGGAAGAAGCAGCCTTGCGGAGCGAGGCGAGAGAAGAGGTGCACTGTCTGTTGGATGGCCTGGAGCCAGCCTACCGCGCTCCAATCGTGCTCCGCTACTGGCACGACCTCTCCTACGAGGAGATCGCAGCGACGCTGGGCATCACGCTGGCGGCGGTCAAGACTCGTTTGCATCGGGCCCGACTCAAGCTGGCCCAGCAGGCGGCAGAGCGGCAGAAGGCACGACAGATCCCTGAGGTGTCCTTGGGAGGAGTGCCGCGTTCGAAGGTTTCAGGTTCGGAGTTTGGGGTTCAGAGTGCGGCACACAACAGTGAGCGCCAAACGCTGACGCCAGGATTTGGGACCGTGTAGGCGGAGAGCGAAATGGTTGATCACGCAGAGATGACCCTTATGATGTCACTGGCGCTGGATGGGATGCTCTCTCCTGAGGAGCAGGGGGCATTCGAAGCCCACTTGCGCACCTGCCCTGACTGCCAGGCCAGGTGGACACGCTGGCGACAAGTGGATGCGTTGCTAGCTGCGGACCCTGTGCTCTCGCCTTCGCCTGGTTTCAGTGCTCGTGTGCTGGAGCGTGTGAACCGTCGCGGGCGACGCCAGCGGCGGCTGCTAGGCGGTGCGTTGTTGCTGGGCGGTTCGCTTTCCGTGTGGGGCATGGTGCTCTTGGCCTTGGTCGCAGCAGCTCTGCTGTGGACTGTCAGCGATCCGTCGGTGGCTATTCACGGTGCACAAGTGCTAGCGCACCTTCTGGCCGCTGCTGGCCTGTTGGTCAAGGCCGTGCGGCTGGGCCTGGGAAGCATGGTCAGCCCTTCGGTGTTGCCGTGGTTGGTGGGTTATGCTTGTGTGGTGTTGGTGATGACAGCGGAGTGGGTTCGGTTAGTGCGGCGACGCCCACAGCGAGCCCCGGCCTTGATGCTCGTGATGTAGTTCTCTATGCCTGAGGTTGCTTGGGCAGATTCAATCACAGGAGGTAATGAAGATGAAGCGTAGACTGTGGATCGTGATGTTGGTGCTTGTGGCCCTGTTGGCGCCAACGACTAATGCCCTTGCCGGCAATGGCGGCAATGGCGGCGATGATAGTGGCAAGGTGGTGTTCGGTGGGGACTTCGTGCTGGAGGAAGGCGAAAGGCTCGATGGTGACCTGGCGGTCTTCGGCGGCGATGTCACGCTGGAACCGGATAGCCTGGTGGACGGTGATCTGCTGGTCATGGGAGGTAGCGTCACCGCAGCAGGTGAGATCAATGGCGACGTGGTGATCTTCGGTGGCAATGCCGGCCTGGACGGCACAGCGGTGGTGGATGGCGATGTCATCACACTCGGGGGCAACATAAGCCAGGCTGAAGGGGCGACCGTCAGAGGAAAGACTAGCCAGGGGTTCTCCTTTGGGTTCATACCCCGCGTGCGAGCGGTTCGTCCGCCAACGGTGTGGTTGCCATGGCAGAGCGGCGCCAACCCGGTTCTGGGCTTGTTCTTGCGGGGACTGAAGACTCTGGGCACAGCATTGGTGTTGGCTCTACTGGCTCTCCTGGTCGTGTCTCTGTGGCCCAAACCGACTGGCCTGGTGGCGGACACAGTGTGGCGGAGCCCGGCCGCGAGCTTCGGTGTGGGGCTTCTGACGCTGCTTGTGGTGGCCGGTCTGGTGGTGCTGCTCATCATCACCATCTGCCTGAGCCCGTTACTTGCATTGGCTACGGCGGTGGCATGGCTCTTCGGCTGGATTGCCCTGGGTTGGTTGGTGGGACGTCGACTGCTGGCAGCGCTCAAGGCCAACAACGCTGCCCCTGTGTGGGAGGCTGGCATCGGCGTTTTCCTCATCACACTGCTGGGCGCCGCACCGTGCATCGGTTGGCTCGTGTGGCTTGTGGGCGGTGCGTTTGGACTGGGTGCGGTGGTGCTGACTCGCTTTGGCAGCCAGCGGTACAATGGGACCCAGCCCGCGCCGCCGCCGGCGCCACCGGACGTGTTGCCGGCTGGACCCATACTGCCCGAAGAGGACGAGGCGCCGGGACCGCCGTCGGTTGAGCTCCCTTCGCCTGAAGAGGAAGAGTCACCGGAACTGCCGTTGGTTGAGTCCCCTTCGCCTGAAGAGGGCGAGGCGCCGGAACTGCCGTTGGTTGAGTCCCCTTCGCCTGAAGAGGGCGAGGCGCCGGAACTGCCAGCGGTTGAACTCCCTTCGCCTGAAGATGGCGAGCCGGCGGAAGCCCTGCTGAGCGGGCCGTCCTTGCCAGAACCGCCGGAAGTAGCGTCAGTCGAGGAGGTTGAGCTGGACTGATGGGCTAGCGCTCGTAACGCGTGGAGCAAGTAACTGGCGGGGAGGCCTAGTCCCAATACGGTTCAGATAAGCTGTTCTGAGGCAGTTGCACTGCCGAGGTCGGGAGTTCAACTCCCTCCTAACTGAACTGTATTGGCTCTGTCCTCCCCGCCGTCGCGACGGCGAAGAGGCGATTTGCCAAATTCATGTGGGTCTGCTACAATGCGAGTGCTTGTGACGGGGCGTAGCGCAGCCAGGAAGCGCACTTGAATGGGGTTCAAGTGGTCGCCGGTTCAAATCCGGCCGCCCCGACCTATCTGTTCCTTCAACATGGCCGACGGCTGCAGGGCTGTCGGCCTTGGCCTGTCTAGGGGCTTGGGTGTTGGAAGTCCGAAAAGGAGCTCATGACGACGAGCAACGTTGCTCTCGTGAGCTGCCGAGGAACGCAGCAATGGACAGAGTAGTCAGTCAGCTCAGCGAGCATGACCGCGCGCTGCTGAAGCGTATCGAAGCGGGGTTGCCTATGACAGCCGATGTCAGCCGCGCCGATCTGCGACTTTGGTGTCTCGCTCCAGAGGGCCTCATGCTGATCGCACAGGCTCAGCCGCATTCCATCATGTCGTTGTACGCCGGAGGCCAGGAGGTGCAGTTGGTCCCGCCATCGGAGCAGCCCCTGGTCCTTAGAGCCCTGAGGGAAGGCAGGGCGAGATCGAGTCAACACGACTTGCCCAGTGGCACGCCGGTGGTGCAGGAAGTCTATCCCGTCCGCAATGATCAAGAGAAGATCATTGCCGCCTTGAGTGTGGAGACCAACCTGATCGCTCACGAGAGGCATCGCCGGCGACACAGATCCTTCCAGCGGGCTGTGCGTTGGCTTCAGGGAATGGCCATCCACGGCGAACTGCAGAGCGCAGCGGCGCTTTCCCCCTTTGGTGAATGGGATGGTATCGTCCGCGTTGATTCTCAGCGGCGAATCACCTATCTCAGTGGCATTGCCAACAATCTCTATCGGCGTCTGGGTTACCTGCTGGACTTGCGGGGCACGCTGCTGGCTGATTTGCAGACGGGCGATGAGCAATTGGTGCGGGTGGCCGTGGAGACGGGGCAGTGCCAGGAGGAGGAGCGACAGGAGGGACGTCGCCTTTGGAACAGGAAGGTGGTGCCCCTGCGGCCGAGGGAACCGACGACGTCACGGCGTTGGCGGCTACCCTGGGAGGTCTCATCCTCACAGGTGGTGGGTGCCCTGGTGATGGTGAGCGATCTCACCGACGAGCGCTCGAGAGAGAAGGAGCTCAGGCTCAAGGCGACGATGATCCAGGAAGTGCACCATCGGGTCAAGAACAACCTACAGGCCGTGGCTTCGCTGTTGCGGATGCAGTCGCGTCGCCTGCAGCACCAGGAAGCCCGCCAAGCGCTGCACGAGGCAGTGGGGCGCATCCTTAGCGTCGCCGTGATCCACGAGTTTCTATCTCAAGCCGAAGACCAGCTTATCAACATCCGTGATGTTTGCCAACGAATCGTCGCGCAGCTTCAGGGGGTGGGCATGGCTGCGGACAGGGATATCCAGTTGGAAGTGCGCGGGCCCAGCATCTATCTGCCCAGTCGCCAGGCGACGGCTTGCGCTCTGGTAGTGAACGAGCTGTTGGAGAACGCTCTGGAGCATGGGTATCGAGGGCGCCGGGCCGGAGCAGTGGTGGTCAGGCTGCACGATGGCGGCGATGAGGTGAGCATCGGAGTGCACGACGAAGAAGGACAGTTGCCCGAAGGATTCGATCTGGAGAGCGAGAGTGGGTTAGGCTTGCGGATCGTGCGCACATTGGTTGAGGAAGACCTAAGGGGGCAGTTTGAATTGCGGGCCGGTACTGGCGTATCGGCGGTTATGGTCTTTCCCAAGAGATCTCCCTTGAGCTAGGCTCACGTTGTTGCACAGTTTGACAGTGTCGCATTCAGCGTTGCGCGTTGCAGCAGGGAGAGCGGCACTAAGGCAGAAGTGACACGTGGGGCAGGCTTTCGAGCCTGCGAAGCAGCCTGGAAAGGCTGCTCCACGTGCGGCTTCTGCCCCCATGCGAGGAGAGGCTCGTAGTGAGGCGCGGAGCGGAGCAGAGTGGCGCGAAACTGCACTCCGCTGGGCTACGTGCGTGACTACGAACTTCGTGTGCCATCGTCAAGATAGTCGCGGATGTCAGTGACTTTGGCCTCAAGAGATGGCAGGTGCGGGTCATGCAGCCTGTCGCAGACAAAGAGAAGTGGGAGAGAGACGATGGAGAGAGCGCGGGTTCGTGTGATCGTGGCCGATGACGAGGCCATCACCCGAATGGATTTGCAGGAGACGCTGACCAGCTTGGGGTATCTGGTTGTGGGCACCGTCGGTGATGGCGAGAGTGCCGTCAACCTGGCGCGGGAACTGTGTCCCGATGTGGTCATCATGGACATCAAGATGCCAGGCATGGATGGCATCGAAGCTGCCACTATCTTGACTGAGGAGAACATCGCCCCTGTAGTGCTTCTCAGCGCCTACAGCCAGCGTGAACTGATCGAGCAAGCACAGGAGGCAGGGGTTGTCGGCTACCTGGTCAAGCCTTATCGAGAGGCAGACCTGGCGCCGGCCATCGGCGTGGCGCTGAGCCGATTCGAGCAGTTTGGGGCGCTCAAGAGAGAGATCGAGGATCTCCAGGAGCGGTTAGAGGTGCGCAAGTTGCTGGACCGAGCCAAGGGGATTCTAATGGACTCACAGGGGTTGACAGAAGCGCAAGCCTTTCGTCGCATTCAGAAGATGAGCATGGACAACCGCAAGCCGATGAGGGAGGTTGCCGAAGCGGTCATCCTAGCCAGTCAGCTCACCTCTGGGTAGGGGGGGCTTGTGCCCTGACAGCGTTGCCCAACCGGTTGCCTTCTGTTACCGCCGGATCCACGGATCCGGCGGTGGTCGTTGGAGTGAGCCTGAGCGTGCCGCAACGGAGTATCACAATGCCGACAGCGAGAAGAGCAACCCCGTGCTGCTCAGCAGGTTCTCCAACAAGCCAACTCCCAGAAGAGACAGTACGAAGCCGATGAGGGCTAGCAGGAGCAGCGTTAGGATGGCAGCCACGGCAGCGGCGACAGAGAAACCGCAGCCGAACTGGAATCCATCGGCGAAACTCAGGCCGCGCTGATCGCCGATCTCGATGGGGGGTGGGGTGGATTTCATGAGTCTTTTCCTTCCAGGTGCAACGCGCTTGCTGCCGCACAGTCAGACGACTCCGAAGTGGAGGCCTGGTCGGGAAACCCGCTGAAATGGCAGGAATGAAGTGCGTTGCACCTATGGCTAAGTAGCTCCGCAGATTATAGCACGAAGTGTTGATCGAGGCAAGTATTTGCCTGCCGCTGAAGCATGGGCTATAATTGCTCATCATCGGCAAGGAAAGGCACTTCTGTGAAGCTCTCCATTCTCATACCCGCCTACAACGAGAAGCAGACCATCCAAGGGATTCTGGCCCGAGTACGGGCAGTCGACCTGGTGGTAGAGGTTCAGGACGGTAGTCTGGACTGTTCGCTGCCCGCTGACGTCAGGGGACTTGTCTGTTTGGAGAAAGAGATCATCGTCGTGGACGATGGCTCCACTGACGGTACACGTGACATCTTGCAGCAGGAAGCGGGGCAAGAGGACGTGCGGGTCTTCTTTCACGAGACGAATCAGGGCAAGGGCGCAGCGGTGCGCACCGCTATCCAGCATGCCACAGGGGACATTCTGCTCATCCAGGATGCTGACCTGGAATACGACCCCCGCGACTATCCCGCATTGCTGCAGCCTATCATTGAGGGGCGAGCCGATGTGGTCTACGGCTCCCGCTTCCTGGGCGGTCCGCGCAAGGCAATGCTCTTCTGGCACGCGGCAGGTAACAAGCTGCTGACCTTCATCACCAACATCCTCTACGACGCTATTCTCAGCGACATGGAGACCTGCTACAAGGTTTTCCGTTCCGACGTGATCAAGGACATACCCCTGCATGCGCGGCGCTTCGAGTTCGAGCCCGAAGTGACGGCCAAGGTGCTGAAACGAGGCCATCGCATCTATGAAGTGCCTATCGCCTACACCGGCCGGGAGTACGAGGAAGGGAAGAAGATCACCTGGCGGGATGGTCCTTTAGCGCTGTGGACGCTGATCAAGTATCGGTTTGTGGATTAGGCGCTTCAGATTGGATATTGGGTATTGGAGATTGGGTATTCGTCCTTGAGGAGATCGAACATGAGCGAAGAGGGCACGTGGCCTGAGGTCCCGCTGATTTTCAACGATCTGCCTCTGGAGGGAGATGAGGAGGCTCACTTTCAGTTCAAGGCCTACGCTGGCACGTTCGCCCGCCTCATCGCCAGCAAGCATACGCGCACGCCGCTGATGCAGTTGATCCAGGGACGGCTGGATGAGACGCGGCCGCAGCGCCGCAAGGAGGGGGAGAGGCTTTCCTTTCTCTCCTGGGAAGAGAGCGCAGCCCAGGTTTTTTCCCAGCACTTCCGCACCTGCAAGACGGTGTGGTTCAACGCCTGGAAGTACGGGCGGGAGGATGCGCTGCTGGCGGCGTTGATTCGCACTATCGTGCGCACCATGCAAGCCGATGGCTGGCTGGACAAGGTGAAGGCAGAGATCGCTGACCCAGAACGTCCCGACCGCAATCTCTTCACCGCTGCCTTGGATTTCGCCAGCCAGTTGCTGTCGGGCGGATTGATGCAGTTCGACCTCACCAAGCACCAGGCCGAAGCCCCTGTGCGGGCGCAAATGCCTTTCTTCGAGCAGTTCAGTGAGGAATTGGATCGCTTGCTGGCCTGGTATGTCAACGGTCTCTCCAATTTGCGCGGCGAGATAGACGACCAGCGAGGCGTGCTGGTGGTGTTCATTGACGACCTGGATCGCTGCCTGCCGGACAAGATGGTGCAGGTGTTGGAGGCGGTCAAGCTGTTCCTGGACAAGCGAGGCTGCGTCTTCGTGCTGGGCGCCGACCGGCGGGTGGTGCGGGAGGCGGTGGCGGCCCACTACCGGCGACAGCAGGCTGACATCGCCGCTCGCAGCGAGTACCGGGACTACCTGGAGAAGATCATCCAGGTGCGCTTCGACCTGCCGCCGCTGCGGCAGCGGGACATGGAGACGTACGTCGAAACGCTAGGCAAGGGCGAGCGGCCACTGGATCCCACGCTGCTGACCAGCCTGTCCATCATCGTCAGCGCGCGGGAGATGAACCCCCGCCACATCAAGACCTTCATCAACTTCATCGAGTTGGGCTGGGCCATGCTGCAGCGAGCGGAACCGGAGACGGCGAAGGAACTGGACAAGACGCAGTTCATCGAGTGGCAGGCGCTGCGCGTCGTGGCCCCCGATTTCTGCCGTGAGCTGCAGGAGCGGGAGCCGAAGACGCAGGCGCTGGCGTTGTTGCAGGACACGCGGGCCTATGGACTGGCACAGGCCGAGGAAGATGAGCAGGCCTCTGCTGATCTGGTGGAGAAGCGGCCTCGCCTGCGCAAGTTCGCCGAGGATGAAGCGTTGTTGCGCGTCCTGAGGGCGGGCCAGTTCGCTTTCGACGTGCGGACGCTGGAGGCCTGTATGTTCCTCAGCGCCCCCTTGGTTGTGGAACTGCCGGAGGAGGAGCCGCCGCCCTTGCGCGTGGAGCGAGGCGAGGAGGAGCTGACCATTGCCCGCTTCGAGAGTTTGGGCACCGAGGATGCCAAGCGGGGGCTGATGGCCATGATCGCTGACGAGGCCGTGGATCTGCAGCACAGCATCGCCGCCGCCGAAGCGCTGGGCCGTTTGGGCGACCCCCGGCTGGGCGAAATGGTGGAGATACCCGCGGGCGAATTCATCTTCGGCGAGGGTGAGGCGCAGAAGACGATCCACCTGGACGCTTTCCAGATCAGCGAGTATCCGCTGACCAATGCAGAGTACGGTGAGTTCGTCAGGGAAACGGGACATCGGGCGCCAGGGTATTGGGACGGCAACGAGCCGCCGCGGGATAAGCTGAACCATCCGGTGGTGTATGTGAGCTGGGATGATGCTCAGGCTTACGCCGAATGGGCGGGGAAGCAATTGCCCACGGAGGAGCAGTGGGAGAAAGCGGCCCGGGGCGGCGATGGCCGCGAGTATCCCTGGGGCAACGGATTCGACAACAGCCGCTGCAACACTGAGGAGTCGGGCATCGGCGGCACGACGCCGGTAGGGGTCTACCCCGGCGGCGTCAGTCCCTACACCGTGCACGATATGGCGGGCAACGTGTGGGAGTGGACGGCGAGCGAGCACGAGAACGCTTCAGGTTCCCGGGTGTTGCGTGGCGGGTCGTGGGACGTCACTCGTTACTACGCCCGCTGTGCCTTCCGCAACTGGTACAACCCGGGCAACGACTGGAGCAACTTCGGGTTTCGAGTGGTGGTCTCCCCCATCTCTCCCCCCTCTGGTCTCTGAACCCTCTGCTCTCTGGGCCTCTGGGGCGCTGTCCTCTGACTCTTGGGTGAAGTGAAGCGATGACGGAACTGCGAACCAAATCACGTTTCACGCATCACGTTTCAGGCATCACGTTTCACGTTTCACGTTTCAGGCTTGACCTCCGTTTCGCCCTGCTCGCTATCCTTCTGCTTTCCTTGGCCCTACGGGCCGCGCCGCTGAGCGCACATCGCTTCCACGAGGATGAGGCGCTGTACGCGTCTTGGGCTTTGCTCACGGTCGAGGACCCTGGGCTCATCTCCGTGCCCGTGGACAAACCGCCTTTGTACATCTACCTCCTGGCGGGGCTGTTCCGGCTGCTGGGGCCATCGGAACTGGTGGCGCGGTTGCCCAATCTCTTCGCCAGCGTGGTCAGCGTGGCCTTGCTCTATGCCATCGGCCGGCGGGCCTATGACCGGTCCACGGCGCTGATGGCGGCAACGCTCTACGCCGCTTCTCCCTTCGCTATCCTCTTCGCCCCCACCGCTTTCACCGATCCGCTGCTGGTGTTGTGGATGCTGCTGGGACTGTGGGCCGCGTTGGCGCGCAAGCCACTGCTGGCCGGTTTCGCCCTGGGCCTGGCCTACGCCACGAAGCAACAGAGCCTGCTGCTCGCTCCGTTGGTGCTGGCCGTGGCAATACGCAATATCCAATATCCAACCTCCAGCGTCCAACCTCCAACATCCAACGTCCAACATCCAGCCTCTAACCTCCAATATCCAATATCCGATACCCAATACCCAATACCTACTTCCTTGCGGCTAATTGCTGGTTTTTTGCCATTCTTCGCTCTGGTCACCTACTGGGATTCCCTGCGCTGGCACGTGCAGCCCAGCTTCTGGGATCGTAGCCTGATCACCTATGGTGGTTTGGAGGTGTTGCCGCTCTCTGCCTGGCCCCAGCGCTTGGCCGACTGGGCGCAACTCCTGAGCTACGTCTTCGGTTCGCCCCTGCTCAACGGCCTGTTACTGATCGGCCTGCCCCTCCTGCTCTGGACCGCCATGCGCCATCACGCAACAGGCAACAGGCAACACACTTCACGTTTCACGTTTCACGATTTCTTTGATCTGCTGCTCTCCACCTACGTCATCGCCTACATCTTTCTTCACCTCGCCGTCAGCTTTCAGGTCTGGGATCGCTACCTGCTGCCGCTGGCGCCGTTGCTCTGCCTGCTGTTGGCAAGGACCATCCGTTGCCTGTTGTCGCTGGCTCATCGCCTGTACAAACAGTGTCGGGTTTCGAGTTTTGAGTTTCGGGTTTCCAATCTCCAAACTCCAACCTCCAACTTTCAATCTCCAATCTCCAATCTGATCATCGGTTCACTGCTCATCTTGTTGATCCGCCCGGCCTACCTGGGCGCCACAAGCCAACTTCCCATCGGGGGCGACCACGGCGCATACCAGGGCATTGATCACCTGGCTGCCTATGTGCGGGCTACCCTTCCGTCCGAGGCTACGCTGTACTACCACTGGCTGGGCTGGCACTACGGCTACTACCTGCGGGATGCCACCGTAGAAACAGTCTGGTATCCCGATCCCCAAACCTTGGCCGAGCAGGCTGCGGAGGATGATGATGTGGTCAGGGCCATCGCCTTCCCCGGCTGGAAGGATGACCGACCCGTTCGCCAGGCGCTGGCGGCGATGGACTTGACCCTTGTCCCGCAGTTCGCCACACATCGTGGCGATGGCAGTCCCTCCTTTGCTCTCTATCTGATCGAGGATGAGGGGGCTGTTGCTCAGAGTCGAGGTGCGCCGTGAGCCAGCGGCAAAGAGCGGCCTTGGACGGGGTAGCGCTGGCCACGCTGGCAGCGGCGACGTTGCTCATCTTCTGGGCGATGGTGGGTACCAACCTCGTGCTTGCCGGTGTGGATGCCCTGACCTACTTCACCCCTTACCGCGACTACGCCAACGCTGCCCTATGCCAGGGGCGGCTGCCGCTCTGGAACCCCTACCTCTTCCTGGGTGTGCCTTTCTTGGCCAACATGCAGGCTGCGGTGCTGTATCCCCTCAACTGGCTCTTCGTGACCCTGTGGGCGCCGAAGGCACTGGCCTGGTCGGCCGTGCTGCACATCTGGCTGGCGGCGGTCTTCACCTATGGCTATGCTCGGCGACGCCTTGGTCTGAGCCACGCTGCCGCCTGGATCGCTGCCGCAGCTTTTGCATTCAGCGGTTTCCTGGGTGGGCAGGTGGAGCACGTCAACCAGCTCAGCGTGGGGGCGTGGTTGCCGATGCTGTTGTGGCTCTTCGATGTTGGCCTTTCCGTAGGGGAGAGTGAAGCGGCCAGTGGGGCGCGCCGGGAAGGGCTGAGGGGCGTCAGGTGGTGGGCGGTGTTGCTGTTGGGTCTGGTGATCGCCCTGCAATTGCTGGCTGGGCACACCCAGGCAGCGTATATCACTCTACTGGGGCTGGGTGTTTGCGGATTCTGGCCGCTGGCAGAAGAGGTGTGGCAGATCTGGCGCAGTGGGCAGGGGATGAGCGGTCTAGGGCAATTGGGGCGAAAGGCAGGGTTGCGGTTGGCGGTGTACGGCGTGGCAGTGGTACTGGGGCTGGCCTTGGCGGCAGCGCAACTGCTGCCTACGCTTGAGCTTTCGGCCCTTTCAGTGCGCGCCGGCGGCCTGCCCTACCGCGAGGCAACCTCGTTTTCACTGAAGCCTCGTATGCTGCTGTACACGCTGTTGCCGACCTACGGTGAGGACCTGGGACGAGCTTTCGGTACGGAGGGCTTCACCGAGTACATAGCCTATGTCGGTGTGCTGGGACTGGCGCTGGCGCTCTTCGGCGCATGGCAAGGGCAACCCAAAGGGGCTCGGCGACGCTTCACCGTTCTGCTCGTCGTGGGCTTCTTGCTGGCGCTGGGGATCTACAATCCGGGCTACTTCTTGCTCTGCAAGCTGGTGCCGGGGTTTGACCTCTTTCGCGCCCCCGCCCGCTGGATGTGTATATACACCTTCGGCGTTGCCATCCTGGCTGGCCTCGGCGCTGAACGGCTGATCTCGCCGGGCGTTTCCCGCTTCTCTTATCACACGGAGCGCTTCACGCGCCGTCCTGTTCGCGCTATCCTCGCCGGCCTGGCCATCGTGGCGCTTCTCTTCTGGCTGCGCAAGCCTGGCTGGATGACCTGGGCGGCCTGGGGCGGGACGGCGGCAATGGCTGCTGCCTTCCTGGCATTCGGACGTCGGAGCCGAGCCTTCCGGCGGGCGCTGGTGCTGCTGCTCCCGGTGGCCTTGCTGATGGAGCTGACGACGGCCAGTCGTGCTTTGCCGCATGCCTCACCCACTGCGCCGGAGGCGATCCGTTCGCTGCGCACAGCGCCAGCTCATCTGCTCAGCGACCCGGGTCTGCACCGCTTCCTCAGCCTCTCCGACATCACCTATGATCCCGGAGATCTGGCAGAGATGGAGCAACTGTTCGGCGATCAGCTTCCCTCGCAGGCGGTGTACGATCTGGTCGTGGCCAGCAAGCAGCAGGAGATTTTGGCCCCCAACCTGCCGCTGCTGCACCGAATCTCCGCCGTGGACGGCTACGGCGGCGGCGTGCTGCCACTGGATCGCTATGTGACGCTGCAACGCCTCTTCTTGGACGAAGCCGACATCTCACCCGATGGGCGGCTGCGCGAGCAGCTCTCGGTCATCCCCCCGGTGCGGCTTCTGAACCTGCTCAACGTGAAGTACGTCATTACCGACAAGCTCTTGGACGTCTGGCTGGATGATGTCTACTACGATCTGCAGCACCGTGCCGTGCTCGGCGCCGGAGGTGTGGTCGAACTGACACTGACGGAGATGCCTGCGTTCAGCGCCACTGCCCTGGGTGTCGTCTCACATCTGCAGGACGCTCGGGCACTGCCCGACGGCGAGGTGGTAGCGGAGATAGTGCTCAGCGACGGAGAAGTCCGCACGGAACGGCTGCTGCTGCGGGCAGGCATGCACACCTCCGAGGGAGTATACGATGAGGTGGTATCCCACGCCCAGACGCGGGTGGCTCACCCTTGGCCCGAGGATACGTCTGGGCAGGATTACCTGGCGGTGCTGGAGTTTGCTGCCCCGCTGATCCCGGAGAGAGTGACGGTGCGAACGCTGCTCCCTGCTGGGGAGTTCGTCCTGCGTGGGCTCAGCCTGATGGATCAGCGCACAGGTTCGCACTGGGCGCTGACGGTTTCACCATCAGCATCGCCATCATCATCATCATCATCATCAGAAGGACGCTTCTCCCGCGTGCACTCTGGCGACGTGAAGGTGTACGAGAACCTGGACTTGCTGCCGCGGGCCTACGTCGTGCACAGCGCTCGCGTCTTGCCCGACGATGAGACAGCACTGGCGGCGCTGGCCGATCCGGGCTTCGACCCGGCACGAGAGGTGATCCTGGCTGAAATGGAAGGGGGGGAACTGACGTCGGAGAATGGAGAGGCGAGGAGCAAAGGGGAAGCCGTTTTCGTGCAGGCGTACGAACCCGAGCGGGTGGTGGTGAGCGCCACGTTGGCGGAACCTGGTTATCTCGTCCTCAGCGATACCTACTATCCGGGCTGGAAAGCATGGCTGGATGGTGAACCCGTGCCCATCTTGCGCGCCAACCTGATCTTTCGAGCGCTGGCCTTGCCGGCGGGTGAGCACGTCGTCGAATTCCGTTTCGAGCCACTGTCGCTGCGCAGAGGTTTGGTCATCAGCTTGACAGCGCTGATCATGGTGATGGCCGGTCTGGGTCTGTGTTGTGTGCGCCGCCTGCGTTGCGCCGCTGGACGTAATCACCGACGTGGTGTATAATATCCATCGGCTTCGTCTTGTCTTGGAAGCTGCCATCGGCCGTTGGCTATCAGGTTCTCAACTATCGGAGGTGAAGTATGAATGCTTTCAATCGTGTCGTTACCGTCCTGCTGTTGTTGGTGCTGCTCTTGGTCACCATTGGTATGGCCATCTTTCCCCTGACCGCATTGGGCTGGGTGGGACAGAGCGCTGGCGACTGGAGCGACTACCTGGAGTACTGGGAGGCCAACGCCCGCTATCTGTATGTTGCCATTCGCGTAGCGATCATTGTCTTTGCGGTGCTGCTCTTCGGGGGCTTGTTGTTCCTGGAACTGCGGCGTCGCAGGATCAAGACGGTCCGAATCGTCACCGCTGAAGGCAGTGCGGCGACTGTTGTCACCGACTCCGTTTCTCAGCGGTTGACCTATCACGTTGACCGCTTGGCCGACGTCATCAGTGTGGTCCCGCACGTCTCGGGTCGTGGGAAGACTGTGCATGTGGGACTGGACCTGGAAACCAGCCCTGAGATCGACGTGCCCATGAAGACAGACGAGGTGGTAGCTGTAGTGCGGGAGGTGGTCGAGGAACGGATGGGGCTGCAACTGGGCAAGGTCAGCGTCCGCATCAAGCATGCGCCCTATCCGGAGGACGTCGCCTAATCAGATAGTCGCCTGGTCGCGTAGTCAGGTGGTCGCGTAGGCGCTTGGTCAGAGGGGTCGTCTAGTGGCGTAGTCAGGACCAACCGACCACGCGACCAACAAGACCAGCCGGCCACGCGACTAACAAGACTAATCGCGGCTGGCGATGATGATGGCCTCGCCTTCCAGGATCTCCAGGCGCTGCACTTTGATGCCCAGTTGGGCCTGGGCCAGGCCGCTATTCACCGTGCCCTCCAGGGACTCCAGGAAAGCTCGGGGGATAGGCAGCCGCCCGATGCTGGCCTGATCTATGGACAGCCGGACTCGCTCATCCACTACCTGAGCCGTAGTCAC
>Ga0075114_10000332_pt1 | contig 30465 bp, 25 predicted proteins | sample AntAceMetag02UKM_FD_69784 | JGI IMG/M metagenome (GOLD analysis project Ga0075114, IMG submission 69784) | Saline lake microbial communities from Ace Lake, Antarctica - Antarctic Ace Lake Metagenome 02UKM | ecosystem: Environmental > Aquatic > Non-marine Saline and Alkaline > Saline | place... | reverse complement strand
TCTCGTAGCCCTTGTGCGCCAAAACCACCGTCATTGCCTCAGTAATATCAGGGTCGTCGTCAATGATGAGAATCCTGCCCTGTCCCATATCGTCTCCTTAGACTAGCTTAAGCCCATCCACTCTATCGTATGTACTAACACTATCTATAGCCTTGCTCGCCAGGCCCGTCAACCGCCAGAGATCCGATTACACGTCCAACTCGGACAGGATCTCCGAGAGATAATACTCAGTCTTGTCCATGAGGGACACACTGAGACCCTGCCTCATCTCGACCACCTCCGGCTGAATTCCGAAGATGACGACCTCTTCCGGACATTGTCCGAGTTGCTCGGCCAACGAGAGGATCCGCAGAAGATCGGCGTCATGCAACGACTGGTGCGCCAGCACTTTCGTACTGCGAACCTCCTCGGGCGTGAAGCGCCGGAGCGTGCCCGGCACTTCGTTCATAAAGGCACAGTCGATGAAAATCGCCTTGCCTCGGCCCTCGATCAGGTGCAGAACGGACATCCCTCCCGTCCCAGCGTCGATAAAATCGACCCCAGAACATCGTTCCGCCGCGCTCACCAGCCGATCCACCAGGTAAACACCGATCCCTTCATCCGCCATCAACGGATTGCCGAGACCCAGTACAACGGTCGCCTTCTTCATCACTCCGGCGTCACTTGACGAACTGCACGTCCAGCATATGCGTCGAGCAGGAGATGCACGGATCGTACGAACGAACCAGCATTTCCATCTTCAACCGAATGGCATCCTCGCCCTCGTCCAAGATCTCAGGCACGAGTTTCTCGAAATCTTCCTGGATACTGGCGTGGTTCTGATTCGTCGGAATACAGATATCGGCGCCGACACAGTTGCCCTTACGATCGAACTCGTACTCGTGGAACAAGATACCGCGCGGCGCTTCGACGCACCCGCTGGCCTTGCCCGCCTTGGGAGTGACCTTCACCTTCTCGTTTTTGATTCCAGTCGTCAACAATTCGTCGATCATCTGGATGCTGGTCTCGACCACATGGACACACTCAACCACTTGGGCCACATTGTTCATGTACGGATTGCAGCAGCCCTTTTCCATCGCAAACATCTTGGCTATGTCTTGGGCCAACGGCGAAAGCAACTCGGCATTGTTGTTGTAACGTGCCAGTGCCCCCACGGCGTACGAGGGACGATGCCACTTGGTCCACTTGGCGGTGGACTGATCGTTAACGTACTCGTTGGCGACGGTCTTCCAGTCGTTGATCCCCACGGTGCCGGCGTAATCGGTCGAGGTGATGTCACCGTGATAGAACGTATAGGTGGGCGGCGTATCCTGCTTAAGGGAGACGTACTCTGTCTCACGCGTGAAGTCAGGAATAGCGCCCGCCGCCGACAGCACCGCTTCGGCCACCGCCTTCAGATCGGCGACGCCCTTTTTGAGCCGCTCTTGCAAGTCGCGCAATTGCTTCTCAGAGGGGAATTTCGTCATTCCACCCGGCTTGAGGGTTACGGGGTGCGTCGTCCGGCCGGCGATGAGATCTGACCACTCGTTCGCCAAACGATGCACGCGAATGACTGCCAGCACAACCTCCGGCGCCTTGGCCGCCAAGGGCACAACCGAGGGCAAACCGAACAAGTCGGGCGACACCAGATAGCCGACGTGCAAGATGTGGCTCTGCAACTGCTCAGAGTAATGCATCAGAATGCGAACCTTGTCAGCCTGCTCGGAGACCTCGATACCCATGGCCTTCTCGACAGCCTTGGTCGAGGCCAAAGAGTGCGTGATCGAGCAGATTCCGCAAATGCGGCTCACGATGGTCTGGATGTCTTCATAACTACGCCCGCGCACCATCGCCTCGAAGAAACGCGGCGCCTCGGGCACCTGCCACTCGACCTTCTCGATCTGACCGTCGGTGGCGTTGACAACGATGTTTCCGTGGCCCTCGACGCGGGTCACATGATGTACGTTTACGTTCACTGTCTTAGCCATGTATCGTCGGCTCCTGTCTGCTTCCAAAGAGGATCATCTTCGTCTTAAGGTCATCCACATTCAATCCGTACTTATCTATGACTTCTTTGGCGGCGTCCACATTCGGATTGTCTACATAGCCTCGACAGCCAAAGCAACGAAAACCATTCGACGGGCAACGGGCCCCGCAACCGGCGCGGATGATCGGTCCCAGGCAAACCTGGCCCTCATCCCACAGGCACGGATTGCCGTTGGCCTTGCACTCGACGCAAACCGGATAATCCGGAATCTCCGGCGTCTTGCCCATCACCAGGCATCGGACGATGTAGGTAAATTCCTTGCGGTCGATGGGACAGCCATGCACGTAGTAGTCGACGTCAACCACTTCATCGAGCCCTTTGGTCATCTGCGTCGCCAGATGCGGCTTATTCGCGTCCTTGCCGTAAACACATTTCTTGACGTCATCAAGGTCAAAATTGTTCTTGAGCTTGTTGATCCCGCCCATCGTGGCACAGGCCCCGAGGGCAATGAGGATCTTCGCCCGGCTGCGAATCATCTTCAGCCGCTCTTCGTCTTCCAGACGCGTGATCGACCCTTCGACAATGGCGATATCGTACTCGTCGCTCTTTTCACTCATCGCCTCGCGCCATTCCACCACGTCCGCGACGCCGAGCAGGTCGAGCAGTTCCTCCTCCAGGTTCACCAACTGCAACTGGCAGCCTTCGCAACAGGCGAAATCGAATATGGCAATCTTCGGTTTACTCATTGTCAAATCGCCTCCGGCATCGTAGCCAAATCAGAATATCGGAATACGGGTCCATCCATACAGCAGTAGACGTCGTTGATCTGGCAGTGCCCGCACTTGCCTACGCCGCACTTCATCTTGCGTTCGAGATTCAGATAGATATTCTCATGGAGAACATCGAATTCCTCGAGCGCCATAAGTACGAATTTGTACATCACCGGCGGGCCACAAACCGATACGATCGCCGAACCCAGGTCCGTCTTAACCTTCGAAATCAACGTCGTCACGACACCGACGCCACCGGCCCATCGTTCATCGGGCTCGTCCAGAGTCTCCAGCATGGTGACATCGTCGCGCGCTTCCCACGCCGCGATCTCCGAGGTGAACAACCTCTGGTCGTAACACTTGGTCCCCTGGAGAATCGTCACTTCGCCGTAGTCGGCGCGATTGTCGAGAACGTAGTTGATGAAGGACCGTTGCGGCACGAGGCCGAGACCACCGCAGATGAAGACCAGGTTCTTGCCCTTGGCCTCTTCCACGGGATACATCCCGTCGCCCAGCGGTCCGCGAATCCCGACCTTGTCGCCCGGGCTGAGCGTGTGGACCGCGTTGGTCACGTTGCCGATCTTGCGGATGACCAACTCGAAACCATCCTTCTGAGTCGGCGAGGAGGTAATGGTAATCGGCGCTTCGCCGATACCGGCTAGAGAAACCTCCACAAACTGCCCCGGCACGTAATCGAACTGACCGCCGTCCATCGAGAGTTGCAGATACTTCTCGGTGACATTCATAGCATCGGTCTTCACGACCGTCGCCAACTCCGGCAGATAAATATCTTTCTTTTCAGAACAACACTGACACATTCGTCAAGCTCCTTAGCACATATGCACGCACGCCGTTATCCCCGCTTGATTATCCGATTCCCAGATCATCGATCAGGCGATTGTAGATGCTCACTGGATTGGCAATCCCCGGCAGGCAGGCCCCGACACAGCGCCCGCAACCGACACAGGCGATCTGGCCGCCGATCTTGGCCGGGACGTATTTGGCCTTGCGGTACAGCCGATGCCGGAATCGATCCGCACGCTGATTGCGGAATTCGTGCTCGCCGGCCACCTTGGTGAACCCGTCGAGAAGACATCCGTCCCAGGCTCTCTCGCGTTTACCCGTCTTGAGGTCCCAGTTCACGTCGTCCTGAACATTGAAGCAGTAGCACGTCGGGCAGACCTGGTTGCAGGACCCGCAAGAGAAACACGTCCGCGCCATTTCTTCCCAGACCGCGTGGTCGTACGCCCGATCCAGAAGCTTGGGCAGATACGCGGTGTCGCATTCGAGCTCGTGTTTGTTCAACCTCTTGGCGTTCTTGGCCCAGACCGCCTCGCGGCCTTGCAGCGCCGCCTCATCGGCCTCGACGGCACCCGCGACGCCGGCCAGAAGCTTCTCGCCCTTGTCCGTGGCCGCTTCGGCTACATAGCTATCGCCCAGATCGGTCAGCAGAATGTCATACCCGCCCTTCACGACGGCGGTGTTCATCGATGAAGCAAAAACGTTCTCCGACGGCGTCACCACATCGCAGGCAATGATCGTCGCGTTACCGCGCCGCTTCATATAATGGGTGTCGTAGTTGTCCTGGCTGAACAGTTGGTCCATCTGATTGATGGCAACCACGTCGTACGGATGAACGCCCAGTAGAACGAACGTCTCATTCTCGTACTCCGACATGTACGATCCGCCGATCTCATAGGTCATCAGCACTTCCGTCGGAGGCAGGAAGTACTTCTTGGGCGGCTGGAGTGTGACGTCATAATCCAGTCGCAGGTCTTGGGCCGATTCCAAAGGAGCGAAATCGAACTTCTCGCCCTTGGCCTGTACCCCAATGACGTTGTCCTTTTCGATCAGCGCCTCAACAAACTTGGCAAAACTTTCCTTCGCTAGCTTCTTTACACTCATCGCACAATCCCGGCTCCAAAAAGCCTCAAAAACAGTTTTCAACGATGCCTTACGCAACGCCGCTCGTTTCTCTTAACGCATGCCGCTGTCTGCTCCTCCCAACGCCTAACCGGCCGGCATGTAATATGGCAGGCGGGCCAGTTCCATCGCGATATCCAACGTGATGACCTTGACCCGTTTCGGCGCCTCAACCTTGCAGGGGGCAAAATTCAGAATCCCTCGGACCCCCGCGGCCACGAGTTGGTCCACCATCGCCTGCGCCGCTTCACGGGGGACCGCCACGATCGCCAGACTGATCTGCCGCTTCTTCAGGGCGGAGATCCTGGAGATATCCTCGACCTGGATATTGCTAACCGTCTTTCCGACCTTGCGCGCATCCACATCAAAGACCGCGACGATATCCAGGCCGTACGTCCGGAAACCCGGATAGGCCAGCAAAGCCGAACCCAAATCGCCGACCCCGACCAGCGCCGCTTTCTTGATGACATCCAACCGGAGGATCTTCTTGATTTCCCGGGCCAGTCGCTCAATGTTGTAACCCACCCCGGGCGTGCCAAAGTCGCCGAAATAGGAGAAGTCTTTGCGAATCTGCCAGGAGTTCACCCCCACGCAGTCGGCCAAAGATTGGCTGGAAATGTGCTCGCATCCCTTCTCCGCCGAGAACATCAGTCCTCGCAGATAGATGGGCAACCGTCGCACGGTTTCATCTGGGATTTTGTGATATCTCATACTAGTGCACTGCCGCGACTTAGTACTTGTGTTCACATTCACAGAGGAAAACCCAGACTATACCGCGATCACAACAACCTGTCAAGCAGGGCCGGGCAACTTTGCGCCGTGACATGCACCCTGGACACCGCAAGCCCTTTGCTGTTAGACAGTTACCCTGTCACAAGAAAACGCCGGAAATTCTCTTCTCGACGCGGCCGCCGGGAGCCATCTGAAGGCCCTCTCGGAACGCCTCGACCAGCCCCATCTTTCATATGCAACGAATCCATATCCTCATCGTAGGCGATCATTCCCCCACGAGAGGACGCACTTTCTCGACCTTGAAGTACACGAGAAACTTCAGCTTGTCCCCGTAATCATGCCCCTTGCGATCTTCACGACGCATCGCTTCGATCCGCTCGGGGTCCGTCTCCTCCCTGGTTTTGGTCAGGTGGAGCCGCTTGCCCCGATACCGCGGCCCCTTCTCGACGAACAGATACGCCGCGTGCGGATTGGCCGTGACATTGCCGTGACTCATGCGGTCGGCCATGATAAAGGCAACGGTCTCGTTATCAACCACGTGTGGGCGGCCGTATACAGCCAGGTCAGCGTTGCCCTCGGCATCGGAGGTCCCCAGGACGCCAAGGCCCTCCGTATTCTCGAAATAGTCATGCAGATCTGTGCTCATGCGATTCTCCTCGAATAATGGCCGCCAGCGCCTCGGCGGCAGTCGAATGTTCGAATGTAAAACCCGCTTCCGTCAATCGTTTCGGGATCACCCTCTGGCCACTTAGGAGAAGTTCGTCCGCCATCCGGCCTACAAGCAGACGCACCACCGGGCTCGGGACCGCCGTCCAAGCGGGCCGGCCCATCGCCTCGCCCAGACTGCGGCAAAACGCCTTCATCCTCACCGGCTCCGGCCCCGTCAGGTTGAACGCCCCGCGCGCGGCGCTGTCTTCCAGCAGAAAGCGGATCGCCCGGATCTCGTCACGCAGACTGATCCAGGAGAACCATTGCCGCCCACTACCGAGGTGCCCGCCGACGTAGAACCGGAACGGCCGCATCAGCTTTGGCAGCGCCCCGCCCTCGCGCCCCAGGACCACACCCGTGCGGAGAATCACGCTGCGAACGCCCAACGCCTCGCAGCGTGACGCCTCTACCTCCGCCTGCCGGCCCACATCGGCGAGAAAGCCCTCCCCGGCCGGCGCATCCTCGTCCAACGTTTCATCGTCGCACGCCCCATAATAACCAACCCCGGAGGCCTGAAAGAACACTGCCGGCTTGCTTGGGGCTCCTTCCAGGGCATCCAGAATGGCCCTGGTGCTATGGACACGGCTCTGACGAATGCAGTTCATCGTGGCCCGGCTCCATCTTCCGGCGGCCACGTTCTCACCGGCCAGATTGATGACCGCCAGGGCGCCCGCCACCGCGCCGGCCCAGCCGCTGGTGGTCCGTCCATCCCACTCGACCACGCGCGCGTCCGGGCCCAGGACCTCGGCCGCCCGCCTCGAATCACGGGACAGGGCCACCACCTCGTAGTCGCCCGACAACGCGCGACACAAGGCACGCCCGATAAAACCAGTTGCTCCAGTGACAACAATCCTCATCCCAACATCTCCCTAGCGGCCGGACTCCAGCCGCTGGATCTTCTCGACGTAGGCATCTGCGTCGAACTTACGCCTCAATCCGGCCGCGTTCATATATCGAATCTTGCCGAAGACAGGCCGCTCGGCCCACGCCCGATCGTGCTTGCCAAAACACCACGCCACGCCGGCGAAGCCGTTCGGATCGCGCCCATCCAGTTCGTACTTGTTGTTCAGGTACAGCGCCATGCGAAAGCCCTCCTCGGGGCTCTTCGTCCACTCCAGTATCTTCTTGCCCCAGTACATGCGCATGTAGCCGTGCATCTTGCCGGTCAGCACCATCTGCTTCTGCGCTGCATTCCAGTACGGATCGTGCGTCCCGGCGGTTTCGAATTCCTCCTGAGAATAGGCATATTCCCGCGCGTCGGCCGCATGGTAGTCCAGTGTCCGCCGCGCCCAAGGGGGCAGGCACGCGTAGCTGTCGTACTGGTCGTTGTAATAGACGAAATTGAAGCTCAGTTCGCGTCGGACGATCAGCTCTTCGAGATAGGCGTCCTTGCCCTTGCCGGCCGCGGCGCGCACCTTCAAGGCGATATACAGCGGCGAGATCTGCCCGAAGTGCAGGTAGGGGCTCAGGTTGGAGACGCCTTCGAGGTTCGGATCGTTCCGCGCAACGTCGTAGTCCTCCAACCTCTGCCCGATGAAGAGCCGCAACCGCCGCTTCGCCTCCTTCTCGCCGCCCTTGAAGCCAGGCACCGGGCCGACGGAAGTGTCTACTCCCAATGACTGTATAATCCTATCCGGATCGCTCAGGTCCAAGCCGGAAAGGTCCATCGCCAGCGAACTCGCCCCTGGCTTGCGCTTCTTCAGGGGAACGTGGTAGGTATCGAGTCTCCTGCTGATCCGGGGCCGAAACGTCCCGGCCGAGAAATTCTCCTTCTCCGTCGCCTCTTCGACCGGCACGATCAGGTTCGTCTCGACCTCCTCCATCTTGCAGTCGATATTCTCGGCAACCTCCGCCCGCCATTGCCTTTGCACCCGCAAGTGCCCCTCGTCGACAACGACCAGAGCCGCCCTCTTCGCCAGCTTCGGGATGCACCCTGTCGGGCTCTCGGCCCGCACCACCATGAGAACTCCCCGAGCCGCCAGCGCCGCCTGAGTCTCTCTAAGTCCTTCCAGCATAAAGTGATAGTGCCTGGCATTAGCCTCAGGGAAGTCCGCCGTCAAGCCAAAGGCCACCACCACGGGCAGTTTCAGCCCATTAGCCTTCTCAATCGCGTATTCGAGCGCATGGTTGCAGTCAACCCGCTGAGCCGCCTGCATCCAATACAGCACATATGCACCGGGGCGACATTCCAGATCGTTCAAACACGTAACCCGCTCAGCCTGAATCATGACAACCACTCCCACAGCACAATCAAACCCTCCTCGCCCCCGTTATACCCACCCCGGAACCCACCGTCCACTCCCACCCAGGAAGACCCAGGCCAAGCACAAGGCCCCCCAAAGAATTGGCTTTGTTTGGCTTTGTTCTTCCGCCCACCCCCCGTTTTCAAGCCTGAAAACGCGGAAATTGGCTTTGTTTCGCGCAAAAAAGTCCGCCTTAGATACCCCCTCTTGAAATATGGATTCAGCCCTGCACTAAACTGGTCGACAAGGTTATTCGCTAGCGTAGTCATGACCAAACCACCCTTTGGATTGATTATCGTTTATTGATGATTGACACCTATTACTTTTGTTGCATAGCATACGAACATCACGCGTCGGCGTCAAGGAAAATCCTGCCGATACCCCCCCCGTAGGGGCAGGCCCCCGTGCCTGCCCGGTAGGATAAACAGGTTCCGCCCACCCCATACAGACGATAACCCGCCAGAGAAATAAGATTGACACCGTCGTCGTATTTCTCTAGGCTATATCCTATAATGCGCTTGGGGAAGCTAATACGTGGAGAGGCTTCGACAATCCAGCCTACAGACCCAGCACCCCTATCGGCGGCGCGCAACGCCAACCTAATCTTCACGATTGCCACCGATACCACTACCGCGCGGAACGGAAAGTACTGGATACCCTCAGTTTCTTTTTGTCTCTGATAGTCTGGAATACGCTATGTCGATCTTCAAGAAAAGCACATACTTTCCCCAACTGCTTGCTGATCTAATCACCTACCAATTCGATTTTCTGGGACAGAGTTTTGACAGACTCATGGCCATGGCGGATGAATTCAACGCGTTAGAGAAAAGAGACCAAGAGGAAATCTTGGACAAAGCACATGAGTTAATAATTGTCGACATTCTGATACGCTGTGGCCATTGCTTCTCCAGGAACGTATCAAATGAAGCCGTGGGGCAGACTGTCAGAGTCGTGTACGCCAAGTATTTGACTGAATACAGAAACGTGGCGGAACCACAGGCGGAACAAAAGCTGGAGAGGGTTATGACGCTCTACGACTTGGTCCATAAGGCAGAAAGAGAGACAGATGCGCGGAGCGCCTGCAACAAGAGGATAGAATGTGCCTCGTTCCCAGGTCTTCCACGTGGTTTGGACGCGCAGCAGTTCTACATTTGTAGGGGCTTTGCCGAGTATTGCGCGGGTGAGCACGTGAAAGCGGAGAACTGGGAGGGCAGGCATTTCGCGGCCTTCAAATTGGCACAAGGCCTTGTCGGAGGGGACGTTGTCGGCAATGCACTGAAGCACTATAGAGTCACGTTTTGATTCAAGACACAGAATAGGCTGAAGCCCCTCCTGCCGGCGGGTGGCACCTATAGAGAGTTCTATGTCACCCTGACGAGATGAGGCTTGCCGGGCATTCGGATATCAGTCTTCGGGACCTACGGAGCGGACGAGGTGGTGGCCGCAACGTTGGCAGGTCCCTTTGAGCAAGAGGAAGCCGCCTTTGATATGGCCTTCGCTGAGTTGCATGGGGCTGCTTCTGAGGCATTGTGTACACCAGACGGCCGCGAGGATCTTCTCTCGGGCCCAGAGAGGAATCTGCTCCCACCTGGCCCTGGCGCGTGGTGTGAAATGCGGAAACTTGATGACTGAATCTTGATCCTTCTCCATTGCGTTCAGGTTCTTAGGCCGGTTAGGTTTACTTCTAGTCTTTGGTTTTCGTGGATTAGTTCGTCCCAGGTCAGTTTGGTTCTTCGGCGGGCGGCCTCTCGGCCCAGGATGGTGGCGAGGGTGGCGTTGACGCTGGGCTCAATGGTGGGGTTGTCGTAGACGCCATTGGTGACGGACTTGTGGAATGTGTCAATGTTTCGCTCGGCGCCGCGCGGGTAGAGGTTCTCGACGTCGCCGCCCCGGTAGCCCGTGCGGTTGCCCAGGATGCGGACGTGCGAGGTGTAGCCCGATTCGAGATACCCCTCCCGGCACTGGGCGAGGCAATCGCTGCGAAAGCCCGAGCGGTTCTTGAGGTGCTCACCTCGATGGTTCAGGATGAGCCCATTGGCGAACTCGTACGTGACCGAATAGACATCGTGGGAGTCGCCATGAGGATCGGCGCGAACGAGGCGGGAAGCACCCATCGCACTGACGGGTCTCTGCCCGGCGATCCAGAGCCCAACGTCCACAGCGTGGATCCCCGCGTTGACCAGATAGCTGCCCCCCAGGTCCTCGTCGTTGACCCAGATCAGGTGCTGCAGTCGGCTCTCGATGTTAGCGGTCTTGGGCGGATCGCTGAAGCTCTCGTCGTTGTATTCCGAGCTGAGCAGGCCGATAGGACCGACGACGCCTTCTCGAACGCGTTTGACACCCTCGATGAAGAACGGATCGGTGCGCGTCTGGAAGTCGACCAGGAAGACCTGCTCCCGCGCGGTCGCCTCCTTGCCCATCGCATCGATCTTCACACACCCAGGCACGTCACAGCCCAGGGGCTTGGCGATGTAGACGTGCAGACCTGCCTCGACGGCCGCCTGAACGTGCTCCGGGAAGCAATAGGGAGGTGTCTCGAGAAAGACGGCGTCGACGCCACTGGCGATGACCTTCCGATAGCCCCGCAGGCCCGAGAAGCACCGCGCCTTGGGCACGCCGAACTGCTGGCCCACTCCCTCGACCACGGGCGCGAAGTAATCGGCCAGTGCGGTCAGTTCGTATCCGCCATGCTTGCCGACCATGCCCGTGATCATCTTGCCGCGACCGCCGGTACCGATGACGCCCGCCTTGATCCGACTGTTGGCCTGCGTGCCGCGCACGGCGGCGGGCCTGACGATCGTGAACGCCAGCGCAGCGCTGCCGGCCCCGGCCAGAAGGTCGCGACGCGTGACGGTCTGCGCTGACGAATCGTTTGTCCGAGCCATGGGGCATTCTCCTTCACACCGAATCGTAGAAGCCATAGTCACGCGCTGCGTCGAACATCGCGACGATGTTCTCGGCGGGCACGCCGGCCTGAATGTTGTGGACGCTGTTGAAGACGTATCCCCCGCCCGGCTTGAAGGTTTCAACATTCCTGCGGACATCGGCGCGGACCTCGTCGGGGCTGGCGAAACTGAGTACGTGTTGCGTGTCGATTCCCCCACCCCAGAAGACGAGCTTGTCACCGTACCGCTTCTTGAGAACCGCCGGGTCCATGTCGGTGGCGCTGATCTGGACGGGGTTGAGGATATCGATCCCATTGTCGATCAGGTCGGGGATCAAGGGCATGACCGATCCACACGTGTGGTACCAGATCTTCGCGCTGGTCAGGGACTTGATGTGCTGGACAAGTTGCTTCTGCTTGGGCTTGACGACATTGCGATAGAACACCGGGGAAAACAGCGGGCCCGATTGGCCGCCAATGTCGTCGCCGATCATGACCACATCGACCAAATCGCCGACCTGCGCCATAAACTCGGTGTAGTAGCCCATCCAGAAACCCAGCGTCTGGTCCAGCAGGGCCTCGCAGAAGGCTGGGTTCTTGATCATGTCGATGAACCACCGCTCCAGGCCCCGCATGTACCAGCAGATCTCGTACACGACCCCGCCAATGCCGGTCGATAGCGCATAGGGCGTCTCTTCGCGCAGTCGCAGGGCTTCGTCACGCAGGCCCGTAAAGCGCGTTGGATCATCGCCCTTGGGGAACGGATAGCTCGCGAGATCGAGGATGGTCGCATCGGCCAGCGGGTGGTGCGAAATGTCCATATAGAGCTGCTGGTCGTCGGGCATCGACCAAACGACGCCGAACTCGTCCTTGAGATCGTGCCAGAGTCGACCATCGCGTGTGTTCTGCTCGATGCCACCGGTGCAGCCGTCGGGACCATGGGCGACGACGTAGCGGAAGTCCACGCCGAAACGCTGCAACAGGTCCTCACAAGGTTTGGCAAGCTGCTGGACCGGGTCCAGGATCGCGACCTCGTCCTCAATACCCAGATGAGCCAGGACGTCACGATAGGCCTTCTGGTGGATGCCCGTCTGGAACCCACCGAGGTCGATAGGGACCCGGTCGGGAATCTCGTGATTCAAAGCCTTAAGAACGCGCTGCCTGGCCGTCATTGTCTCTTGCTGTGCCATCGGTCTCTCCGTCGGCTCTCGCCATCGTGTTCAGTTGTCTACTTCTTCAGCTCCTGTTTCAAGACGAACGGAGCGAACAGACCATAATCGACACCGGCGTAGTCCCGTCCGGGCGGCGGGCCCGTTTCAGGACCGCGATGGAACATACTGGGCCAGGCGCTGCCCAGGCCCGGGCCGTTGTGGTGCGGTCCAAGCGTGTTCTTGAGCGTGCCAATGACCACGACATCGATCGTGTTCTCGCCCCGCTTGAGGCGTTTCGTGACATCGCACTCCCAGGGCGGAGCCGCGATATAGCCGGCGGGCTTGCCATTGACCTCCACTCGCGCCACGCTGCCATACCAGTCGGGAAGAGAGACTTTGTACGAGCCTTTGCGTTTGCCCAGATCGAAACGCTGGCGATACATCACGCCGGCGCCGTAGAACGGATGGCCCTGCTGTCTCCAGCCCGAGCGGGCGGTAATGAATCCGCTGCCGTCCAACAGATGCCTCGCGAGGCGCCCGTGCGAGGCCAGCTCGCCCGAGACGCGGTGGATCTTCACACCCGATACAGCCTTGCCACCGTCGGTGAGGAACCGAACCTCCGCCAGGCCCACGAAACCATTGTCGGCAGGGTCGCCCTGCGCCGGATAGGTCGTGCCATGATAGTTCGAGAGAATCTCGAATCTCAGGAAGCGCGGGCTCTTCGACGACAGTTCGATCGCCTCCACGCCGGCGCCAGCGAGGCGGAAACGACCGAGATCGGTCTTGAAGGAATCGGGCTGGCCAGTCGTCGAGCCAAGGACGCGCAACTCCCGCACGCCTCGGGCCGTGAGATCGCGAGGTGTCCCTTCGTTGTAGTTCCAGATATTAACGACCTCCAGGTCCACGGACCCGCCCAGATCGAACTCCACGAACGGCGCCCGATCCTCAACGCCACGCGCGAATCCCACGCCGGCACTGAGCCACATCGTGCCGTCGGGATTGACGGTATGCGCGGGCTCCGTCTCTCCGGCGAGAATCTCCAGAGGTTTCTCCGGCACCACAACGAAGCCGCGTGCGGCGGGTTTGAGCGAAAAATCACCCAACAGATACGCGGATTCCAGTTCGTGATAGATCGTGAAGGGTTGAGCCTTGATCGTGACAACGTTCTCGCCCACCTTGGCGTGTTTGGCGACATCGATCTTGCCAAAGGCTTTGTCGAGCCACCAATCACCCTTGTTGGCCTGTATCGGTCGACCGTTGCAGGTAATGGCATAGAGATCGGACCGCTCGATCACGATAGCAAGATTCGCCGGCACCGCTTCTTCGATCGTGAACTTATAGCTGGCGGAGAAGCCACTGTCAGGCCCGAACCTCTTGCTGATCAGTTCGTCCTTGAACTGTACGGCGCTGTCCCACGGATTGCGATCCATGCCGTTCTTCTGGAATGCGAACTGATTCGCTTGATAGAAGTAAACGTCGTTCAGCGTTTCGCCTCCTGCGGTGACATCGACATAGTCGAGCGTCAGAACGTTGGGGGCAAGCCGCCGCACTTCAGTGACGCCCGGCTCCGCCGCGACCGGCGTACTGGTCAGGGTCAGCGCCTTGGGCGGTTTGACACCCTTCTTCGAAAGGAACAGCAACAGGCTGCCCGACGGAGGCAATTTGAAGCAAGCCCTGACTCCCGTCTTCGCCTTCGCGAACGGATAGGGTTCGACCTTGCCGGTGTCCAGATTCCAACGTTTGAGCCCCTTCATGTCAGACCGGATCGTCCCGGCCGAGGGCGCGTCGATGCTCGTGTTGACCAGGAAGAGGAACTGCCCGTCAGCGACGATACGGCGGTGATGGAACAGAATCCCCTTGTCGCCTGGGTCCCGCTCGATGGCAAAGTCACCACCCGACCGGGCGAGCAGCATCTCCGGTACGTCCTTGGCCTCGATCCGTTTCCAGCCAGCCTGCTGGGCCATCGCCTGGCCGCGATCGGACAGCGCGCCGTCCACGCGGGCGGGAGGCTGACCACAGCACAGCACAACACCGCCGGCTTTCAAATACGCCTCCAGCAACGCAATCGTCTTGGCGTTGAGGTTCTCGGTCAGAGGGGTCAGGACCACGGTATCGTAGAGACGCTGTCCCACGCACAGGCGAGCGCCTTCCGTGGAACCGTGACGGCCCATGATGTCCTCGCAACCGATGTCGTATTCCGCCTGGGCCCCTTCCAGATCCATGACCAGTTTCTGGAAGCTGTTCCCGATCTCGCTGAGCCGTCCGCTCGGGATGGCGCTGCCCTGGTACATCCAGGTCGTCGTGGTCGGCTCGATCACGAGAGCCCGGTTGACCTGTTGGCCTCGCGACATGACCAGCGACAGCCGGGTGAAATACTCAGCCATCACGTGGTAGGCCTCCCACCAGGGTTCGTGATAGGAGAACGACTGAGGGTGGTCGCGTTTGCGCGCGCCGCGGATCGTGATATACGAGAGGTGCTCGTCCAGCGTGTTGACGCCGAGGACGTAGAGCCAGTCGCCAATCCGCTTCATGTCCTCGAAACGCAGGTCCCAACCGCCGGCGCCGTAGGCCTCGCAAAGCGTACGCTCGCGCCCCAGTTGGTTGGCGACGCTGGACAGTTCCTTGACCGATCTGGCATTGCCAAACTGGGCGTTGACACTCTCGCTGTATTGGTTCATCAGCGTGTCGATGGCCGGCCGCTGGTGCCAGGCGTACATCGCCATGTTGTCACCACCGTGTCCGGCGCCGGGCCAGCCATGTTCCCAGTAGTGACCCGTGAAATCGAGGTTGTGCTTCTCGCAATACTCGTAGCAGGGCTTGGCCCAGCGTTCGATGAACTGCTCCAGGAGGAGATTGTAGTAGTTGTGCCGCACGCGTTTCCAGTCGCCTGCCGGCTGAGCCATGTACGGGAGATGATCGATCAGGTCGTACCCCCATCGCTGCTGGAACAACTCGGCCAGACCATCGGACCAATGGAACCCTCCGGCCGGCGCCAGGTGCGGCTCGTCGGTGAACCAGCCTGGGACGCGCTTGCCAAACTGGTCGCCGAGGTGCTTGCGATAACGTTCCATGGTGATCTCGATGAACTTCTCCGTAACACCCGGCTTGAGCAGATCGACGTACCACTTGCCACCGAACCAGCCCCCCGTCGGAGCCAATCGCAGAGAGGCTGTCATGTACCTACCCTTGGCGAACGCCTCGCCCGCCCGGAGCCTTTCAGTGATGTTCTCAAAACCATCATCGGTCAACTGAAAGACAGCGACAATGGTATCGTTCAGTTCAGGAGGCGTCTGGGCCTTCTGCAGCGCCAGACCCTTGCCCCGCGACTCGGGCATCGCATCGGGAACCAACCCGCCGGCAAAACCCGAAGGATACGAGTTCTCATCGTAGATCCAGACGTTCATGTCCAGCTTCTCGGCCTCGCGCAGCGCCACATCCCACAGCTTGAACCAGTCTTCCGACAGATACGGCGTCATCAGGCCGGGCCGGGGGTGGACGAAAACCTGCATGACCTTCTGACTCGCCAGGTCCTGCATCGTGCCGGCGATCTGCTCGGGGGTCAGCAGGTCATTCCAGACCCACAGCGGCGCGGAACTGAACTCCGTCGGTGGATCGTCGAACAATCTCTTGACCTGGCTGGACTTCACCGGCTTGGCGGTAGCCGCGACAGTTGGAAGAACCATCAGAACCAGCAACAAGAGGATAGCGAGGACAAACAAGAATCTGTGGGGCTTCACTGAACACGTGTGTCGCATCATGGCGTTTACTCCAGTCAAGTGAGCAGGCTAGACTTTGAAGAAGATCTTATGACGATACAGGAACCATAGCAAGAGCCAGCGGACCATCACCGCGCCAAACGGCAGCACTAATGGGGCACATAGCCCGGCGTGAGCGGACAGACCGTCCACGAAAAACGCCGCGATGTCGCCAAAATCCACGAACCGCTGCAGGAAATAGACGGTGATCGGATTCATGCCGATGACGATGAAGAAAAAGGCCCACCGCTTGAACCCCAGAACGTCGATGACCCAGTAGAACAGCGCCAGGAGCAGCAGGCTCCAACCGCCGGCAAAGAGCACGAAAGAACTCGTCCAGAGGATCTTGATGATCGGAAAGAGCAGACCCCAGATATAACCCGTGGCGACACACGCCACGCCGGCGAGAGCCAAGCCCACCGCTTTGCGCGAGCCCGATCGATTCGAGCGCAGCCACTGGCCCGCCAGAGCGCCCAGCAGTGCGGTGCAGATTGCCGGCAACGTGGAGATCACGCCTTCGTTGTCACCGTATCCGTAATAGAGCTTGCCCGAAATGAGTTGCTGATCGATATACGACGACAGGCAACCTTCGGCGCTCAGGTCCCCGGCGCCGAAGCCCGGAACCGGGACGAGCATCGTCACCGCCCAATACAACAGCAGCGTCGCCACGATCACCACCGCCTGCGTGCGCCATTTCGTGTGGACGACGACGAGCGCGGCGAAGAAATAGCACAGGCCGATCCTCTGCAAAACCCCGGGCCAGCGCATGTTGGGCCAGTCGAAGCGCAGTAACCCGTTCATGATCAGGCCGAGCAGGATCAGTCCCGCCGTGCGCTTGACGATGTGCAGATAGAGCCGGGCCCGACTCTCGCCCCGCTCCAGCCGCCTCGAAATCGAAAACGGCATCACCGCCCCGAGCAGGAAAATGAACAAGGGGTAGATCAGATCCTCGAAATGGAATCCTCCCCATTCGACGTGGTGGAGTTGGTGCCCGATAGTCTCCGTCACCGAATGCGGCCAGACCTTCGCGAGACTGCCGATCAGCGTCCCGCCCCCAATGATCCAGAACATGTCGAAACCGCGCAGCGCGTCGATGGACACCACGCGCCCACCGCCCGAATCCCTCTGTATCTCTTCCAAAGCTACTCCTTTGCAGAACCACGGGCCCCATTGTCGAGAGGCCAACCACCTCTTCGGCCTCGACACACCACAGGCTATCACAGACCTTCGTTCAGTTCAATGACCTGGATTCGTCCGGCAATCGATCACATTGACACTTGCAGTACGCTGTGACCCTGTCTAAGCTATACGCATGTTTCGGAGAATGGATATCCACGAGCCTATGAGGAGACATACCATGAAGAGACGAGAATTCCTGACCGCATCCTGCGCCGCCGGCCTGACCTCACTGAGCGGCGCCGCCCTCGCCCAGGACTCAACGCGACCACGCAAGCGACCCGACGAATCTGAGGCGGCCTATCGTCAGCGCCTGGCCCGCATGCGAGCAATGGCGACCCAGGCACGACGGGCGCCGGCGCGGGACTACTATGAGTTGCGGCGGTACGAGATTGAGACGGAGACGCAGAAGGCGGGCCTCGACGCGTTCCTAAGCAAAGCAGCGATTCCGGCACTGAACCGAATCGGCATCCACCCCGTCGGCGTGTTCTACCCGTGGGAAGGACTAAGCCCCATCTACGTTCTGATGCGTCATGGATCGCTGAGGTCCTTCGCCGGCCTCACACAGACACTGGGCGAGGATTCGGAGTTTATGCAGGCCGGCGCCGCCTTCCTCGATGCCCCAGCCGAGAATCCGGCGTACAAGCGCATGACCAGTTCGCTGATGCTGGCCTTCGAGGGCATGGCGAAACTGGAGAGACCCATCAAAGACCCGGGCCGGCTCCTGCAGTTGCGCACTTACGAGAGCCCCAGCATCAAGACGGGACAGAAGAAGATCGAGATGTTCAATAATGGGGAGATCGACATCTTCCGCAAGACCGGACTGAATCCTGTCTTCTTCGGCGAGACCCTCATCGGCGACAAAATGCCCAACCTGACGTACATGCTGGTCTTCAACAACATGGACGAGCGCAAGGCCAACTGGAAGAAGTTCGTCAATTCACCGGAATGGAAGGCCCTGAAATCGAACCCGGAATACGCCGACAAGAAGATCCTCTGCGGAATCACGAATCTCTTCCTTAAACCGGCCGACTATTCGCAGATTTGAGGCCTGATTGCTACAGCGCATTGTCGGTCGGGGACAGGTGATGACGATGGCCCTCAGTTCGTACGGGGAAGGACCTTGACCGTCCCCAACCGGTAGCGGTGCCGTCCATCGTCATCGCCGTGGGGCAACGCAATAACGGGCGTCGCGTCCCGGCGACCGATCGACACATACAGATCGCACGTCCCAGGCTGGATAACAGGAGCGAATCCGTACGTCTTCTCAGCGACGATCAGCCTGGACATAACGGTCTGCGTGGGCGCCTGTCCAGACGGCCCGACCTTCAGATCCTTCACGTTGAACGATTCATCGGCAAACGCCGCAACGATGCCGCCCTGCTCGTCCTTGAGCGTAAACGCGAGAAAACCGCCCGGATAGCAGGGTGCGACGCCAGCGTTGGCCCAGGTGGTCTCGACTGTGAAGGCTTCGCCCAGACGAACTTGCTTGGGAAGGCGCGCCTGGCGCAATTGCAGACGATACCCCATGCGTCGGTTGACCTTGTCGATGATCTCACGATTCTCGTTCAGCAGAATGCGCGGCCACCAGTGGATCGACATGTAGCTGGCGTGGTATTCCTCCACCGCCCTCAATAGGAGTGAACCGTCCCCCCAGGCCTTCCTCCGTCTGCTCGAGCCGTAATGCTCATGTTCAAGGATCACGGGCAAGCTGGGCCAGAACACTTGCGCCATCTCCGTGTGGAACCACGAACGGGGCGGAGGTTGCACGCAAATGCTGTCGTCCCGCAGGGTCACGCCCTTGGACAGCGCGTAATCGGTAATGGGAAAATGCCTGCCGGGTTTGTCCGGGCCGGCGAAGTCATCACTGATCGCCAGCAGGGTATTCTTGAAGTGCTTGCAGTACAAATCGACGTGAGCCTTCCGCGCCTCCAGGTCGAACGGCAGCTTGGAACTGGCCCAGGAATGTCCCTCGCCCCAAACTCCGAACGATCCGATATCGATAAACGCAACATTGGGATTGCCATCATAGCGCCGAGCCAACGCGGCGAGGAAACCGTCCAGCTTTTCGAGAAAGACCGTGTCCCTATAGTCCGGCTCCCAAAACGGTCCGTTGGGATCGACGCCCTTGCCGACCGTGAAGTTGTAGCCCTTCGCGCCGGCCTCCTGAACCCACTGGGGCGTCGCCCACCGCATCCAGGATTCCGTGCTGCTGATGCGCAGGGCGATCTGTTTGCCCTTGTCAATCCACCGCTGGGCGGGCGTATCGAGCAACGACCAGTTGAAGCGCCCCTCCTCGGGCTCCAGGAACGACCAGGGAACGCGCAGATAGGCGCAGGACAGGCCCGGAAAGTCGTCGAGCGTATCTGAAGGCGCCAGTTTCGACCCGTAGTTGGTGATGATGTTCGAGTAGAAGTGCAGGGTCCAGCCCATCTGAGGATTGACCAAGGCCCGACCATGGTCGGTGGGTTCACAGACCTGCCGTTCATTGGAGCCGGCGGCAAAGACACTCGCCGCCAGGACGACCACACACAGCACGACCGAAATCTCTCGCATCACTCGTTCTCCTTTCGCCCCGTCGCTCTGAAACGATCGGGCTGGACACAACACGTCATCTTTCGTTCCATCATTAAGTGACATCGAAGCCGGGTCAATGGAAAAAGCCGGAAGAACAGCCCTCCAGGGGCGCAAAGCAGCGGGGCCCGCGCCGGTCTTGGCGCGGACCCCGTCATAATGCATACTACCGCGTCCCGAAGCGGGACGGCCGAGACTAGCGGTCGCCCGCCAGGTAACGGACCTCGCCGGCCGAAAGGGCTTGGCTGTAGATCCGAACGTCGGCCATCAGGCCGTTGTACGTGGCGTCGGGCCACTGCGAACGCCCTAGCCAGTTCTGCGTCGTCTCGCCCAGGTCCTTGGGCAAGAGCGGGGTCGAGTCACTGGCGACCACGACGCCGTCCTGATAGAGGTCAACGTTCATCGTCGCGCTGTCGATCACTACCGCCACATGGTGCCAACCGCTGGCCAGCGTGCCGGGGGCGACGAATCGCTTCTCGGGAACCGGCGTGTTCTTGACGGCAAACGTCATGGGACCGGCCGTGTCCTGACGAGGCGTCAGCATGAAGTAGCTTTCCGTCCCAGAACCGAAGTCGAAGATGCGCTGCCAGGCGCCGCCGGCGTTGGAGAAGTTCACCCAACTGGCGATGGTGATGTCGCTCAGCGTGCTGATCAGCGTGCCGATGGGCAGCGTGACATGATCATCGACCCCGTCGAAGGACATGGCTTGCCCGAGATCGCCCGGGGCGGCCTCGAAGAACGGGGTGTTCTCCGACGTCCCATGGTAGCCATTGCCCGAACTGTCGGCGACGTCGCCCTCGAAGGTGTAATGCGCCGCCAGGCCGGCCGTGCCGGGATCGACCGGAGCGGCCACCGCCGGAGCGGCCCGATACAAACGAAGGTCGTCGACGTACACGACGCCCGAACCGCTGCCTTCGACACCCACCGTCACCTTAGTGACGCTGTTCAGGTTCGCGCCCGTCGCGGCCAGGTCGATCGTCCACTGCTTCCACAACGGCATCGTGACACTGCCGCCGGGACCGGCGTTTGCCACCTTCGTGTCGTTGATCTTGACGTACATCTGGCCGGCGCCGTTGTCCAGGCTGCCATAGAATTGCAGCACGAGCGTCGTGACGCCCGCCTGGCTCCAGTTCTGCGCCGGCAACGCCAGCTCGGCTTCGGAAGACGAAGCGGCGCCGTTGTCGTAGAACAGCGGCATCGACTGTTTGCCGCCGTGGACGATCGTCTGCTCGACGAACGGGGCCTCGAGGTAGCCGACCTGGGAACCATTGGTTGGAATCTCATAGCCATCGATCCAGCTCTGCCAGATGGCCTGACCGGCGTCGGTGTCGTCGCTGTAGCCTTCGAAATCCTCGATGGCGATGTATTCCTGCGTCGAAAAGCTCCAGAGGTCGCCTTCCCAGGCGCTAACGGGCTCGGCGTCGTTGACCTCGGTGATCCGCCAGTAGTAGGTCAGACCCAGGTCCAGACCGCCGGGATTGTACTGGCTGTCGGAGACCGTATCGATCACCGCCAGGGCCTCGGCATCGGTCCCGAGGGAGACCTCGTGCGAAACAGCCTCGCGGCCCGCCCGCCAATCGAGCAGTGCGGCGAAGCTTACGTCCGTCGCCCCGTCGGCCGGCTGCGGCTGGCGCGCCTGGACGGGAACGTAGGAGAAGCGGACCTCACTGAGACCAAACTGCGGCATGGGCATCGCGCCCCAACCGGTATTGGCCGTCAGGCGGACCCATTGGGCCGAGACGCCCTCAAGGTCCAAGATCGTGTTGGCGGTGTAGGTGGCCTGAGCCGTCGCCTGGGCGAAGACCACGTCCTTGAGCACCGTCCAGTCGACCCCGTCGACGGAGGTCTCGATCGTGACGTCCTTGAACCCGAAGCCGAGCATCAACTCGAACGCGACGTTGTAGTTCCAGACCATCAGATCGTGCAGCTTATAGACCTTATCGAACTCGTACTGGATATAGACCGGCTCGTCCCCGGCCGGCTTGGCGGCCCACATGTCGGCCGCCTCGATCGAGTGCAGATCGTCGCCGTCCAGACCCGAGCCGTCGATCGTACGGTTCGGCGAGATCCCCGGGTCCGAAGCGCCGTTGCTCGTGGCGCTGACGTTCTCGATCGGATACGCCAGCGGCTCAACGGTAAAGCTCCAAACGTTGCCTGCAAAAATGGCATAGTCGGGCGCCGCACTGACTTCATCGACGCGCCAGTAGTAGGTCTGCCCAAAATCGAGTAGGCCTGGATCGTAACTGGTTGTGCTCTGGTCCTGACTGACCAGCACGCCCAATGAGTTGGCCTGATCCGCGTTGCCGATATCGTCGGAACTCGTTCCAAAGTACACATCATGCGCCGCGGCGAACTCGCCCGGCTTCCAGGTCAAAAGGGTGTCACGAGCCACGTCGACTGCTTCGTTCTGCGGCTGAGGCTGGGACGCAAATTCGGATGCCATGCCGTTGGTGAAGATGTCCAGAACCTCATCGGCGCTCAGTGCGCGATCGAAGACCGCGATCTCATCGAGGGCGCCGAGATACTGCTGCCCACCGGCCGAACTCGCTTCGGCTCCTATTCTGATGGGCCAGTCATTAGGATTGATGTCGACGTTGCCCGTTGACATCGCTTCGCCTTCCTGGACGCCGTCTACGTAGATTCGCAGTGTCTTGTCGCCGAACGTGCCGGCAATGAAGTGCCACTCGTTGTCGTCCACTACGGTGGTGGCGTCCACCAGGGACGTGGTGCCATTGACAAAGAACTCGAACCGGGGATTGTGGATGTCCAGGTGCAAGACCAGGTCGAACCCGGTGTCCTGCCATTGCGACTTGTCGATCATCCGCGCCCAACTCGTAACGGTGGAGGTTTTCATCCAGGTGAGCAGGCTGACTTCACTGGTGACATCGTACTGCGGGATCTCGGGGATATCGATATACGATCCACTGACGAACTCCAGCGCTTGGCCGGTTTTGCCCTCGATCCATTGGGCGTCTCCGATAACGGCGCCATTGTTTTCGTAGCTTGAAGCGTCCTCGGCTACGGTGCCCTGGCCTTGATCCAGGGGAAGGTAGAGGACGAGTGACCTGTCCACGGCCAGGGCCGGGACCAGTAGCACGCTTGAAATAAATAGGGCGGCCAAGAACAATCTGCTCATGTTGGAACCTCCTTCCGAACGATGACTCCTGTTCTTCTACGATCGCAGGCGACAGTGCTTGCCATCGCTTCTCCATTCTACCAGGGTTGCGCTGGACAATTCAACAGTCTGGTCGGTAAAACCGGCGTATTTCCTGGTGGATTGCGTAGCATAGGAGGGACCGGTTTCGCAGATTGCTGTCGGCGAGATCGAACCGCTGGCGGGATGGGCGTCTGGGCGGAGGGGCCAAGAGACTGCGACCCCGCTCTGCTGCTGTAACGGGGCAGCAAGGCGGGGTCGCGGCTTGATGGCTTTCTCTGTATATCGGTCAGGATCGCGCTGGCGGCGTCCTACTCATAGGCGTACCACACGATTCCCTCGTACGTCCAGACGTCGGGCTGCTCCTTCAGGAGTTTGTCTTTCTCGGCGCTGTTCATTGTGTAGAAATGACTGCCGAGGACGTCGGACCAGAAGCGGTGTACCGGCAGCGTGCCGGCCGGTTGTTGATCCGGCGGGAAAGCGTACCAGGCGATCTCTTCATAGGTCCAGAGATCGGGGTACTTGTTGATGAGTTTATCTCGCTCCAACTCGTCCATGGTGTAGAAGTGTCCGCCCAGCACCTCAGACCAGAAGCGATACACCGGAGCGCTGTTGGGTTCGCTGTCATTGGGCAGGGCGCGGTAGGCGATGCCCTCATACTGCCACACATCGGCGTACTCGGTCTCGAGTTTTTCCTTTTCCGTTTCTTTGGCGGTGTAGAAGTGGCTGCTCAGCGCGGGTGACCAGAAGCGATGGACTGTCAGACGCGACGGCGTGCCTGTGCCCTTGACCAGGTACTCGACAGTCAGCGTGGCGTACTTGAGGGTGACGCGGTGGCCCGACATGTCGGAGATGCTGTCGATGTCCATGAAGACGTATACTTCGCCATCAACCCAGAGGCTGTCCAATAGGGCCGGGGGCAATGCAAAGACAGTGCTTCCCCACTCGCGTCCGCTCGTGTCTTCCAGCGTGCCCAGTCGAACGCCGTTGGCGTAGATAATGTCGACCTCCGGGCCCTCGTGGAAATTCTCTCCGGGATCGCTGGCGTCCACATCCCAGGCGCGAACCTCCAAGGTTGCCGACTGAATGCCGAGTGCGTCACTTGGAACCTGCCTGCTGACACTGTGGAGCCAGCCCCAGTCTTCCCACATACCTCGGTAGTAGGGGGAGTGGTCCAGGATGACGTCCGGCGGGATGAACCAGGGCCCGTCCCAGTCGATAAAGTCTTCGTGATCCAGTGTGTTCTTGACTATCGTGATGCCGGCCTGGGTGGCGCTGGTCAAGAGCAGAACGCACATGATCAACCCGAATAGTTTTGTCCGTTTCATGATTCCTGTGCCTCCAATTTGTCGGACTCAGCCGAAGAGACCTTGCATCCGATCTCGACTCTCCCTGACGTTCTCTTCACTTTCACCCAGCAGGCGGTGTGTGCCGGCGAGCGAGGTTCTCACGTTAATGGCAGTTGCCTTTAAATGTACCCATTGAACCCATATTGCCCATTTTAACACTTAGAAAGCGTAAAGTAAAGATCTCTCTGTAGTCTTTTCGGACAAAAAAGGCGACAAGGCCCGTATTGCTGGGATAATAGCCACGTTTGGGGCTTAAATCCCTATTGCTTCAACGCTTACGTCCTATATCCTGCTCAAAAGTATGTCGTAAGTTCTCATCGGTCGTTGGCGGTCGCCGGTCAATCTTTCACTCGATTTTGTTTCCCTTTGTTTCCGGCAGCCTTTATTTTTTGAGGGAGGCTGAAGGTGCGTGTGGTGTACGGCTGCCAGCGACCGGCTGCACCGGCCAAATCAGGGGGATTGAGAGATCGTATGACAAAGGCCAAGTTCATTCCATTTGCATCGTACCGTGAGTATCCGCCGGACCGGATGAAGCGGCGTGCGGCCTCTTTTCGCGCCGAAATGCAGCGTAGGAGAAGCGTGCGGGACTTCTCGGACCGTGCCGTGCCGCGTCAAGTGATTGAAGCGTGCCTGTTGACCGCCGGCTCGGCGCCGAGCGGGGCCAATATGCAGCCGTGGCGTTTTGTGGCCGTCAGCGATCCCGGGACCAAGCGGCAGATTCGCGAGGCGGCCGAAGTCGAAGAGCGTGAGTTCTATCGCCGGCGGGCCGGCGCCGAGTGGCTCGGCGCCCTGTCTTCGCTCGGCACCGACTGCCAGAAGCCGTTTCTGGAGACGGCCCCGTATCTGATCGCCATATTCGCTCAAACCTACGGCCTGACGCCCGATGACGCCAAGGTCAAGCATTACTTCGTGCGCGAGTCGGTCGGAATCGCGACGGGATTGTTATTCGCGGCGTTGCACCATGCGGGGTTGGCCACGTTGCCCTATACGCCCAGCCGCCCCGGATTTCTCAATCGCCTCCTCGCCCGACCCGAGAACGAGCGTCCCTTCCTGGTCGCTGTTGTTGGGTATCCGGCCGAAGGTGCGACGGTGCCGGAGATGACAAAGAAGTCGCTTGACGAGATGGCCACGTTCGTGTGACAGTGTTTCGCAACCGAAAGGAAGATGATGCGTCGTAAGGGTTGGAGAATGGCAGGGGTCCTCTCTGTTCTGTTGATAGGGAGTTGGGCGTCTGTATCGGGTGGGGCCGAGAAGAAGATGGGGTTGGCGGCTCAGTACCCGGGTGACAGAGGGCTCGGCGGCGATCCGAATGTGATCGTGGCTGTCGATTTTTCCGCGGACCAATGGCGGGACGATCTGTCGGGCGGAGCGCGGAAGACGGTGGACGTGGTGGCCAAAGACGCCGAGCGAAAGTTCGCGCCCTGGCAAGAGAAGGCGCTGCGCATCAAAGTGCCAAAGGGCCAACACTACGGCGTCAGTATTCAGTATGAATTCCAGAAGAAGATCGGCCGCGAGCCGGAGGCGATCTACTTTCGGTACTATCTGCGTTTTGGCAACGATTGGGACCCGGCCCGCGGCGGCAAGCTGCCCGGCATCGGTGGCACCTACGGGCGGGGCGGCTGGGGCGGCCGGCCCAGCAACGGCCGCAACGGGTGGTCCGCCCGAGGACAGTTCAACGGTCGCAAGGACGGAAAGACACCGATTGGATTCTATTGCTACCATGCGGACATGAAGGGCCAGTATGGCAGCAGTTGGATCTGGACCGACGACGACCTGGGCTACCTCGAGAACAACCGGTGGTACTGCATCGAGCAGTACGTCAAGCTCAATACGCCCGGCGCCAATGACGGAATCCTGCGCGGCTGGGTCGACGGCAAGCTCGCCTTCGAGAAGACGGACGTCCGTATGCGCGATATCGCGGACCTGAAGATCGAGTGTGTCTGGATTAATATTTATCATGGTGGGAAATGGTCGGCGCCGAGCGACGACCACCTCTATATCGACAACGTTGTCATCGCCCGGCGGTATATCGGTCCTATGGTGAAGGCGGCGTCGCCGAAGTAGTCGCGCCGGGGCGGTCCGTCGACGGCGGCCGAACAAGCTCGCTGCCGCGGACGTATATCCCGACAACGCGGTTGGTGTATCCGAAACGCAGGCAAAACCGTCCCTTGTGGAGGTCTCATATGGATTGTCAAAGAATCCGCCGGTTCGCATCTAAGTTCTGGAAGGAATGGCGTCTAACCGTCTTCCTGGTTCTTTTCGTCGTTCTGCCCGTCAAATCCAGTCTGGCGGATTTCAACTGGGTTCCTACCGGCTCGATGAAGCCGACCATTCTCGAGGGCGATTTCGTCTTCATCAACAAGGCCGCCTACGATCTGCGCATCCCCCTGACGCGGGTGCGCTTGGCCCATTGGGCCGACCCCAAAGCGGGCGATATCGTGATCTGCTTTTCCCCGGACGAGGGGACGCGACTGATCAAGCGCGTCGTCGGATTGCCCGGCGACGTCCTGGAGTTGCGCAACAATCGGCTGTTCATTAATGGCCGCGTCGCCCAACAATCGGAGATCGATCCCGAGGATCTGAAGGCGTTCGCCGCCACTGCCGAGGGCAAGCGTTCCTTCGCGATGGAACACCTGGGCGCCACCGACCACGCCATCATGGGCAATCCTGCGGTCATGGCCTTGCGGAACTTCGGGCCCACAACGGTGCCGGAAGGGCGGTATTTCATGATGGGCGACAACCGCGACAACAGCCGGGACTCCCGCGTCTTCGGGTTCGTCGACCGCAGCGCCATCGTCGGTCGGGCGGTGGGCATCGCCGGCTCGTTCAATATCATCGACAAGTACCAGCCGCGGATCGACCGCTTCTTCCAGGAACTGCACTAGTTCCCATTCATCGACTCATTTGTGAAAGAACGCCGCACGCCGGTTACGCTGGTTCGTTGAGAATCTCCATCGTCCGGCGGCACAGCTCGCGACCATAGTCGGTCCACATGCCTTCCCCCCAGTAGCGGAAGCAACTCGTCTGCGTGGTCATCAGGTGGTACAGCGCCCGGCGATAGCGCGGGTCGGTAGGGGGGACCTTCGGCGCCAGCACCTTCTCGGCGAACGCGGCGCTGGCCTGTTGCATCGGGCCCAGCACGTGCTCGTAGCCCCGCACCCAGGAGATGTTGTCGGTCCAACTGCCCCCGTCGACGTGGAAGCGGTCGTCCTCTTTCTCCAGTTCGGCAATGGTCTTGGTCAGCGCCTCGGGCCCGGCGCCGTCGGTGAAGCGGTCCCAGATGCGTTTCTGCATGGTCGGCTGGGCCGTGGGGAAATCGGCTTCCGTCACGCCAATGCTGTCGAGATACTCCAGGTACTCGGTGACATTGACCGGCGGGGTCTGGCTGCCGGAAGCCTCCGCCGTTACTTGGAGATACTTGGGTGGGAACTCGTTCATCATGACGCCGCCATTTTCGCCATCGGCGATCTGCGTTGTGATGGGCGGGACCGGCTTGCCGTTCAGGTCCGTCGGTCCGAAGTTCTTGGCCTCGAAATAGGGCTGCATCTGTGCGACGAGTTTCGTGTCACTGCCCTGGGTCTTGATGATGGCGGTGATGCTGACCGTCTGACCTTGCGAGTTCCGCGCGATCAGACGGTGGGGCAGGTGCGGCTGGCTGATGGACCCGCCATCGTCGGCGCGCTCGATCGTATGCTCCTGGAGCAGGACCCAGCGGTAGCCGCACTCTTTGAGCGTCTTGACGAATTCGTAGCAGACGTCCGGATGGTTAGGCAGCGCCATTTCGCTGGGCGAGAACCCTCGGACGCGGGACAGGGCTTCGGTGCCGAACAGGGCGGCGAAGAAGTGTTGCCAGGCCCGCACGTGCAGGCGGTAGTCCTGGACGGGTGTCGAGGGCGCTACGGCGTGACCCCAGGGGGTGCCCAGCCACTCGACGCAGTGGCGGCAGGCCGGATCGCACGTGATCGTCCGCAGGCTGTCGATCACGTCGGTCGCGCCCATGCGGACCAGGCCATCGAGCAGGCAGCCGGAGTAGTCGAGCATCACGCGGGGCTGGCAACCGTCGGCCAGGAGTTGAGGGATGAACTCACCCATACGCTGGTAACACGAGCGGAAGACCGACGCGTTGTGGTTGTCGCCGATATCCGGATGGTTCATCATGTCTTCGAGATTGCTGATGATCTTCGCGGTCGGAAGGTCGTCCCCGCCGGCCGGGATCAGGGGCTGGTGCATGTGCAGCGCGATCGCGAACGTACTGGCGGCCCCGCTGAAGTTGACCTTGCTCTCGGGCAGATAATACGGCCCGGTCCGGCCCATCGCCTCGGCGATTAGCTCTTCATTGCCGCATATATTAGGTAAGCCATCGATGTATTCAGGTAGTGCCGTGCTATTCACGAAGTCGATCCTCCCTGTCTAATCAAGCAATTCACAACGACCGGCTCCAGACTCCGGCCGCCAAACAAACGAGCGGCCATTGTACCGTCCCCCCGCCCCCTTGGCGCTTGAAAACGGGGCGGCGCAGCCTGTCCTGAGTGAAACCGAAGGATTCCGCGCAGCGGGTTGTACCTGTCCCCGCTTTCGAGAATTGGCTTTGATCGGCTTTGTTTTTCGACCCAGATCCGCATTCCCAGCCCAGAAACGCCGAAAATTGGCTTTGTTTCGCATACTCGCCTCCTCCGCAGCCCGCCGGACCCCGCCGGCCAGGAATTGGCTTCGTTTGGGTTCGTTCCCCCGCGCGAATCTGCGTTTCCAGCCCAAAACCAGCGATAATTGGGTTTGTTTTGCATAAAAAAGGTGCGCCGAATCGCCCCCTTCGCCCCGATACGCTTCACCCTTCACGCTCAACGCTTCACAAGCTTGCATTCGTCGTCTCGTAGCCATGTAAATCCTCAATTATTAGTTCTGTGTATATCATACCACGGCAAGCCGGCGTGTCAAGCAAAAACCCCCGCACCTGCATCGGAGAATTTCCTGGTCCCCCGCCCGTCGTTTGTCCATAATAAGCAAAGAGCGTGTCGGGACCGTGGACAGCGACAATCAGGCGAGAAGTCCGAAATGCGTATGCTGCCCCCGGGATTCGCTCGGCATTCTAAACAGCATGCTAAAGAAAAATGAAGCCTGGAACCCAAAAACCACTTGATTCTCAAGACAGTCGCTACGAGACCACGGGAAGTCTTGTTGAATGTGCCTCAGGTGCGAAAGGGTGAGACATGGGTAGATATGTACAAATCCTGTTGCTGTTGTCGTTGTGTGCGTTGTCGGGAAAGGGTACGAAATCGGAGACTCCAAAGGGAATGGTTGCCACGTGCCGAGGAGGCGCCGTGACGATTGTCATCGATAGGCTGGAGGTGACCGAGAGCGCATTCGAACTCGATTTCCACGTCAGAAACGATTCGGAGAATGACGCTTGGCTGTGTGACAGCACCAACGTCTACGGGGAGCCGCAATTTGAGGTTTTTCTGGATGAAGACGGTCGAACCCTGGTGCTCAGGAAACGCATGGATGTTCCCACCAACCGCATGTCGTTTGTACAGATTAAAGGAAGGTACGTTCGTCTGGGCCCGGGTGAAACACGTCGCGAGACGGTGTCGCTGGATCTCCCCGTTGTTCCGGATGTGCTTTTCGCAGACGTGCTGCCGGGTGAGGGCCTTCAGGAGTTGCGACGGCTGGTGCTCGAGATCGGGTTCTACGCTGAGGATTTGCCCGGCTTGGCTCGCGGCATCCTCTTGGAAGCAGCGAGGTTTCATGCCAGTGGTGAGATGCTTGATGGAGATATCGTGGAGCGTTACTTCAGCGGGTTTCTGCTGGATACCGAATTCGGAGGATTGGCGGGTTTCGAGAAATCCAATCGGGATTCTGATTTGAGCAAGGAGGTCGTGATTCCCTATACCTACCAAGGTCTCAAAGGGGAACGCTGCGCCAGACTCGTTGTTGACGGCACCGCTATTCCGTATGATTACGCAGGCCCCGGATATTAGCATGTAGCGACTGTCTTGAGAATCAAGTGGTTTTTGGGTTCCAGGCTTCATTTTTTTTTAGCATGGTGTTGAGGATGGTCAGGAGTTTTCTCATGGCGGCGATGA
>Ga0075114_10000328_pt1 | contig 30828 bp, 27 predicted proteins | sample AntAceMetag02UKM_FD_69784 | JGI IMG/M metagenome (GOLD analysis project Ga0075114, IMG submission 69784) | Saline lake microbial communities from Ace Lake, Antarctica - Antarctic Ace Lake Metagenome 02UKM | ecosystem: Environmental > Aquatic > Non-marine Saline and Alkaline > Saline | place... | reverse complement strand
CTGGATTTACTAACATCATGGCATCTATGGCTCACTATTGCACGGCTTCTTGATCAGAATCAGTTGCCGTTTGTCGATCATGAGCTACCAAAGCTTCCTCTCCGACAAACTGCTAGGCAAATGTGGTCAACACTGTATACTTCAACGTTGATCCTGCAGCTACCTACCTTTATCGCAGTTAGGAGAAAGGAGATACGCTTGGAGTATCTATCTGGTGGTACCTTCACAAGCTGTTGCGCCGCGCCTTCGATTCTGAAATCTGGTGTTACAACTCGAATTTGCAGACGGGCAGAGCCTAGTTTGCCCGTCCGAGGGTCTATCGGAAATTCCAGGGCCACCGGCTCCGATGCCTGCTCTATCGAAGTTGGTTTCTGCCTGGTTGGCCAGTCCTTGATGCCTAGCAACGGCGAATCAGGAAAACGCACTTGTACCAGAAGGTCTATGTGCTGACCAACTTCTGCGTGGCTGGGAGCTGCGGCGTCGATACGGCGGTTCCGAACCCAAGGGGGCAATGGCTCGCCTCTAATAGCCGCCACCAACCGCCCCAACTGAAACTCTGCCTCAGCCAGTTGGGTGAAGTCCACGTAGGTCAGCATAGCAATGCGCTTCGGGGGCTCACAGGACTTGAGTCGCAGCGGGATCATGCGAGCCTTCCGGCCAGCAGGATCGTCAGTCTGGATGAGCAGGCCCTCAAAGGTCGTCCACTCGCTCGCGACCCAATCGGGGGTGAGCACGATCAGCGTCTTGCGGCTGCGCTCGACGGCGTTCTCCATGTTGACCAGGCTGGGCAGGCCGGGTTCGAAGTCGCGGAAGTCTATGCACACACGCAGGCCAGCCTCTTCCAGACGGGGTAGCAACCAACCGCGCACCCACTCCTTGTCATGGTGGCTGTAGCTAATGAAAGCGTCGTAACGAAATTCATCGCCCAGATTCCGTATTGGAGCACCTGCGAAATGTATTGGCCCAATCCAAAGATTGCTGAACGTGGCGGTAGCTCTGCAGACTTCGAGAAAGACACCACCGACATCAGTGTACTGGCCTGCTTCAGCCCGCAGAATCTCTGTGCCCTTCAACTTCACTGAAATGCGTGTGTCTGCTAGGGTAATTGCGAAGTGCATTGTCTGCAACATGTGGGGAAGTGTGTAGGAGCCGAGGATTCGCTCCTGGGAGCCAGGTCCAACCAGGACAATTTCCACACGCCCATCTCTACGGACGATGACAAAGTATCCTTCCCGGCTTGTCTCTTTGCCTCGAAGCCGGATACCAGCCCAATCTTGTGGTCTTTCTGTCTGCTCCAGAAGAAGATCGAACGAGATCATGACGTCAACGCAGTGGTCAGCAATTAGGCGGGAGCGCTTTCGGCGTTCTCGCACCGGTTCTTTTGATAGGGACGGTGAGCTCAATGTTATCGGGGAAGACTCACCTGATGCTATCGCGTCGCTTTGTAGCGCCCGCTCGTCTTCCTCTTCGCCCTCCCCTGGCCGTGGAGTAGGCGGCGCAGCAAGGATGGTTGAAGGGGGGCTTGTAGTCGGCCTCGTTGCCTGCACCTCGGTGACCATCGCGTCCAGGTCAGCCGGCTCCAGCAGCCGGATGTCGTGCTTTTTGGCAGCGTTGCGGGCCGGTCTACTGAACCCCGCCGCCGAGACAACGACTCCTTCGTCAATCAGCCGTTCCCGGCGTAGGCGGTCCACAATATCCGAGAAATCGCTGACGATCTTGATGCCTACCGGGGAGGTATAGTCCTTCACCTCGACAGCGACGCGATGCAGGCCGCGGTCCAGCGTCTCTAGCTCGACGTATACGTCAATTTGGTGCCCAGCCAACTCGACGTCGTGCTCGACCTTCCGCGCCCCCATCGCGCGGTAGGCATTCGCCACGAGTCGCTCCAGTTCCCTGCCGGTCTTTGTTGCCTGTGTTCGTTCAGGGCTTCTATCTCGTGATGTCATCTTCCCCTCACCTGGATGCGATCGGTCATCGTTGTTCCACAGTCACCACCGCCACTTGCTCCAACTTCAGGCCAGGCACCGATTCGCCACGCCGCTGCAGAGCAGTCAGTGCTTCCTGGCGGCGGTGGTAGAGATCGGCCAGGCGGGCCTGGCGGATGTTGACGATGGCAATCTGGCGCACGGCGGCCTCCTGGACTTCGAAGTAGCCGATTGCTTTCTCCCGCTCGCGGGCCAACTGCTCGCCCAGGGCCACCCGCTCGGCATAGGCTTCATCCCTCAAGTGACTCCAACAACCCCTTGCCGAGAGAGGTGATCCGAAAGGCAACCAGTTCCCGAGTCGTGCCCCTGCCTAGCGGCTTGTCCTGATACTCCGGCTCCACCGCCCCGAAATCGGCCAGGATGCCAATCACCAAACGCCGGATGGCACTATGCAGTGACATCCGGGCATAGGTCATGTCCGGCGCTGTCCACTTCAGCCCAGTCTCCTGGATCAGCCTGTCGGCGAACGGTTCAAAGGGAATGCGTGTGTTGGCTGGCAAAGACAGCAGGTGGGCCAGGGTGATCTCTTCGAAACGGGGCGGCAGGCTTTCGCCCATGCCGCCGAAAGGGTAGGCGATAAGCCAGTTGACTCGTTTCCACCAGATGACGAACATTATCCACACCTGGATCAAGGGAGCAGCGGTCAAGAGCCCTGCGCCGTCTGGCGCAAGCCGCCACCGCCGGGCCGGGCCTCCCTCCAGCAATTCGCCAACTTCTGCCAGGGTATGCAGGAAGTAGAGAGGCCAGACATCGTATTCGCTTCGAAGCCGAAAGGTGCGGTCTCCGATGGTGGTATCCAGTTGCGGCGGATGGACGAAGCGGGCGGTCACCTCACGCACAGCCTTGAGGGGCAGGTTGCCGGTGCTTCGCGTGCCAGTGACCCGATTGTCACGCACGTATGTGAGCAGCGTCACCATATCGCGACGCAGGGGCAGGGCCTCGGCCCGGGCGGCCTGGTTGCCTCTGGCTCGCCGCATCCAGTTGATGAAGCGGCGGGCAGCAACCCGACCCGCCTTGAAAGCCTGTTCTTCATCCAGCATGACGTTCTCCTCGCAAATCCAAAATCCGCAATCCGCCAATCCTGCCTACTTGTGCTATCATGTCCACGCCGGGGCACACGCCCGCCCTGCCATGCCTCAGACTCCCGCAAACCGCGAGAGGCTGTCGTCAGTAACGACGATTGTAGCATAATGCGCCAGGCAACGCAAACCAAGCGCAACAAACGCTTGACTTCTATACCAGGTTAGGCTATACTGTCATTGTCCCCACACAATGCAATAGAAAGCGCCCCATGCAAACGAGGGAGGAGCAATGAACAAGAGATCTACTTTCATGATCATCTGCCTTTTGGTGGCGAGCGCGGTGCTAACGGGATGCCGCTCGTCAGAGGTGACACCTTATCCCACGTATACGCCCTACCCAACCTATACGCCGTATCCCACATACACACCTTACCCAATCCCTACCTCCGTACCGACACCGACACCTGTACCGGTATCAATCTCGACCCCGACGCCGGAACTAACCCCGACATTAACTGCAACTCCAATACCAACTCCGACACCAATTTCGACATCAGCCTTGACACCAACGATCGCGCCTACGACTGATATTACCCCAACGCTGCTCCAGGCGATGCGTGATGCGCGTAGCCCGATTGAGGGATTCGGAGGTTCGATAGACGCGGCCGTGGCTGGAGGTGATCTCGATTGCCAGTTACTTGTCGATCTCTACGATGCCGCCGTGGACACACTGACTCTCGACGTGGCTGGAAGCAGCAAAGCAGCGCAGTATGCCTACAACAGTTATCAGCAGGCGGTCGATATTTTCTCATACGGCGCGCACGACCTGGCCGAGAATTGCCGTGGCTGGTTGGCCGACCCGGATGTTGAGATAATTGTCACGCAGCAGCAGTGGGGGTTTGCAAGACAACAGGTAAACGCAGCCCTGGAGATCCTGATTCCAGCGCTTGAATACCTCGAACAGTCTGAACAACCTGAAGAATAAGATGTGGAACTACCTCTTCGTCAGCGACCTGCACCTTTCCCTGGGGTATGACCCCCAGCGCCGCGCTTACCACCCCCGGGAAGACTTCTTCTTCGACGAAGTCTTCTTCCGCTGGCTCCGCTGGGCCGATGAGAACTGTGCCGAGGATCGGCGGTGGGAACTGGTCTTCGCCGGCGACGCTTTCGATTTTTTTCCCGTGGACCAGAAGGTGGTCGCACAATACTTCCGGGAACGAGACCTCCGCCAGCAGGAACTGGACCTCGCCGACCCCCAGCAGGTGATCCGGTACTGGCAGAGCCAGTTCGGCGAAGCGGCCCCCGAGGAGCGAGCCTCCCAGAGGGTCCAGCGGCTCATCTTTGAGGATGACGTACTGGAGGGACGGGTCCGGCTGGAACCTCTTTCCTCCGACCAGGAGAGCGTGGGGCCCTCGGAAGCAACCCCCGTTCCAGAGTGGGCAGCGTACATCTACGGGCGCTACCGGCCCGAGGTGGTGGAAGCGGCCCGGCAGGTAGACGCACCTCTTGTCCTGCAGGCTCCGACGGAGGGAGAAGAGATCGCGCCCCGGGGTATCGAGGAGGGGGAGCCCATCCCCACCCTCAGAGAACATCGTCACCAGGAGCGCACCCGCCGGCAGGACGAACTGTTCGAGCGGCGGTACGGCTTCCTCCCTAGCCCGGGGAAGAGCGCAGACAAACTGGAGTCCATCTACCAGGGCCATCCCCTCTTCTTCCGCGCCCTGGCGTGGTTTATCGGCTGTGGTCACCGGGTGGTCTTCCTGCGGGGCAACCACGACCTGGAACTCTTCTGGCCGGAGGTGCAGGAGCGGTTGCGCGAGTTCGTCGCCCGTGAGTACCCTGCCGCCTTCGGGTACGACGAAGGACACCCCTTCCCCCCCGACTTTGAAGAGCGGATCGAATTCCGCCCCGGCTGGTTCTACTACCGCCGGGGAATCTTCTACGCCGAACACGGCTCCCAGTACGAACTACTCAACGCCTGCCCCAACCCCATCCGCCCCCTTCTGCCTGGGAATGAACGGCTCCTCAACCCCGACGTGGGAAGTTTCGGCGTGATCTGCTTCCACAACTACCTGGAGAACGAGTACCCGGCGTGGGAAAACCGGGGAACCTACGGGGTCGTGCTCCTGGATTTGATCCGCCGCTATCCCTTCAAGACGCTGGCGATCCTCATCCGCCACGGGCTGGACTTCCTCCGGATGGCCCAGCGGCTGTGGCGGGCAGGGAAGGAGCAGGACCAGGGACCGACGGAGGAAGACTTCGCTCGTTATGCAGAGGTCGCCAGTCTGGAGCCGGAGGGGGTGCAGAAGATCTACCACGAGGGAGACACACCGCTCCTCCTGCGCCAGCCGCTGGCCTGGATCTTGTTCAGCCCGGTTGGGCACGTCGTGAAGGGTCTCCTCCTGCTGGTGTTGGCTGCCCTGGTGGTCGGAGGGGGAGCCCTCTGGTACCTGGTCGTCGCCCCGGCCCTGTCCAGCCTGATCCCCGCCAACTTCATCTTCACTACTGTGGGGCCAGCCCTACAACTTCTGACGAAGATTCTCCTCTGGCTGGCACCGCCCGCAGCCTACGCGATTGTACAACGCTGGATGGGACAGCGACATTCAAAACTCTACCTGTCCGAGGCTGCTCGCCGCATCCACAGCCTCCTGCGGGCAAAAGACCCCGACCTGCGGTACTACGTGATGGGCCACGATCACCGGCCCGACGCTCGGATCGTGGAGCGGAAACAAGACAGTCGCCACGTCTACTACCTGAACATAGGCTCCTGGACCCCCTGGTTTGCCGAGGAGGCACGTCGCCTCCAGACTCTGGGGCGGGAAGTGCAGTTTACTTTCACCCGGCTGGTGAGCGACGAGCACGGATACGAGGCAGACCTGCTGCGCTGGAACGACGACGCCAATCGAGCCGACCCACAGATCATCCCCCCGGCCCAACCCGAAGCCTAGCACACGTCACCAAAGCCCGCGCGGCGGCCACGCAGACCACAGGCGAAGGTTCTGTATGACCGCCCATTCCAAGAGTTTTTTAACACCTCCCTCACCCAACCTTCACCCGCCTGTGCTAGAATGAGGGTGATGCGGGAGCGGGGCCCGCCCCCCGGAACCCACATCAAGAGTTGTTTGTGGTTACCCTCCTTTTTTCGTGGTCACGGCCTCCTCCGCCCCGAGGAGGCCGTGGTCATTCCAAGAGAACACGGATTCGCAGAATTTACGGATTCTGATCCGCCAATCCTATCCCTCCGTGTTCTCACTCACCCGGCCGCTGACCACCGGACACACCGGCCACGGGCGATGACCACGGCCACCCCGTCAAAACTCATCCCCATCTCAATCGCGGCTCGAATGTCCTCACCGCGGTCGAGGTCAACCAGACGCACCATTCCAGCACCAGCCTCGCGGGCCAGAGCAGCCAGGTCCACCGCACGCCGGGGCCTCCCTCGGGCGTCCACCCGGCTGGCCGGGTGAGGCTGTCCACCTGAGAGCGCAGTCGTGCCGTTATCGAGGATCAGCACCAGCATCGTCGCGCCGACTCGTGTCGCGTCCACCAGACCGCTGAAGCCGGAGTGCAGAAATCCCGAGTCACCACACAGCGCGACGACGCGCTTTCCCGTGCCGCGCTTCGACGGCTCGACCAAGCCCGCCGAAGTCTGGCTCAGGGCGATCCCGGCCGCCATCCCAATGCTCGAGCCGAGGCTGTGCTTGACATCCATCAGTTCATAGGGTGGCAACTGGGCACGGACCATACAGCCCGGGTCGCCGACGACGATGACCTCGTCGCCTCCCCCAAACTGGGCGATGACCTCAGTGAGCGCGTCAAAGGTGGGGATGTAAGGGCAGCCATCGCAGAGAGGCTCCCGGCTGGGCCGGGGCCGGCTGCTCTCTCCCTCTGTGGGCAAAGCCAGGCGAGGCAGGAAACGATTCAGCGCAGCCGCGATGTGGGGAGCGAACAACTCGCCAGTCCGGGGAACGTGACCTGTGTCGCGACCACAGATGGGCAGGGTCAGCCTGGCCTCTTGCGCAGCCGCCCGCACAGCCCGTTCGACCAAAGGACCGCTTTCCTCCAGCACCAGGACCGATTCTACCGTCCGCAGAAAGGCCGCCACTCGGTTCACAGGCAATGGGTAGAAGGTGCCCAACCTCAGGATGCGCAGCGCGGGTGGGACGGTACCGCCCAGCAGGTCCGAAAGCCTCCGGTAAGCGAACCCGGCTGCGATCACCCCCTGTGGCCCGTCCCCTTCCACCCCATTGAGCGGCGAGTCCTCAAAACGGGCCTGGACCACCTCCAGCCGTTGAATCAGGCGCAGATGGTACGGCACGACGTTGATGGGCAACACCACCCAGCGCATGAACTCACGCTGAAAGGGAGGCAGCGCGAGACTTCGGAGGTCTTCTGAGACTTCCGAAGTCTGTCTCTCTTCTTCGACCTCCTCTTCGGCGAGGACGAGCGCACGGGTGACACGCACGATGACCGGCAGGCCCATCTCCTCCGACAGTCCGAACGCCTGGCGCACCGCGACACGTGCATCGGAGACGGAGGCAGGTTCGAGCAGCGGGAGCCCGGCCGCCAGGGCCAACACCCGGCTGTCCTGCTCGTTTTGCGATCCCCAACCGCCGGGGTCATCACCGACGAGGATGACAAACCCACCGTTGCAGCCGGAGAGGTTGAAGGCCATCAACGGGTCGAGCGCGATATTGAGCCCCACGCCTTTCACGCACAGGAGCGAGCGCATCCCCCCCAGGGAAGCGCCGAAGGCCATCTCAATACCGACTTTTTCGTTGCTCGTCCACTCGACCTGCACTTCGTTGGGTGAGGTCAGTTGGAGGATGGCGTCGACGACGGCCGTGGCCGGCGCGCCCGGGTAGCCGGTCACCAGCGAGACAGAGGCCTCGATGGCACCACAGGCCAGGGCATAGGCTCCGGAGACAAGCCTGGTCATGTTTGGCCTCCCTGGACACTTCGGGCCAGGTGGCGCAGGCGGGCGGCGGCCAGCCGCTCGGGGACGAGACGCACGCCCCGCCCCGGACCGGAGGGCACCGACAGCGTCGAGTCGTCGTTGAGCACAAAGTTGGGTTCGGCGATGTCCTCCCGGTAGTAGCGGGCCGAAGCGGAGATGTCGCCGGGCAGGGTAAAGTTGGGCAGCGTGGCCAGGGCCACGTTGGTGGCGCGCCCGACGTTCGTCTCCAGCATGCCGCCGCACCACACCGGCACGTGCCGCGCGGCACACAGGTCGTGGATCTGCCGCACAGCGGTCAACCCACCGACCCGTCCCACTTTGATGTTGATGACCCGGCAGGCCCCAATGTCCAGCGCCCAGCGGGCATGCTCCGGCGAGTGGATGCTCTCGTCCAGGCAAAGCGGCGTGCGAAGTTGGGGCTGCAATTGGGCGTGGTCCACGATGTCGTCGTAGTGAAACGGCTGTTCGATGAGCAACAGGTCGAACTGATCCAGTTCCCGCAAGACCGGCGCGTCGTCCAGCGTGTAGGCGCAGTTAGCGTCCACCTGCAACGGCAGGTCCGGCCAGCGCTCGCGCACGGCGCGGACCACGTCCACGTCCCAGCCCGGTTTGATCTTCAACTTAACGCGGCCATACCCCTCGGCCACGTGCTGGTCCACCCGGTCGAGCAGCACCTCAAGCGCCGGCTCAATGCCGACGCTCACGCCGACCGGCACCCGATCCCTCGTTGGGCCAGGTCTCCCGACCGCCGCCTCCGTTGGGCCAGGTCTCCCGACCGCCGCCTCCGTTGGGCCAGGTCTCCCGACCGCCGCCCCCGTTGGGCCAGGTCTCCCGACCGCCGCCCCGTTCAGCATATCTGCCAGCGACACCCCCTGCGCCTGCGCCAGCAGGTCCCACACCGCGTTCTCCAGCCCAGCCCGGGCCATCGGGTGACCCCGCACCCGCCGGAAGCGCGCTACCACGTCAGTGGGCGCGACCACCTCCTGCCCCAATACAGCCGGGATGAGGAAATCACGCAGCACGTGCCAGGCGGTCTCGATGGTTTCGCTGGAAAACCACGGCCCGGCGCCAGCGCTGCACTCGCCCCAGCCGGTGAGCCCGCTGGCGTGAACGGCCACCAGGATGCAGGGGCGGGTGAGTTCGCGCCCGAAACTGGTTTCAAACGGGTGCGCCAGCGGCAGATTTATGTGATGTAGTTCGATGCGTTCGATCTTCATCGGGACGTCCAATCCTTTCTCAGCAGATAGCAACTCTGTCCATTCTCGAACAGCAGGTCAACGACAGTGTATCCTGCGGCAAAGGCGGCCTCGAACAGGGCGCGGGTGTGCTCCCGCCAGGCGAGGGCCAGCCCCAGGTCGGCCGATTTGATGACCTGGAAGTGGGCCGGTATCTGGATGAACAGCCGGTCTCCCTCAATGGGAAGGCTCGCCTGCGGTGGGCGGGGCATGTCGCCAGGGGGGAAGCGGTTGAGAACAGGAACCCCCTCGGCCTGCAGCGCCGACAGCGACGGGCCTGCCCTGAGCGAAGTCGAAGGAACAACCCAGTCACCGCGCAGCCGGCCGGCGACGTGATCGCTGGCGATGTGCCAGTCCACCTGGAAGCGGTCGCTGGGCAGCCCGAAGTTGAGCCCGTCGCGCATACTGCCGTACAGGTCACGCAGGTACGTCCTGCAGGTCCCGCCCAACTTGCGGAAATTGAGGTACCCGTTTCGGCTTTCCAGCAGGTCGAAGGTCCAGGTGATGAGGTCCATCCCCTGGGCCAGCACATGCTCCCGCTGGGCCAGTTTGAGGCGGTAACCCACGTTCTGATTCTGGCACGCGGGCGTCACGGCGGCCATGTGCGAGCAGTGCTTCATCTTGCCACCGGGGGTCAGCCCGACAAAACCAAAGACGAAACCGATGAGCCGCTCCTTCCCCTCCTCCGGCAGTACCTCGAACGCGCCCAGCACCAGCCCGCCGTTCTTCTGAACGGTGATGAGCAGATGGCTAGGCACGATCATGATGTCTTTCTTGCGCCACACCTCGCGCTGGATCTGCTCTGCAGCCAGGTATTCATCGTGGGTCTGAATGAGGCGAATCCTAATGCTCATGATACCTATACATCTCCCTATCCGGTCATCTCGTCCCTCGAACCACTGAAGGCACTGAGGACCACTGAAGGCGCTGACCTCACCTCCCACAGCTCAAATACACCTTGAAGAAAGTATACCCTGAAGGATAGGAAACGTCAAAGCACGGAGGCGCGGGAGAGGTCATCCCCCTGCACCCTCCAGCAACCGCTACCTGGGGTTGGCAGGCCATCACGTGCCGTTCCGTGCCACCACAACACTACCCTGCTTCCGGGCATTGGGGGGTTTCTGACGCTGTAGGGGCGGTTCGCGAACCGCCCGTACCGGGGGGGGGCTTAATGACCTTCCGGGCATTCTCGCTTGGGTCAGGGAAAACAACCACAAACTGGACCGAGTTCGTCTTGGCCGAATTGACACTGCCCTTTGATCGACCCGATGTCGCCTACTTCCACCCGCTGATGACAGAAACCGAGTGCCGCCTCGGTTTCCGTCCCCGATACGGTGCTTTTGACGCCGCCTTCGATGCGTTTTACGTCTACGAGCACTTTCACCGCGACGATTTAGCGCTTGAAGCGGCTTTTGCGGCGGTCCCCCTGTCCAAACGAGGCGGAAAGCACCGTCAATTCGATGCCCAGGGCTTGCCTCTGTGCGAAGCAGGACTGGCGATGCCCCTCCGACACACCTACACTTGTCGTACCACCCTCTTCGAGCACCAGCGCGGCCGTTACGTCTGTCCCTTGCGCTTCCCTGAAGTCACGGCCAGCGTCTGCCCTGTTGGTCACGAGAACTGGGCCAAAGGCGGCTGTACTACCACTCTCGCCACCAGCATCGGCGCTCGCATCCGCTATCAGATCGACCGCGACAGTGCCCTCTTCGAGGCAATCTACAAGCAGCGCACTGCTACCGAGCGCATCAACTCCCAGGCCAAGGAACTCGGCATTGAGCGCCCCAGGCTGCGCAACGGCAAGGCCATTGCCAACCAGAACACCCTGATCTACGTCCTGATTAACTTGCGGGCCTTGCACCGGGTTCGGCTGAAGAAAGCCGCGCGCGACTTCACCGGGTAATCCGAGTGGTCCGTTTGTAAAAGTACGGCGTTGTGCATCTCTGCGCCCAGCGTAACCGCGGTTACGCTGGGCGTAACCACCTCGTAACCACCTCCGCGTACTACCTCCGGCTGGCGCTACCCGGTCGCAACCTGGTTACGCTTTTTCGTAACCACCTCGTAACCACCTCGTAACCAGCTAAACCTGGTCCGCCCCTCCCGTGAGGGCTCTGGGGTCTTTTCCACCCTACCTGGGATGACCTCGGAGGAAATTGACGCCGCGCTGGTCTCAATGCCCGTGAGGGCTCTGGGGTCTTTTCCACCTGAGATGATGCCCACCCCCGCTCCTCCGCCTGAGGGTCTCAATGCCCGTGAGGGCTCTGGGGTCTTTTCCGCGTGGCTTTCGTGAAGCCGAAGCCGGGGCCGAAGGGGCCAAGGTCTCAATGCCCGTGAGGGCTCTGGGGTCTTTTCCGCGAGATGTTATCTATCTACTAACACACCACGGATGTCGTCTCAATGCCCGTGAGGGCTCTGGGGTCTTTTCCACCGTCAAACGGTTGCGACGGTATGTCCGCAATGCCGACGAGTCTCAATGCCCGTGAGGGCTCTGGGGTCTTTTCCACCTGTTACCCGTCCCAGTGTTGACATCCACCCCGGGGTCTCAATGCCCGTGAGGGCTCTGGGGTCTTTTCCACCGTGCTCTTCACCTTCATCTTCGAAGACACGTACTGGTTGGGTCTCAATGCCCGTGAGGGCTCTGGGGTCTTTTCCACTTGCCAAAGCAATTGGATTCACGGCGCAATAGCTGGCAGTCTCAATGCCCGTGAGGGCTCTGGGGTCTTTTCCACGTGACAGTTGGGGGTGCCGGTGCCGGGGAATTCAAGGGTCTCAATGCCCGTGAGGGATCTGGGGTCTTTTCCACACATATCCGATCATATGCAAAGAGGGGAAAGTAGTGGAATAGTCTCAATGCCCGTGAGGGCTCTGGGGTCTTTTCCACCTTGGCTTTAGCAAACAACCCGAGGGTGTCTCAGAAGTCTCAATGCCCGTGAGGGCTCTGGGGTCTTTTCCACGTTGCAGACTTTCGCCTTTACCTACGAGGGCGGCAAGAGGTCTCAATGCCCGTGAGGGCTCTGGGGTCTTTTCCACGTTCGGTGGCGAAGACCTGGATTCAGCGCCTCGCTCATCGTCTCAATGCCCGTGAGGGCTCTGGGGTCTTTTCCACCAGCGAGAACTGCGCGAAGCTGCCGGTCAGTAGATTAGTCTCAATGCCCGTGAGGGCTCTGGGGTCTTTTCCACCAGGCGGTGCAATGTGAAAGGCTGCCGCGAGAAACCCACGTCTCAATGCCCGTGAGGGCTCTGGGGTCTTTTCCACCTGTTACCCGTCCCAGTGTTGACATCCACCCCGGGGTCTCAATGCCCGTGAGGGCTCTGGGGTCTTTTCCACTCGGAATACATCCGGGTGCACGTTTACAACCGGTTCATCGTCTCAATGCCCGTGAGGGCTCTGGGGTCTTTTCCACCCCTTGCCGTTGCGGAAGGGGAAACTACAGAAACCCGGTCTCAATGCCCGTGAGGGCTCTGGGGTCTTTTCCACTTGGGGCAAAGGAGGCGCAGTGTGCCACAGGTAACCAGTCTCAATGCCCGTGAGGGCTCTGGGGTCTTTTCCACTCAGCATCCTGTACAGGAGGGAGGTTAAAATGGACGGTCTCAATGCCCGTGAGGGCTCTGGGGTCTTTTCCACAGGAGATTTTAGAATGTGTCAGAAGTTCGATGGGATAGTTGTCTCAATGCCCGTGAGGGCTCTGGGGTCTTTTCCACTCGGCAACACTGGTAGAGGACGTTTCATATAGACAACCGTCTCAATGCCCGTGAGGGCTCTGGGGTCTTTTCCACTGGGTCGGACATAATGCCAAGTTTGACTTGCGGTTCCAGTCTCAATGCCCGTGAGGGCTCTGGGGTCTTTTCCACGGGGTCGGCAACCTACCCCACCCCATCGGGCGTTAAGCGGTCTCAATGCCCGTGAGGGCTCTGGGGTCTTTTCCACGTCTCTGCACCCCGGTGTTCGTCTGGCAGTTCCGTGTCTCAATGCCCGTGAGGGCTCTGGGGTCTTTTCCACGGTGGGTATGGATTTGGCGACCTACACACGATGCTTTGTGTCTCAATGCCCGTGAGGGCTCTGGGGTCTTTTCCACGGTTTTGTATCATAGCGATGGACAGTTTCTGAGTGGGTCTCAATGCCCGTGAGGGCTCTGGGGTCTTTTCCACTATCCGGGCAGAACCGTATTATTACCATCATCGCGGTAGTGTCTCAATGCCCGTGAGGGCTCTGGGGTCTTTTCCACGGTTTACACCTCGGACACGAACCTGCTCCAACGGCTCAACGTCTCAATGCCCGTGAGGGCTCTGGGGTCTTTTCCACTCGGATGCATGTCCGTGGTCAAACTCTGGTGGTAAGAGGGTCTCAATGCCCGTGAGGGCTCTGGGGTCTTTTCCACACAGGGTTTGGCATGTAGACTGTGGGGGTGGCATGTTTGGTCTCAATGCCCGTGAGGGCTCTGGGGTCTTTTCCACCTGGTCGACTCGAACTGGTTTCTGCCCTAGGAGGGGGGGGGTCTCAATGCCCGTGAGGGCTCTGGGGTCTTTTCCACTCTATTCCACACCTACAAAGGTTCGAGACCATCAGTGTCTCAATGCCCGTGAGGGCTCTGGGGTCTTTTCCACGCGTGTCGGTGCTACGACCCGATGCACTGGCTCGCTGAGGTCTCAATGCCCGTGAGGGCTCTGGGGTCTTTTCCACCGCTTTGGCGAGCATGGACGTGGGCGACAAAACCCTGGTCTCAATGCCCGTGAGGGCTCTGGGGTCTTTTCCACCGCACCCATTTCTCGATTCTCCCCGGTTTTTTCCTCCTATCGCCACTCTCAGGCCAATAAATGGCCCTCAAAATGGCTTTTCCACCCATTTTCACCCCCTTTCTGGTCATTATGTCAACTTGCGAGCATCGCCACAACCCCCAAAACCGGCCCGATGCTCGCAAAAGCGTCCTCCAGGGCCGATTCGAGGCCAATTTGAGCCGTTTTTCCCTTCCCACCCCCTCTCTCTACCCCTCCACAGCGGCCAGAACCCGCCCTTTCACCCCTTCCAGCCCCACTCCGCCGCATTGCTATCCCTTCTGGACCACTCGAGCCCCTGGAATCACTCGAATCGGGCTCACAAGCCGCTTTTTTTGCGAGCATCGAGGGGGGTCAGGCCACTTCTGGAGATGCTCGCAACACGGAAGCGGATAGACCGCCTACACCACAATCACCTCTTCCTCACTCAGCACCTCGACGCCCGAGGTGATCTCCACCCTCTTGAGGCAAGTCTGGCACAGATAGTAGTACCGCACCCGGTCCACCCGGGGCCGGATCACCCGTCCCACATCCCGCTTCATCCGCGCCAGTCCCTCCTCGTCCAGCAAACACTCAAACACGCTGTACTGCACCGGCGTGCCATGGTCCAGCAACACATTGTGCAGCCTCGTCCTGCGCCGGTCGCTGCTGATGTCGTACACCACAACGACAAACTGCTTCCCCACTTAGCCCCTCGCCTCTACCCCCTATCTTACCCGAAAGGGGCGGTATTTGTCAAGTTCGCCCTTGATCGTCTTGGCCAACAAACGGGCCTGCACCTCGAACACCCGCTGGTAGGTCAGCCGCCGGTCGTAGTAAGGATGCAGTATCTCGGTGTTCAGCCGCCGGGTGTACTGGCGCAGGAACTTGCGCAGCCCCCGGTTGGAGAGATAGATGCCTCCCTCCCGTCTCACCTCGAAATCATCGGGGCCGACCACCCGCTTGTTGATCACCAATCGCACGACCGAGTCGACGACCGGCCCCCGGAACTCCTCGACCAGGTCCAGCGCGAGCGCGGGCCGGCCATATTTGTCGGCGTGGAAGAAGCCGTCGTAGGGATCGAGCCCGACCACCTCACACGCCGTCATCAGGTTTTGCGTCAACAGTGTGTAGCCCAGGCTGAGGAGAGAGTTGGCCGGATCGCGAGGCGGGCGGCGGGTGCGCTTCTTGAAGGTCATCTCCGGCCGCAGCGCCTCTCGAAAGACCTGGAAATACGCCTTGGCCGCCGCCCCCTCGATCCCCCGCAGCGTGTCCAGGTCATCCGCCTGGGCCACCGCCTCGACAGCCTGCTCGATGCGCTCCAGCCAACCAGCGGCGATCTGTGGACGGGAGCGGCGGATACGATAGGCCAGCGTTCGGCTGTTGCGCAGTTTCCCGTCCACAATCGCCCGTCCCACCGCCAGGCAAAAGTCCGGGTCACGGGCACGATCGTACTGGGCGTGGCGCAGCGGCAGGTTCTTCGGGCTCGGTGGGGTCAGCCGTCCGCGCAACTTCCCCGTGCGGGTGATGAAACTGAGCGGAACATCGGCGTCCAGCAGCATCAGCAAGGCCGGCGTGGTCGCCCCCACCCACCCCACCAGCACCACCTCGCTCACCCGGCCCAGCGGCACAGCGAGCAGCACCTCGTCATGCTTGGCCACCAGCAGGCGACGGTACTCCTTCTCGATCCGTGCGCCCTGTTCGGTCACGTATAAGGTTGCCATCCTTGCCCCCTAGCCCCTACTCATATCCCGGTCCGTAGGCGAAGAGGAAATCCGGAAAATCACCCTCCACCACGATGCGCTTGCCCTCCCAGAAATAGGTATACTCATCCCCTTCGAAGTGGACGCCCAGATAGTCGAAACCGGCGTCGAAACTGGTCACAGCAGTCTTCTGGGGCTCCAGTTGCAGTTTGATGGATGCAAGCGCAGCGGCTGCGTCTTCCCTCGCGGCGTGGGCCTGTTCCTCCGTCCGACACAAGGCGACGAAATCATCGGCGTAGCGCACGAGGAGCCATCCCGCGCTCACCAGCGCCACGTCCAGCCAGTGCAGGTAGACATTGCACAAGAGCGGCGAGATGACCGCTCCCAGCGGAATCCCACGCGCGACGTCGGGGTCGCGTCGCCCCACCCGCAGCCATCCCTCAATCAGCCGCAGCACGATCGGGTCGTCCACCTCCTCGCACACGAATTCCATCAGCAGCCCGTTGTCCAGGCTGTCGAAACATTCGTCAATGTCTCCGTCGAGCAGCCAGACAAACCCGGCATCCCGGTGAGCGCAGATAGCCTCCACCGCGTCTGCCGTCGAGCGCCCCTTGCGGTAGCCGTAACTGCAGGGCAGAAAGAGGGGGTCAAACAGGTCGTCCAGAACATTGAGCAGCGCACGCTGTAACACCTTATCGGTCACGGTCAGGTTGGCCAGGTGGCGGCGGCCGCCCGATTTCTTGGGCACGCTGAACCGTTCCAGCGGCGACGGCTTGTACGTGTTCGCCATCACCGCCCGGCGCAGGTTCACCAGCCGCTCCTCCCAGTTGCGGCTCCAACGTTTGACACTGACGCTGTCCACGCCGGGCGCTCCCCCGCGCGCCCGAACGTCGTTCCAGGCATCCTCCAAGTTGTGCCAGGCCAGTACTTGTTTGATCATCGCGTTACCTCCCGCTCACAGAGAATAGCACACGGATACACACAGATGAAACGGGTTCTCACAGATATTTTTTGTCTTTATCTGCGTACATCTGTATGATCCGTGTCCCATTTACGACTGGCTGAGCAGTTACCAGAGATTTGAGGTAACTGCTCAGCCGCTCCCGCCGGATCGCCAGATCCGGCGGGCAGGTGTGGCAGAAACGTCAGCAATTGACCTGGAACTGCTAAAAACCCGTGTCTCGTGTTGTCCCTGGCCTGGATCTGGCGATCCAGGCCGAGCAGGGTGAGTAGTTACGATTTGAGAAATATGCAGTTGTTAAGGTACTTCATAGAGATCAGAAACCGGGTTTTTTCTGAAAAACCTGGTTTCTTCTGAGAGCCTGCGTCTGCCCCAGCCCCACCGTCGTGCGGTACCCCGTCCCGGCCCAAAAGGCGTAACCCGCCAACAGCGTCATCACCCGCGTCCAGTAGCCGTCCCCCACCAGGAAGCGGAAGCGCACCTCGCCGGTGAAGCCGACATGTGCGCCTTTGCCCCCCCGCTCGAACGAGACCAGGTGGCTGCGCAGTTTGAACCGGCCCAGCGCGACGCACTCCTCCGCGTATCGCTTCGCCTCCTCTGGCAGCGCCAGCGGGGAGAAACTGTTCCACTTGCGCAGGTAGCCATCGAAGACGAGCGTGGGCACCGGCAGGGGCAGGTCGCGCCCCCCGGAACGGAAGACGGTGGGAGAGGCAAAACGCAGCGTGACCCCCTGTGGGCGCCGCCCGGAGGCCAGCGTATACCGCTGCACCAGGTCGGCGTAGCCGGCACGTCCGGCCCAGGGATGCTGGCCTCCCTCGGTGGCGACCTCCGTCACGCGGAGGGAGACGCCCGCCAACGTCAGACCATCCCCCACAGCGGGCAGCGCGCGCTCGATACCCCTGCTGACCTCCTCAGTCAGGCCGGTGAGCCGCACCCAGCAGGGATGCTCAGGGTCGAGCGTGACCTTGCCGCCACGCGCTCGCCTGGCCCCCCAGAGATTGGACGCAGTGAAGGGGCGTGGCCCTTCCGCCTCGTGCAGCCGCTGGGCCAGGCCCGCGTCCACATCCTCGATGCGGTCGAGAAACCAGGCGTGGACGGCACGGCCCAGCGCAGCGGGCGCGGAGGCAGGCGCGGTTGGGGTCAGGGTGATGACGGCTGCAAGAAGCATGTTGCCCCCTATTCAACAGGAGTAAAGCGCGCGAAGAGAGGCACTGAAGCAATGTCTTGGCCCCCGGTCATATACTGCATCGGCCAACATTCCTCCCGGCAAGCCAGTACCATTCCCGCTGACATTGGCTTCGTACCGCCGGTGTAGTCGGCGATGACCTGATCGGGGGCCAGTCCTTTCCCCGCCGCCTTCTGCATGTAGATGTACTGAACCAACCGGTACACCTCCTCCAGATCAAAAGCATCTTTCAGCATCTCGATAATTAGTTCACAGCGATCTTCATATCGTTTCTGCACTTCTATTGCAACCGGCACAGAGCCCTTCTCGCCAGCAGTAGCGATCAGCCAGCAGACCCGCAGTGGCTCGCCGCCAGCCTCCTCGCAGCCCAGGTGGTATTCGATGGCCGGATTGTGAGAAAGTCTCCTGGGATCAGCCCCCTTTTTCCCCGGCCCAATCAGCACGATCAGGCCGGGAAAGCGGGACGGCCGCTGCTCCTTGGGCACCAACTCCAGTGGTTCCTGTTTCCCCAGCGCCAGGTACAACGCCCACAGCCCCATCGCCAGCGCTACACAAATGGCAAGTAGCTGGATCAGTTGGCTGGGCGTCCGCCCAAGAGTCGCCTCCAACCAACTGCCGGCCAGTTCGGTCACCAACGGCACCAGAAGGCCAGAGACGAGCAGAAGCACCAGACTGCGGTGGCGACGCAACGGTTCGATCAAACGAGACATTCCTACCTTCTCTCCAACGGGCTATGAGGCCAGCAGTCCAAAGATCAGTTGGTTGACAACGGTGTAGGGATTGATGTCATCGAGGGATTGACCGGTAGCAATCTCGCAGGCATCCCTCAAGGCGTTCACCACCTGGGCAATCTCCTCGTCGGTCCCTGCTGCATCCTGGCCGAGAAACGCCTGCGCTATGCGCTGGCGCGAAACCCCTTCAAAGGTATGGACGGCAAAAGACTTGTTTCGCACGTCGGATAACCTGTTAATATCACCCAGTCGCTTGAGCAGTATCTTTGGGGCTGGATCACCTTGCCGTTTGGACAGAAAAGAGACGACCAGGGAAAGGACAAAACGATTGGCACTGATCTTTCCCACATTGTTGCGCCGGACGTTCTTTGACTCCAGGTATGCATCCAGGTCAGGTTCGCCACCCAACCATGTGTTGTCCAGGAATTCCCCATCGGCGTCGGGCTGATCTTTCTTATCCACCAGACGCGCCCCAAGGTTGCGAGCGGTATGACGCAGAGCGGCCTCGTCAAAGCGAAAGACGCGGGTGAGAAAGTCGCCATAGGCACCGGTGTTCTGTTTGATTTCGGCGCTGTAGACAATCTCGTGCAACAGCCACTCGGCCCGGTCATCATTAAGTCCACTCTCCAATCGGGACAACCGTTCCGACCAATCGTCCACAGACAATCCAGACAAGGCTTCCCTGGCTTGCTCAAAGTTGAAGTTGATCCGCTGCCGGGCGTACTCCAGCACCGCCAGCAGGGATTCGGCGGGGACAAACTCGCGCAGTAGATCGAGGTTGTCGCGAACGGTGTTAGCGGCAGCGTGGTAGGCATAGATGTCGAGATTCGCCTCAATGGTCCTGACGAGCGAATCAGCCACCAGGCGACGGCCCAGGTCGAGCGGAAAGGGCTGATCCTCGCGTTCGGAGACGTAGAGGGGATGAGCGTCTAGTCCAAAGGTCTCGGCGCCGACAGTGAGCAGCATACTGGTCATCGCTGGCGTGCCGCCAGACACCTCCAGGTAAAAGGTCGCGCTGGGTTGCTCGTGGCACAAGGTTGCCAACCGCTCTTGGAAGAAGGCACGCATGTCGCCATAGTCAGCCGGGTTGCTCGTCACAGTCCAGTGAGTGACTGTACCGGCGGCAAGGCCGTATTGCTCGACGAGCAACCGCTCGACGACGGGAGCCAGTTCGCACGTGTCCTGCGCCAGGTGAGACTCGCTCACCCCTTCCTGCCCCGACTGGTCGGAGGAGATCAGGATAACAGCATCGAGTTGGCTCGCTTGTTGCCGGACATGATCCACCGCCTTGCCGATGATGGGTAGGGCAAGGTGGGGCTGGCAAGCGGTCCAGTTACGCTGCAAAGCCTCGCCTAGAGCGCGACGGGAGGCGTTCTTGTTCCATGCGGGGTGGGCCTCGCCGGGGATGGGAGCGGCTTTGTCTATCCAGACGTCGCGGTTGCCAATGTTGGCTACTAACAGCACAGTCATTATTACCTCCAATTATTCGTGGGACAAGTTGTCCTACTTTATCAACCGCACATTGACCGCGCGGGGGCCTTTGGCGGCCTGCTCCACGTCAAAGCTCAGTCGTTGCCCCTCCCGCAGTTCCGTCGCGGGACCAACCAGGCCACTGACGTGGACAAAAATGTCCATGCCGCCGCCGTCCGGCTGGATAAAGCCAAAGCCCTTGCCGGAAAAGAATTTCTTGAGCCGTCCAGTACGCTGACCGGGCGCGGCGCCCTCTGGTTTGAGCAGAGCTTTGCTCACCGGGGTCGCCTCCAGGCCGGTGATGCACACCTCGACCCAGCCCATCGGCAGAGCGGGGCGTCCGTTCACCAGCGCCAGGTGGCGGCTGCGCGGGAAGGGATCGCCGGGCCGGCGATTCTGTTCCTTTGTCATGCGGTATTTGGACAGCAGTCTCTCGAACTGCCCGTCGTCCTGGCGCAGCAGGGAAGAGCCTAGCGTCTTGCTCTCCCAGCCGGCGCCCCAACCTACCTGGAGCAAAAAAGTGTCCTCCGGCAAGTTTAGAAGGCGGTTGACAAGCTCGTCGTAAAAGCGCAAGGCGCCAGATGGGCCGCCCCGGCCCTTAAAGTATTCGGCCTCGGTCAGCAGTCGTTGGCGGGCGTGCGCCAAGCCTAGCACTGGCAGTTCTTTGATCCAGCGCCGCTTGCCTCGCCACCCCAATTTGGCCGCCTCGGCGCTCTCGAAACCATAGTTCTCCAGCGTGATCTGGGCGCGGAGCGTGGTATCAAGTTTAATCGCTTCTACGTCCACGTCCAGGCCGGAACCGTCGCGCCCGGCGGTAGGATAGACGCGCACGGTGTGCAGCGCCAGGTGATCGCCGGCGGAGAGCGGAACGCTATCGCGCACACGCAGGGCGCGCAGCCAATCCGAGTTGGGATCCTGACCAAAGAGTCCCTGTTCTATGGCGTGAGCGGCCCGTTTGGAGCGGCCATCCAAATGGGTTAGGTTTGGCTTGCGTTTTTCGGCGTCGTGGATGCCCCAGGCCAGGAGGGTGCGCAGCGCGCCCTTGAGCGAGGAACCGGGCAGGTAAGGCTGGTCAAAGACGTTCTTGATCTGTTCGACCACCCGCGCCCCTGGGCTGGCCGCGCTCGGCGTCCCCGGTATTGTGTAGCGAAAGAGCTTAGAGTCAGGCCCAAAGTCGGAAGGTTGGAGCAGTTCGGCCGCCGGGCGGCGCAGCAACGCCTCGTCGAACTCGCCCTCGCCCAGCGCGGCGTCGAGCAGCGCGTCCTCGTCTATACGCCAGGTGCGCCCGTCGCGGGCCACAAAATCGTAACCGCGCAAAAGCTCGCGCCCACTGCCGATGTGCAAGGGGCTGAGCGTCGTCAGTTCCAGGTCATAGTGTCGTGTGAGTTCAGACATTTTCACCTCCACGTCTTGTTCCCACCGGGCAGGCATAACCATAACGCCAGATGGAGTGACCGTTCCACCCATCGGGGCAAACGTCGGCCAGACGGCCCCACAGCCCCGCGCCGCTCGTTTGAAAGACAGATCCCTCGACCAGCAGGCGCACTTGTTTCCTGCGCTGTGCTTGTTTGCCGGGCGCGTTGAGCCAGCCCGCCACGGCCGCCAGACGATAGGAAGCGTCTCCTTGCAGGGCGGCGGGCAGTTCCTCCTGGCGGGGCAGGTAGCGGGAGAGGGTGAGGGACGGGCCGTCCAGCGCGCGCTCCGGCAGGTCGAGCGGAGACGCTTGTTCCCACTTGAATTGACCGTAGCCCACAGAGCGCTCGCCGCCCAGTCCCCGGTCGCCCAGGTGGGCCAACAGGGTCTCTAACCGCGTCTGGGCGTCGCCGTCGAGGCCAGCGGGCCATTGCGCGCCGAACCACAGCCCACAGCCGGGAGCGTAGACGGTGCGCCCGATGCGGTAGATGGTAGAAGCGGAAGCGACGCGGTCCACGGTGACGCGGTCCACGGGCCGGGAGCGCCACACCTTTTGCTCTCGCAGCCATTGGCGTCCTTCCTTACCCAGGAGCCATTCGCGCCAATCTTTGCGTTTTTTAACGTCCTCGGGCGCCAGCTCGCGCCAGTCGTCGGGCAGCGCGTCGATCTCATCGGCGGCGAGCCAGACCTGGCCTCCCTGCAAAAAGAGGCCGCATCCGTCCTCGCCATCGGCGTACTCGTCCAGTGATTGTCGGTTGATGATGCGGGTAAAGATGACGGGCGAGACATAGCGCAATCGTTTCAACAGTTTGCGCTGGCCGCGCTTTTCGGCCAACTCGACCTTGACAAAGGGAAAGGGGTACAACGGCAAGTTGCCCGCGCGCGGAAAGACAGAGGTGAGCAGAAAAGGCGGCTTGCCATCCTCAAAGGGCCTGGTGAACGCCCGCGCGCCCGCGTCGCCGTCCAGGTCGGCGGCAGTAGCGACGAGCGCGGCAAAGAGGGTGTCGGACGGGCAGTGGGAGGCTGAGCCTTCTTGCTCCAGCCCGCGCAGCCCAAAATGAAAGCCCGCGCCGGGTTTGGGCTCCAGGTTATAGGTCGTCCAGTGGGCCATATCAGCCCTCCTTGCCGGTAACGGGCACGCCGTCCTTTTCCAGCCACGCCATTACATCCGGCATCGCCGCCGCCAGGTCGTCCAGCGTGTCGAATGTCCGCTCATATTTTTTGCCCTGACGGTAACTGTCGCGGGCCTTGGCGGTCAGATTGATGGCGCGGAAGGCGACCTTGCCAGAGCCACGCGAGCCGGAACCGCCCAGGTAGTCGTCCTCCAAGAGTTGCATGCCCTCGACGACGTTCTCGAAGCGTTTCACGTCGGCGCGTTCATAGACAGAATAAACCATCTCGGCCGGGCGAAAGACGGCCCCGGCGGGCACGCGCTCCATCTGGCGGGGCGTGGCGGCCGAGGTGACGCGGTCGATGGCCGCCTCCCACTTGACCTCAGTGAAGGGCAGGTCGGTCTTGGCCGCGTTCAGTTTGGCGACGCTCTCCTCGCTCAGTTGCACGTCGCGCACCACCAGGCGGGTGGAGGTAGAGAAATCCGCTTCTCCTGGCACGCCGTAGATGTGGCAGACGATGCAGTCGGCATAGTCACCGGCATTCTTGCATGTGTGGATATAGACGTCCCGTCCAATGCGCTGGTTCTGGAGCAGCCCGTGGAACTTTTCCATCTGCGAGCGCATCTTGCCCTTGAGGGACGATCCGGGGACGTAGGGCCGGTTGGAGAGCGGGTCGCGGATGATGACGTTATCCACACCGCCAATGGAGAGGGAACTTTCGGCCCCACCGATGTGGAGGCCGGTCTTGGTTTCGATCTGGCACTCGATGAACACACGTCCGTATAGATTGGCTGTCTTTGTCATTGTATCATCTCCTAATTGGCAGTGCCGCAAAAGTCGCCCTGACGATTGACCGTCATTCTGAGCGTAGCGAAGAATCTCCTTATTACGGTGGTGAAGACCCTTCGCTTCGCTCAGGGTGACAGGGCGGGTTTTGCGCTATTGCCCTAATTGCCACCAGCAGCCCTATGGTAGGCCAGGATGGCCTCGAAGAAATCCACAAAATGCTGAAATCTTGTTCGGTCAGTGCCGACCAGGTCAATCGCATCGGAGAGAACATCGGTGAGCATCTGCACCCCTTTGCCCCGCTCGCGCTTGGCCTGGTAGGCCATCTTTGGTTTGAGCAGCAAGAGTTCCCGCTGCGCCTTAGTGGCACGCTGGCGCTCGGATTCGTCTTGCGGCTTCTCCGGCCAATTCATCTCGATGCGCCGTACTGTGCCGAAGATATTGCGAATCTGGTTGGTGGTCAACTTTTGGTCTTTGAGGCTGGCCCCCAGCTTCTCGGCTTCCACGACCAGTTTCTCGACATCTCCGTCAATGATAGCGGCGATGTCTCGTTCCGAGACAGACAGACGGGCCGAGCCTCCACGTCGCCTCTGATCATAACTCATCTTTCTTGCTCCTTTCTCATCAGTAGTTCGGCCCACCGTGCAGCCGGGCCGAGCGTCTCAATGTATCGAAAGTTATTTTGCTTCAAAGCGTCCCGAAGTCGTTTGATCTCCGCTTGTGCCTTTCCATCGTAGCGGCCTTCCATCCGCTTGAGGGTATACGCCCCCTGCCACATCCACGGGCCCCAGTAGGGCTTGCCGTGCTTGTGAACGGCATCGGTGAAGCGAGCGTAGAGCCGCAGCAACGTCCGCAGCAGCGCCCGATTGACACTCAGGCCACCCTCGGCTTTGGACCTTACCAGCTTCACCAGGCCTTCCTTCTCGCTCTCCACGACACCGAACTGCTCCCAGGGAACGGTCAGCCCCAGGAAGTTGAAGCCGTCCTTTTTATGCCCATTCGCCCGCACCAGGTCTTTGGCTGTGTCCAGGGCCCCCTCGGCGTCAACGGCGGCCTGGCAGAGCGGGTACTTGCCCGCATGCAGCGTCAGCCCGCCGGAGATGTGCACGGCCCGGTTGTCCGCCGCGAAGCGGGCCAGGTCCTTGCGAATGGTGTCCGCCAATCCCGGCAGCGCGTCCCACGCGCCGACGACGAACAAGTCGTCGCCGCCGGAGTAAATGGCGTAGACCTTGTCCGTCCCGGCCTGCTGGTTGGCCTGACGGCACAGTTCCCCTACCCAGCCCTCGAAGAAAAGCGACAGCGCGAAACTAAGCGAGGCCACCCGGGAGAGCGTGGCATCCTCCATCCCCCAGCGGAACAAGTCGCCCAGATCGTCCACGTCCATCCGCAGCACACCCAGGCGTTTGACGCCCTGCGATGCCTCTTGCAGGTCCTCAAACGTGGCGATGCTGTCTCCCTTGTGCGGCGTGACGTTGACGACATAGCGGGTCCCGGGCGCGACAGGATAGCCATGCTTCCGAGAGATACGGCTGGCCATCTCAGCCACGTCTGGCAGATCACGCATCGCCAGCAGCGTGGCCCGCCGGACGGTGCCCGGCAGACGCAGGATAGGACGCCCGTCGGCAGTGGCAAACCCTGGCGCCATCCCGAAAGCCGCCAGCGCCTCCGCGTAGCCCGCCCGCTCTGCTTCCCCCGCTTCGATCTCGGCCAACAGAAGATAGTCGGCATCGCGCAGGTCGGTGCCCAACCCCTCCAGCGACTGACAGAGACTACAGATACGCCGCTCTTCCTCGGTGCCCCTGTGTTCCACCCGAACATGACCGTCATAGTGGCAGACCTGACACTCTCCCTTCTCATCGCCGCCCTGGCCTAACGGGCCGAAGACTCTCTCGACCAACAGAGCAGCATCGTCAAGTTCCGCAAAGCGCTGCCGCTTGGCCTCATTCATTGCCCTCGACACGTCCTGCCATTTCTCCCCAAAGCGTTCGCGGTCGAAGTCATTGGCGGAGGCCGTCGTCCAGCCCAGGGCCAGGTAGAGGTCGCCGCCGTGGTGGGCCAGCAGTTTGCGGCTCACACTGGCGCGAATCTCCTCCAGTTGCTCTTCCGCATCGAGGGGCGCTAGCAGGTAAAAGTGCCCGCCACCGGCGTAGAGCAGGTTGGTGATCGGCAGCCCCAATTCCCGCAGGATGAAACGAACCACCGCTTCGGTGAGGAGTTGCAGGTAGAAGGAACGTCCCCGCAGTCCCTTGGCCGCGCCACGGGCGGTGATCGTGTAGATGAAATCCTGCACGCCCGAGACATCGCCCCCTACCAGCAGCACCAGCGGTTCGTCTCGCCGCCGACCAGCCAGCAGATCATCAAGCGTGGGCTCGTCCACCTGGAGACCCACGATGCAGGCAGCCAACGCCGCCGTGGTGCGACTGTGGTCGAAGAGAGACACGTCGGGCAGTGCCCGATAATAGGCACCGGGGACGCACCACGTGAAGCGCTGAAATGCGTAGTAGAGCCCCTCCAGGTACGCCAGTAGATCGTTGGACGGCAACACCTGGACCGCCTCGACGAACCCGTCCCACAGCCTCCTGTAGGCGGAAATCTCTTCCTCGCCCGACAGCGCATTGCCGGGAAAGAGCACGTCCCCGCTCAGGGCGAGCGGCTTCAATGGCCAGAACCGCTTGTCTGGTCGTTGTTTCTCTTCCCCGATCTGGCTGAAGATTGAGACCAATTGTCGTTCGCCGCTTTCGTCCGCCTCCTCGCGTTCGGCAGCCGAGAGCCGATCGGCCAATGCCACCACCTTGGTCTCGTACCCCTGGAGCGGACGATCGTGATGACCCATCACAGGGTAGAGGTGCTCTCTCCACTGTTCGGGCATGTACTGGCTGACGAACTCACCGCCGACCTCAGTGTGCTTTCCGCGCTGCCAGTTGGCCCGCTGCGCAAACTTCCCCACATCGTGCAGCAACCCCGCCAGCGCCGCCAGGTACACCCGTTCATTGTTCATTGCCTCATCGTTCATTGCTCATTGACCTCCTCCGGCCCCTTGCTCCTTGTCACCTCGTCTCCTTGTCTCCTTGTCTCCTTGTCCCCCCGTCTCCCCGTCTCCCCCTCCCCTTGTCTCCCTTGCTCCTCCGCCACCACCGCGAACCCCCCGCCGTGGCTCCCCTCGCTCACCACGACCACCCGCAGCGGCAACATCTCTCCGCACTGGCCGCACACCACGAGCACATGCTCCAGACTTCCCCCACAGATTGGGCACTGATCCATCACATCCCCATTGTACACCACTCCGGCCCAGTTCACATCGGTAACCCTCCCTATTCCCCCATAGGGAACTCTCCCCATTTCTCTACCCCACCAACTACCGATAGTCTCCCTATTGAGCATTGTTCTCACTTTCGCTCCAGAGGGATCGTCAGATCCCGTTGTTGGGCCGCCGGATCTGGCGATCCGGCTGGAGCGTGGCCGTGTAGGTGGGGGCAGCGGGCCATCAACACTTGACGGGGGGACCACCCAACTACCCAACCAACCAATAAGCCGCCAGGAGCACCGTCAGCGTATGCCGGTTGGCACGGGCGAGACCGAAGTACACGCGAGCCTTCCCGTAGGCCGACGAGAGATGATGCCCCACCGTCTTGGGACTCCGGCAAGTCCGCTCCGCAACCACCGCATCGGTCAGCCCCTCGCACACCACCAGCCGCACAACCTCCTGCTCGGCCGGGCTCAGTTCCCGCTCCACGAACTCCCGCGCCAACCGCAGCGCGTCCGCCTGGCGCAGTTCCTCCTGCCGCCGCAGCGCCTCGAAAGGGTCGTCGCTCAGAATCAGGTCGGTGAGCGCCGGGCTGACCTCCGACCAGCGCAGCACAGGAACTCGTATCAGTGCTACCTCATTTCGCCCCGCATGCAGCGCCTTGCTCTCGATGAGAGCAGGCATCGAAAAGATGTGCCACACCCGGTCATCGGAGTCGAAGAGGAGTTGCGCCACCGCCATGCCATAGACGGCGATGATCTTGCGCCCACCGGCGATAGAGAGATGCACCCGCAGGCCGTCCTGCTTGGCCGCCTTCACCTCCCGGTAGAGGACGCGGAACGCCTCGCGGGCCGCCGGCTCGCTATCCACATCGCGCAGGGGGACACCCCGCCCGTCACACAGGCAGATGGGGCGCAGACGCACGCCACGGTAGGTGTGAGAAAACTCCTCGCCCAGCCGGGCCACAGAAGCACACGTCGCCTGCCGATCCAACGTGGTGTGCAACACCACAACCCCTCGTACATCCTCGCCCTGTTCCAACAGCAAATCCAGCGCGATAGTCACCAGTTGGGGTTTAGAACCCACCGGCGCGATAAGAACAGAAGACGTGACCATCACTCACCCCCTCTCCCCGTCTCCCCCTCTCCCCGTCCCCTCAAGCGCGGCGCACCTGCCCCATCCCCGCCGCCGTCTGATAGCCGACCCCGGCGTAGAAGGCATAATCGGTCAGCAACTGGATCAACCCCAGCCAGTACCGATCCCTGTTCAGGGCCGTGTACCGGCAGTGACCCACGAAGCCGATCTGGACCGATTTCCCCTTGGCATTGATGGCACGGGTGGAGAGCCGGTAGCGGCTGATGGCCAGACACTCCTCTGCAAAGCGGCGCACCTCCTCGGAGACAGCCACGGGAGCGAAAGCGTTCCATTTACCCACCAGGCCACCGTATACGAGCGCGGGAAGCGGAACGGGCAACGTGCGCCCCCCGGAGCGAAAAGCGGTGGGAGAGACGAACTCCAACTCCGTGCGGTGAGGCGGAGGCTCGCCAGGGAGAAGATGGCCCGCTGCCAGTTCCTCGTAACTGACCTGTCCAGCCCAGGGATGGACAGCCGGGTCGAGGGTGGCCTGCTGAACCGCCAGATTGACCCCTTCTATCTCGACGTGCGACGGTGGATCCTGCGCCAGTATCTGGAGATGGCGGGAGACCTCAGCGGTCAGGCCAGTGTAGCGGACAAAGACCGGGGTGCTGGAATCCAGCGCCAGGCCGCGTCCCCGCCGGCGGGCCCCCCAGACGGTGGAACAGGTGAAGGGGCGACGTTCGTCAGGATCGTGCAGCCGCTCGGCCAGGTCTGGGGCGGACTGGGCGATCAGACGGAGAAAGGCCGCGTGGCTGGCGCGGCCCAGGTGAGAAGGAAATGTGAGAGGGCAATCCGTGGTCAAGACGAGCACCAGGCTGGTAAGCATTAGCACCTCCATTATGCACCAACACAGTATACATCAACGCCACAGAGAAACCAAATCACATCGTGACCAGCAATTCCCGTTATGGGATTCGTAGTAACGACTTTAGTCGTTTGGGCCGCGCAACCAGCGACTAAAGTCGCCACTACGATGCCATATCACGCGGCAACGATGCTAAAACGGGAATCGCTGCGTCGTGACCTACTCATACAGAACACCATTATACCAGAAACCGCGCTGTCTGTCTGTAGGGAAAGTCTGACAATTTATGTAGGGAAAGTCTGACAATTCATGTAGGGAAAGTTAGACAGTTCGTGTAGGGAAAGTATGACAATCAAGTGTCGGGCATCGCTACACGAAGGCCACAAACACCTGATTCCCCAACAACCGCCCCCGCGCCGTCAGTCGCGCCACGGCCCCATCCCACTCCAGCAATCCAAGTCCCCGCAATTCCCCCAGTTCCTCCCCAAACACATCCGCCAGCGCCTCCCCGAACCGCATCTCAAACACGCTGGCCCGCACCCCCTCCGCCAGCCGCAGCCCCAGCATCATCGTCTCCCCCATCCCCAGCCGCCGGCCAATCTCCTCCACCTCGGCCACCGGCGAACGGCCCTGTTCCAGCGCCGCGATATAATCCCGCGGATAGCGCACGTTCGCCCAGCGCTGCCCGCCCAGCCAGGAATGTGCCCCCGCCCCCACCCCCAACCACGGCTCATTGCGCCAGTAAGTCAAATTGTGCCGGCACACGTAGGGGCTGACCCCCTCGCTGACCCCCTCCCCACCCAACCACCACCTCTGAGATTTGGGATTGGAGATTGGGGATTGGGGATCTGCTCTCGCCCAGTTCGAAATCTCGTAGTGAAAGAACCCCGCCCCCGCCAGCAATTCCTCCGCCAGTTCAAGCATCTCGGCCGCCAGGTCATCGTCGGGCGCTGGCAATTCGCCGCTAACGATCCACCTCTCCAGCGGCGTCCCTTCCTCCACTGTGAGCGCGTACAGGGAGAGATGCTCCGGTTTCAGGCTTAGCGCCGCCTCCAGCGTCCAGCGCCAACGGGCCAACGTCTGGGCCGGCAGGCCGAAGATGAGATCGAGATTGAGATTCGCAAACCCCGCCTCCCGCGCCCACTCCACCGCCTCGACCGCCTGCGTCCAGGTGTGGATGCGGCCCAGAAGCCGCAACTCCTCGTCGTGGGCCGACTGCACCCCCAGGCTGAGCCGGTTCACGCCCAGTCCCCGCAGGCCACGCAGGTACACCGGCGTCACCGTGCCGGGGTTGGCCTCCAGCGTGATTTCGGCGTCGCCTGAAACGTGAGACGTGAGGTGTGAGACGTGAATGATCTCCGCCAGGAGGTCGAGCGGCAAGAGCGAAGGGGTGCCGCCGCCGAAGTAAATCGTCGGCACGGTCAGGCGTCCCCATCGCTCGCCAGCCGCTTCGATCTCTCGGCACACCGCCGCCACGTAGGCCGGCATCAGTTCCTCCAGCCCGGCATAGGTGTTGAAGTCACAGTAGGCACAGCGCACCCGGCAGAAAGGCACGTGCACGTACAGGGCCATCCGATTGCGGATTGCAGATTGCGGATTGCGGATTGCCATCTCTCTACAACCTTACCATGCTCCAACCGGCCCGTCAACCCCGGCACGTTCGGGGAAAGAAACCGGGTTTTTCAGAAAAAACCCGGTTTCTCATCTGTCAAACCCCAGTTTGTTGAGAAGATTCCACGAACCCATCATCGGGTTGCCAGCACTGGACAAACTAGCCTCTTGGTGGCATAATCAGTCCCACTACGACCAGGACCTCTATGCACCGGAGAACGGCAATGTCCAAACGAAAATACGACGTGGCTATCGTGGGAGCGGGGCCAGCGGGCATCTTCGCTGCGCTCGAACTGAGCCGCAGGTCGGACCTGCACGTGATCATCCTTGATAAAGGCCTCCCTGTCGAGAAGCGACGTTGCCCCGCACGCGAGGGTAAAGACTGCGCCCACTGCCAGCCCTGCTCGATCATGACCGGCTGGGGCGGGGCGGGGGCCTTCAGCGATGGCAAACTGACACTCTCGCCGGCCGCCGGTGGGCACCTGGGCGAGTTGTTGGGTGAGCAACAAACCCAGGCACTGATTGACGACGTGGACCGCGTGTACGTGGGGTATGGCGCCAGCCAGAACGTCTACGGCGGGCACACCGATGAGTATGATGAACTAGCAGTCTGTCGGAGAGACAGCTTCCCTCCGAACCCGGTTTGCGGTACAATTGCGGCCATCTAAACAGACCTGATTTCTGTGGCGAGGAGCAACGATTATGGCACGCAAATTCAAGA
>Ga0075114_10000323_pt1 | contig 31217 bp, 15 predicted proteins | sample AntAceMetag02UKM_FD_69784 | JGI IMG/M metagenome (GOLD analysis project Ga0075114, IMG submission 69784) | Saline lake microbial communities from Ace Lake, Antarctica - Antarctic Ace Lake Metagenome 02UKM | ecosystem: Environmental > Aquatic > Non-marine Saline and Alkaline > Saline | place... | reverse complement strand
TCTGTATCTGGAACCATCTCCAGATACTAAAGATCGGTCAAATGCGGTGGTCCCCGATTCGGCGCTTATTGCATCTCCAAGTCCTTCAACTCCTGGCTCCCTATTTGGCGCTTTTCACCAGGCAGAACGGGGTCACTGCCCAAAGCATCACCACTATCAGGAAATGTCACCTTCCCCCCCATGGCCTCATGCACGACCAGGTTGTCGCGTGTTACATAAATGCCATCACAACCACATTTCTCAGTGAAGTCAATCAGGGTATCTGCCAACACCTCCGGCTGAGTACTCCATTCACTTTGTTTCACACCTGCCAAGCGACAGGCCACGGAGGTGGCGATGAAGATAGAGGCTGGATAGTCTACTTGGTTTGCCTGTATGGTGTTCTTTATTCTCTCGTAACCAGTCACGCTAGTGTCGCTCCTTGTCTTCCGAGGCAATTCATGCCTAATCCATCATCACAGGATTGACCATGATCTCATCGACAAAGAGCCAGGACTTTCTGCCTTTGGCTTTGTGCCAGTCGGGAATGACTTTTATGTTCAACGCCTTGACGCGAACATACCGGCCATCGAGATCCAGCCCCTTAAGAGAATAACTCTTGCGAACAGCCTCTTTCCGGGTCTGCTCCACATCACATTGGACTGTGCCTGCGATTGTGAAATTCTCGCCGTCATTTGAAAGAGCATATTGAACTTGGCCAGGCAGAAAAACACCGGCGTTTATGGATTGCAGATAGCTGGAGGCCAGAGAACGTATTGAATGGACCGTGCCAAGGTCAATCACCGCTTCAAAGTCATCGCCTTCGTACCCCTGCCAACAGCCCTCACCCGCCTCGTTCCAACAGGATACATTGCCATCTACCAGGCCCTTAGCACCACCAGCAGTATATTTTGCTGAATACTGATTCCGCAGTGTCACTGGTTTGCCTATCGCCTCATGCTGCACTGTAGTCCCTCCGGTCGGTCGGATCTGTGACCGGATATCCAGGAAATCTACAACGGCATCTACTCGAGTTTCTGTATCCAACTTCGGATTCCACTGCGCTTCGGCCAGGGCGACATGCATGAAGGGTGTTCTGCGGCAGAACACGGAATGATCCGCCACTGTAGAGCCGTGTTTGTTCGCGGATTGTTTGCCGAGGAAACTGCGACCCCACTGCTGCAGGGTTCTCATGTACGCATAGTAAGTGTCGATCGTGCCGGTCAATGTGTAACGCTGCTGGTTTCCCTGCATCCAGGCCTGCAATGACGCTTCCGTATAGGGTGGATCAGCGGGACAGGTCTTACTGAAGCCGTGGGCATAAGGAAGGGTCTTGTTGATATACCCGAAATCCTCGTGTTCCCCGCGTATACTGGTGCCGGAATCGCAGTTTTCCCAATAGATGTTGCAGCGGGGATCGAGTTCCTTCATCTCTGCGTAGTATCCCAGGTTGGCATGGACCCCACAGGAAATCCAAAGATCTGGGAATTCTTTCTTAATGGCACCCACGATGGGATTCACGAATTCCAGCATGATCTGACCTTTGGATTTTGATCTGCAGGATTGACACTGGCATTTAGGGACCTCTGTAAAGGCCTGAAAATAGATGCCGTCACAACCGCTGGGGACATACAGCTCACGGACCTTTCTCAAGATTTCGCGGTGGAAGTAGTCCCGGTTGAATTCACTGCTCCCACACATCTGCACACCCTTGCCCATGCCATGATCAAATGCTGCGGGAATGTCAAAATTCCAGTCGGGATTCCAGCCCCAGCCAAATCCCCATATCACCCTGATGCCGCGGCTATGAGCGAAGTCGACATACGCCTTGGCCTTTTGGGGCGGGTAATTGTCCCAATGGATGAGCTCGTTGAGTTTCCAGCGACTCATGTTCTCCATCCAAGCCTTTTTGTCTGGCATGTTGCAGCCCCACACCCAGTGTCCGCGATACTCGATACGGGGGTAGTCTGTCACTGCAAAGCTACGGGCCTGCAGCTGCCCTTCGATCATCTCGAAGTGCTTCAGATGATAGTGTTCCAGGTCACGCAAACCGTAAAGAACCCCGCATTCATCGGCACCCAGGATGGCAAGTATCCAACGATCCTTGTTTCGCGGATCCGGGGCGCAGCGCATGGAATAGCCTTGTGTTGTCTCGATGTCCTTGACAAAGCCCTTGTCCACCAGACGTTTGATCGACCGATTGTTGCGAACGGTTCCCAGGACAACCAGGTCATGTTCCTTGTCCTGTTTCCTTGAGGGCTCGAGCTTGACCTTGAGATGCTCAAAAAAGACCCGCTGCAGTTCCGTGTTGGTATAGGCCGTGAGACTGCTGTCATCTGCCAACGGCGCAATCATTACCACATCGGCATTGCCATATGCAGCACAGCCTAAGAACAGGACCACCAGGGAACGCCATGAATACACTTCAAAACTATGTTTCATCGCGCCAACACGCGTGGGCCACATAAAACGATGATTCATTGCAATACATCTCCTTGAATAGTCTCTACTTCAGCACGCGTGCTATGTGTCTTCTGTACGTGACTGCTGATACGATTCAATAGCCTGGACAGAGAACAACAAGGCGCGGGGGACGTGAAAGAACCCCTTGTAGTTGCCGCCCTTACAGGAATGCGTGAGATTGCCGCGACGATCACAGTAGCCGAACCAGCCACCGTGTTCCGAATCCACAAAGTGCTTAAACGTATAGTCGTGCACCTTTTCCAACCAGTTGAGCCAGCGCGATTCCTGGGTGCGCGTATAGGCCAGAACCAAGGCGTACAGGGCCTCAGTGTGGGGCCACCACAGCTTCATATCGGATTCCAGTTGGAGCGTGGGCTGATTCTCCACATCCATGAAGTAATACAGGCCGCCGTATTCCCTGTCCCAGCCATGATCCAAAGATCCCTCAATGATATCATAGGCCATCTGGTGTGCGTTTTCGTCCTCGACAAATTCGAGGACATGCAGCATGAACCATGCTACTTCAATCGAGTGTCCGGGAATGAAAAAACGACCTTCCGGCCAGTCCGGCAAGCCGGAACCGTCCAGGGAGACGTTTTCTCTGAGAATACGCCGCTGAGGGTCATAGTGCAGGCGACACCCCTCAATGGCCTTTCTCATAAAGTCTATATAGCGATCGTCCTGATCCACCTTGGCCAATTCCAGGGCCATACCGGCCAGCACCATGACATTGGCCAGGCCACTGGTCCTGGGTGCACCTGCCAGGGTGGGCCGGCCCAGGAGTTCCGGATTTTCGATCCACCGGGTGATTTCCCAAAACAAGTCAATGGCCTTCTGTTTGTACTGTTCCTGACCCGAGGCCCGGGCATATTCCAGATAGGCCAGCATGGCAAAGACCGCGCTGTAGGGCTTGCGTTGGAAGAAGTAGGGTTTTCCCTCGCGCGTGAGGCTGAAGTAATAGCGTCCTTTTTCGTCCAAGGCGTTTTCTTCCAGAAATTCGACCCCGAGCTTTGCCGCGTCAAGATGCGCCTGTTGCCTGCCACGTTCATGATACAGGCGGGAGAACATCCACACGGAGCGTCCTACCAACCAGATGTACTTCTTGGTGTCATAGACCGTGCCGTCACGATCCAGGCAGGAGTAGGTCCCGCCGAAGTCCCGGTCCAGGGAGTGCTTGAGCCAGAACGGCACCACAGATTCAAACAGTGTTCGCTTGTAACATTGCAGATAGTCTTCTAACACGTCATGTACTCCTGTGCCTCAATCAGAAGAAACCCGGCTTTTCTTATACTCCCGATAATCTACCGCCGCCATTGCCATTGCATCTACATTTTCCGGAGGCGTGTCACGTCCCAGACAACAGCCGCTGCTTAAGATAAATCCTCCAGCCTGTGAAGCCTTCTCGAGAGTCCTTCTTGAAAGAGTGCGGATCTCCCTCTCATCGGCCTGGACTAAGATCGAGGTGTTCAGGTTGCCTTTGAGCGCAACCTGGTCTCCGATTCGTTTTGCGGCCTCCGCGATATCAACCTGCCAGTCAAGTTCAAGACAATCGCATCGGGACTCAGGGATCATATCGAGTATTCCGTCGAGCCTTCCGCAGATATGAAGAATACCGGGTATCTTCAACCGGCGCAATCGATCGAACAATACCTGTTCAAACGGCAGGACGAATTTGCGATATGTGTCGGGGCTGATGAGGCTGGCGCTTGCGACGCCTTCTCCGATCCAGATTGCGGCAGGGTCCAGTTCGGCCATTTCCTCAATCCATCTCAGGGCGAAAGGCAGACGCTTCTCTATGGCACCGAGCAAACCGGAAGGATCATCAACCGAAGCCAGCATGACATTTTCCAGTCCCATGAGAAACGCAACCTGTGAGAACGCCCCAGTGACACCCGCGTTAATGAAATAGTTGTTACGGATACCGACGGGTAACGCACGTAAGGTATTGATGATACCCGGACTGAACGGGTCGTCCTCATCGATCACCGGATCGTCAAATGTCTTTATCTCGGTCTCTTTCACAGAGCCGACATCGTTCAACGGGACATGCCACGTTAACCCTCCCGTCGTCTGGACGATGTGCCGGTCCTTTTCGGTGGTATGCCTGAGAACAATACTGTCGTCCAACGAAATGTTCACCGACAAACCGTCGATCTCCGGGTGGCGTTGGAGAGCCTCCGCCAGTGCCTCTGCGTGTTTGGCTGGATTGAGAAAGCATTGCGAAACATCAATGCCAGCGACGGCGGCGGCATAGGAAAGATCTATCAAGGGCACACATGGCGGCCTGTCAACCGTTTTCCCGTACATTGCATTTGCTGTTCTCTGCCTCGAATTCATTTACCGCTTCCCAACATCATTGATACCGGCAGACAGAGCTAGGCCACCCATGCCGGCCGGCCTTTCCGTGGATGTCTTGAGCCAGTGGTCGGATAGTTCTTGTATCAGCATGGGCAAGCCGAGATCGACTGTCATCTAGTCGTCACAGGCATCATCTGTTGGCGAATGGGATCGAAGGCTTTCCCGATTTCGCTTCCAGCGGTTAAATCCCAAAGATTCAGATCCAAATCGCGCAGGGCGAGAACCGTGGTGATCCAGCCCTGGGTCCAGCCCGATTCGACACACCAGGCCCCCCAGCCGTGATCTGCATTGGAGCCCCAGTAGTCCCACTGGGCATAATCGAATGCTCGGTACCACGCGCCGTCGAGTTCGGGATGATCTTCGCTTGACACCTGAATGCGAATAAAGAACTCGGCCAGCTTATTCTCCATCTGAAGATATCTATTATTGCCGGTAGCGGCGTAGGCCTCATGCAGGCCGAGAAAAGTAAAATTGCATGTATAAAGCATGTCGGCCAGCGTATCGCCGTTTTGCTGAATCAGAGACGCTTCATTCGTGCCATAGCCGGCATTGGACGTGGGTGGCGCGTATGAGCCCATGCCAATCTTACCCAGTTCTTCTCTGATGGCGCCACAGGCAACCTGGTCTTCCATCATATCGTCGGCAATCTGATCCAACCAAGCACGGTGCTGCGGCGTGTCATCGACGCGAACCAACCAGGCAAGGGGCAGCAGCATTCGTCCGCGTTCCTGTTGAAAGCCGTTGGTCCAACGCCATTGGTCCGGATAAGCGTTCATGGTCATCGTTATCGCCAACCGCGTCCGCTCAAGCAGAGGCTCGTAGCCAGTCTTGTGGTAAAGCCATAGGTAGGAAGCCCATATCCATGCTTCATAGTGCGGATGAAAATTGATGGATTCACGTTTCCAGTAATATTGCCAACCGTTATTGGTTACGGCCGGGTCGCTAAGGGCATTTCCTCGAAATCCTTTTTGGCCGGTGGTTCTGAAGTTGCCGAGGATATTCTTGACCAGTGCCTCATCCCAGCGGTTGCTTTTCAGTACGGCCGCTGTACCGATGATACCGAGAATCGCCTTGATATCGTTATCCTCATAGAAACGGTTTCTCGTATCGGGGGCCCAGCCCAGGAGGCCATAATTACCGTCGGATGGATCGCCGTCATTAAAAAGTCCCGAGTTGAAATAGACCCAATCGGACAGATTTGCCGCGACCGCTCTGCTACGGGTTTCTCCGTCAATCAACCATCTCAAAGCAAACGCTATGGAACTTTCACCGTTGACATCTGATCTAAGCCACCAGCGGATCTTTTGGCCGCCGTTGGACGGATCGATTCCGGAATGCACGCCTTCCAGCAAACCGCAGGTGCCGTCTCCCATGGGCCAGTTCGGATTCGGCACGGGACCGACAGCGTTATTGGCGCCGTATTTTGTCAACTCACCCGACCATGATTCATGGACCAGCATCTTGGCATTGTAATGCCAGTCAATACCGCGAATCACAGCCTCTCTCTGTGCGTCGGCCGGCAATGAATCATCCTCGGCGTATGTCGGTCTGACAGTTTGTGTCCATGTCAGCGGATTGTCAGGCAATTTAGGATCGAGCCATTGCAGAATCCTCCTCCAAATCAACTGCCAGCTACGCTTGGGTGCGTATCGGCCCGTTACACACTGGCTGAGTTTCGTGGTGGCCACGAGAATATTTGAATTGTCCGGATGGCCGCACAAAACAGGATGGATTGTCGTTCCAGACAAGCCGAAGACGGCCTTATCGAAGCCCGCGATCTTTGCCAGTGCCAGATGGGGATTCTCATTTTCAACGCTTACAAAGTGGCATCCGTGGATCGCCAGAATCCGCATGGGCGCCAGTGTGTCGCCAAACAGATCCGACGTGACCACACAGCGTGCCAGGGGCACCTTTTCAATGCTGCCGAGTTTTAACCCTGTGATTTGCAGGGGGAACTCAACATAGAGACGCAAACTCTTACGCACTGCCTCATCGAGCACGGCTGGTCTAATTGGGGTGGCTTTCAAGGGATAATCCTGGGCCAGAATCAATACGCCAGCATTTGGAGCGGCCTGCTCCACTGCCTGAGCGGGATTATCGAAACGACGACAGGGAATGTCATTGTCGACCAGGACCTGATAGATATCATTGCCCTGTTCGCAACTCAGATATAGCGTGCCCTGCGCAGCAGTAGTACACAAGAGCCATATGATTATCGAGAGTACGAAACACCGTTGCATGGTCATCTTTCCAGAAAACAGTTACGGCAAAGAACTCTATTAAGCTGGGTACGACGAAAGTCACTTTAACCATTGTCTGCCGTTTTGGTCGATAAAATCTGCTTTGGCTTTGAATTGCGGTTCCCACTGTCGGTGCCATTTCAGATCCCACAATTGGGGCAAGGGAACTTTGCGGCAGGACAAATCAGTAAAGCTGGAGTTGATCGCCCAGCCATGTCGCGCCAGGCTCACGCGCGCCATTTCACACTCTATCCCCAATCCCCATTGTTGTTCGGGAATCCCGTCATCGCCGGATGGAGGCACCGAATCGGAATAGCTGGGAAAGGTGCCCGGCCAAGTGCAATCCATCAACAAGGGAACTTCATTCCCCACACGGCTGTTCGCAATTCGGCCCCAGAAAAACGCCTTATCACTATCTGTGGTCCAGATATTCGGGACATGACCATAGAGATAGTGATTGATCCCGTAACTGCCGGTCGTCCCATCCCACGCAGGTCCCCAAGCCTCTTTGGCGCCTCCATAGGTATCTGGGTTCATCTGACCAGAAATGACTTCTTCGTCGATATCCAACATGGCCGAAGGGCAGGCGCGCATTTTGTCCACGCCATAATACGGTTTCAAGAGCATCATCCACCAGCCGGTCTCATAGTCCGAAGGCCATTGACTCCATTTGCCGTCATAATCGGCGCTATACAATCCAAAAACCAATGCCCAACTATGTAGGCTGGAGGTACAGACCGTGCTTCTGGCCGATTCCCGAGCCTTATTCAGGGCCGGCAAGAGGAGGCTGATTAACAAGGCGATGACTGAAATCACCACCAGCAACTCGATGAGGGTAAAAGCTCGGTCACGCTGATTGGTATGGCATTCTTTGGAGGTATTCATGATGCGACATCTCTGTTTTGATCATCCGTGTCTTTATCAGCACCATCAAAACAAAGCGCTCTACACTGTGTAGGGCGCTTTCGAAGGAAAGTTCCAAGTCCCCGACTCCCATTCCATTGCAGAGTCACGATCATCCCAAGACGCTTCACTCGGAATAGAACTTAAATTCAGAGAACATCATCCAGGCCGTATCGAAACCCGGTTCCTGACTGAGGAACTGCAATCTCACCCAACGTCCATCCTGGCGGATGGGCACGGTTTGCATGACCGAGGGGGCATTGCCGGAATCACCCACGCCCCAGTGATCGCTCTGATGGATCTCTTCGCCCGTCCAGTCCGCCATGTCGGTGATATCAACACGGTTGGGGTTGTCCAGCGATGACACGGATACCTTGACTGTCCTAAATCCATAGTATTTGGGTTGATGAAAGATCGCCACGGCACCGATACTCTGAATCGATTCCAGGTCGAAGTACAGGGTGGGGCCGAACGCACCGCCGGCCGTACTGAAATTCCAGCCGGCACATAAACCGCCACTATAGTCGGATGCAATAATACCATCGCTGAGCTTGGTATTATCCAGATCCGATCCCCAATAGTCAGGTGTTGCCGGTGTGTTCGCCAGAAATCCCTCCGGGGCCCATTCATAAGCACTGATCACCAGCTCATCACCCCAATCTTCAACCACCGCGTCCTGGGGAGATAATCGTATGTCGTCTATGTACAGCATACCGACTGCATTGGCACCGGCCACGCCAATAGCTAGTGATGTCACATTGTCGATCCCGTCCACGGTAGTGAGATCAATGTTCCAGGTATACCATATATTGACAGCAATGTTATCAGGATCACCGCTATAGGCGATCTGGGTGTTGTTGATCTTGACGTACAGATCACCGGTGTTGTCCGGCGTGCCATAGAACGACAGCGTCAGACTCCGAACACCGTTGGTCGACCAGTCCTGGGCGGTTGCGAAAGTGCGCGTCGCCTCGGAGGCCGTGACGCCGCCGGTGTTGTCGTAGAGCAGCGGCATGGACTGGCCGCCGCCGTGGACGATCGTCTCTTCCGCGAACGGCGCCTCGAGATAGCCGACTTGCGAATTGTTGCCGGCAACCTCGTAGCCGTCGATCCAGGTCAGGAAGATGGCTTCGCCGGCCTCAATGTCGTCGGTGTAGCTCTCGAAGTCTTCGACGACGATAAACTCCTCAGTCGTGAAACTCCAGAGGTCGCCTGCCCAGGCGCCGATCGCCTCGGCCTCGTTGACCTCGTCGACCTTCCAGTAGTAGGTGGTCCCCAAGTCGAGCGCGCCGGGATCGACGGTGGTCTGGCCGACCGAATCGATCAGTGTCAAGGCGTCGGGAGCGGTGCTGAGATAGACCTCGTGGGTCGCGGCCTCGCGCCCGGCCTTCCAACTCAGGGTTGCATCGACGATTGCCACATCAGCGGTGCCGTCGGCCGGTTGTGGCTCGGCGGCCTGGACGGGGATCGACAGGAAGCGGACTTCACTGAGCCCGAACTTGCCCGTCGTGCCGTAAGCGCTGTTGACGATCAGCTTAACGACCTTGACCGCCGCGCCGGCGAAATCGATCGTTGTGTTGGCCGTGTAGATATCGACCGCCGTGGCCTGGGTCAGCACGACGTCGCCCAGGACCGTCCAGTCGACGCCGTCGGCCGAGTATTCGATCGTTGCATCCTGAACGCCGAAGCCGAGCAAGGGCTCGAACGCAACGTTGTAGTTCCAGACGAGCATCTGGTGGAGCTTATGGACGCGGTCGAATTCGAACTCGATCGTCAGCGGCTGGTCGCCGTCCTGCGTCGCCGACCACATATCGGTGCTCTCGACCGAATGCTGATCGTCGGCGTTCAGTCCCGAGCCGTTGACGATATTCTCGACCCCAGCGCCCGGCTCGGATATCCCGTTGCTGGTCGCCGTCACGTTGGCGATCGGATAGGCGAACAACTCGGTCGTGAAGCTCCAGACCTCGCCCTTGAAGATCGTGTTGTCCGGCGCGGCATTGACCTCGTCAACCCGCCAGTAATAAGTCTGACCAAAGTCCAGAGCCCCGGCATCGTATGATGCATCCGCCTGTCCCTGACTGACCAGGAGATCGGAGTCTATCCCTGCGTCACTCACCTCATCAAAATCTATGCCCAGGTACACATTGTGTTTAACGGCGTACATGCCCGGTTCCCAACTCAAGATATGATCGCGCAGCACATCATCAGCGCCATCTCCAGGAGAGGGAGCATACGCAAATTCATTGACAAATCCTCGCATCATGAAGTCAACTTCAGCCTGAGCAACGCCCCGAGTCATCACCAACACATCGTCCAATAGCCCCTCATATAAAGCCACAGGGCCACCATCGCGCAGATGACCGGTTCCCCCAAAGCTCAGGTATTGCGGGTTATGGACTTCGCCATCCAGTGTGGCAATGTCGTGCTTGTGACCGTCCAGATAGGCATCGTAGTCCGACCCGCTGCGCGTATACGCAATGTGGTGCCATTCCGTATCAGGGACAGAAAGCTGTGATCCCGGACGCAGGTCCGTGGCGCTGTTACCGCTGTAAAGCTCCACCGTGTCTTGTTCATACTGATAAATGACGGCTGTCTGTTCACCGCCACCGCTGCCGTTGCTAAGGGACAACAGATACACCTGAGCCTGAGCCAGGGTTGCGGATTTCATCCAAAGGGCAAAGGTAAAATCGCCGCTGGTGTCTACATCCTCAAAATCCGCAAAAGCCAGATTTTGGTTAAAGGATCCAGCTTGACCCAACTGTCCCGCGACCAAGTCAATAGCGCCACCAAAGGCCTCTGCATGACGTTCGTTGCCGCTGGAGTCGGTCAGCAACTCACCCACGGCGATCGCATCGGCTTCATCTTCGAAGCGATACAATGCTGCAGCATCGATTTCAATCGCGTAGGTCGCCATCCCACTTACACACAGTACTGCCAATATGCTCGCGTATGCAGTTTTCTTCAACATACTCATGTTTGTGATCCTCCTCTCATGGCATTAGCATTTGCACGACTTGATCCAGACTGCCAGGGATTGAGTCTGCGGGCACAGAAGCCCATCTCTTGGGATGCCAAGCCTATTCATGTGGGATACATCACGGGAATACGTCTTCCTTCATCAATCCTCTTGTCTCTTGTTTTCACGGTCCTGCCTCAGCGGCGAGTTCCAACACCGGTTTGGCAAAGAGGGCCCAGTCATTGCTTACGCCATCCCGCCCGGCAGGCCTCCAATATGATTACTACAGTCAGACGAAGATTTCGTCGCATCCTCACACCGTATCTCGACGGAGAGAGGACTATCGGTGATTTTCTCAGTATATTCTAGCCTACAATCCTAATATGAAAACCTCAAATCCGAAAAGGAATTCCGGTCTCCCGCATGGGCCGCTGGTTGACGATACGGTGGCTGCCACGATTCATCTCATCCTACAGATCCAAGTTGAGCAGGAACTGCTGATCCGGCTGGAGCAGGTAGCTGTCGTATAGCGGCGAGTACGTCTTAACCTGCACCGTCTGGCCGTCGGGATGAAACTCCAGGAGTCGCAGATATGCTTCGCCGCCCAAACCTCGCATCTGGTAGTTGGCCAGCATCTGGTGCACGATTTTGCCCTGGTCGTTGAGGGCGGCCATGTAGCCGGTCCCGTCGCCCAGGACGTGCCCGTTGAAGACGAACGCGAAGTTGTGCTTACGCACCAACTTGTCCCACAGTTCCTGCCCGTCGTTCTTGGTGCCCGGCGTGTTGTAGAGGTGCGGGTTCCACGTCTGTGGGTTCCCCGTATCCATGTAATCGTACCGCAGGTCGTTGTTGTTCATGTAGGCGTGTGTGATCAGGATGCCCTCGTGGTCCGGAAAGCTGGCCATGATGCCGTTGGCCCAAGCCACGGTCTCGTCGCGCGGGGACCATTCCAGTGCCACGACGATCCACTGGTGTCCGCCGGCCTCGAAGAAATGGTACGTGTTGTCCATTTTGCCCGGCTCCATCGCGCCGCCGAACGTGGGCCGGTCGACATACGTGCTATAGGGCAAATACTCGTTCATGTGCGTCTCGCGGGTCGAAGCGTTGCCGTTGGGACCGTAATCGTGGTTGCCCGGACAGAAGGCATACGGGACCGTGCCGTCCATCAGGGTCATCGCCATTTGCGCGTTTTCCCATTGGCGGATCGTATTGTTGTCGGTGATGTCCCCCAAGTGCAGGGCGAAGGCGATGTTCCGCTTTTCGCGATTCTGCACGATCCATCCGGTCTGGCTCAGATAGAGTCCCGGATAGCGCCGGGAATAGACCTGCGTGTCGGGCATCAGGACCAGTGTCCAGGAGCCGGGAACCAAGTCGCCGCCCTGGGTCGGCGGCGGCGTGATATTCAACGCCTCGGTATCGTGATTCCGTACGGCCACGGCATGTCGGGCGAGGTTGTCGAAGAACGTCGCACGGATGCTTCCGATCTTTCGGTGCGGTTGTCCGGAGGAGCCAAAACTGAGCTTGTCCAGGGCCAGAGCGGCCAGGATGATGCGCCCCTGGCCATAGGCGCCTTCCATCAACGCGGGATACTGAGCGTATGGGTCGCCGGCCAGCACCACCTCGAACCCCCCCTGATCGACGAAGCTCTCCCAAACGGTCAAGCCCCAATCGAATGCGATCAGGCCATTCGTTACGGGTATCCCCTCAAGGAGATGGTTCGTCGGCGAGAGGACATATGCCTCGCCGAAGTCGTGGTCGGCCCGCCGGGCCTCGTGCGTCGACGGCAAAAAGGGCGGCGTCTCCTCCGTCTGGTCCGCCTGCGTCATCTGGACCAGGAGGTGTCCCTTGTCCACGTAGTGATACAGGTCGGAGGCGTACTGCGACATGTAGTCGCGGTACGCCGGGCTCTCGCTGGCGAACGAACCGAAGAAGATGACATCGACCTGGGCGTCAAAGGGCGACGTATCCAGCGGCAGGGGCGCCACGTCGAAGCCGGCTTGGGCCAGCGATTCGGCGGCCCCGAGCGATTGCGTCCACGGGTCTTCATACTCGAACACATACGCGGTGGGTCTGGTCTGCGCCGCCAGCACAGAGGTAAAGATCAACACGGATAGACATCTCAGCAGCAGCTTCATGGTGTGTTCCTCCTTTTGAGTCAGGCCCGGTCGCCGAGGCCTTTTCGATCGTAGTATCTCCAGACACATTACTATCAGGTGGCTCGATGGGTCTGTTTAACCGTTATTTGCCCGTGTACCAGCGTCTGAGGACATCCTCGCCGTCGGAGTAGTCGATGGCCGAGACGTGGGCGTCCAGCCAGAGGGTGTTGCAGTGGCCGCTTTCGTATTTTCCGGTGCGGTTGTGACGGTAGATCTCGAAGATGGCATTGTCGTAGGTTTCCCCGCCCCAGCTAGCGCCGCCCGGACGCCACTGGGGGATATTCGATACCCCATGCTTGTACAGCATATCCCCGTTGTCATCGAGCAGTTGTTCGAAGTGGTCCTGGCAGAGGATGAACTCAGCGGGTTTGACGGTGACTTTGTTGTGGGTGAGCGTTCCTCTCTTCAAGTAGCGCATGTAGCGATTCTGGCCGTAGCTGGCGATCTCAGCGTCCTCCGGGGACTCATGGAACCAGTGTGGCTGGCGAGAACTGGGGCAGCCGAACAGGTCGACCGATTTGACGTGTTTGTGATAGGCCACGCCCCAATAGCTCCTGGGGTCGTCCTTGTCGATGATCGTGCCGTCGTTGTTGTGCCATATGATCTGGTTGGCGCCCCAGATCCCGTCTTTCGGCATGTAGAAACAACCGTCGTTGTCGTCCAGGTACAATGTCAGCCCCAGGCCGAGCCCTCTCAAATGCACTTGGCACACGGTGTTCTTGGCCTGTTTCCTGACTCGCTGTATGGCGGGCATCATGATCGCCATCAGCACCGCGATGATGGCAATGACGACCAGGAGTTCGATGAGTGTGAATCCTCTATGTTTCGATACGGTCATTTCCTATGCGTCCTTCCCGGCAGTCTGGTGTTTCACGGCCAACGCGATCGTTGGCGGTCTACATCGCTCAGACCATTCTAGTCTTGCTTTGCCATTTGGCTGTCCTTGCTCTGGACGCAGTCCAGGATACGGAGCCCAATCGGCGCCTTCAATCCCATTCCTGCTAGCAGGAATGGGATTGAAGGTCTCTCTTGGCGATAACGCATCAGAGTCCCACTTCTAGCTGACGTTGGACCCCTGCGCGCCGATGTAACTACTTTGACACTCTTGCCAAATGAAGCGTTGGCCTACAGGTCGTTGGCCAGCCACATGACCTCAGCATCGGTCAGGGCCGTATCGTAGAGGCGCACCTCATCGATTGTGCCGTGGAACCGGTAGTTGTCTAGCCCGATGTCGAATCCCACGGACAGATCCTGGGCCGGAGCAATGGGACCGGACGCTGGCGTGGCCGTGGCCCACGTGCTCCCGCCGTTGACGGAGATCTTGTGGACATTCTGGTCCCTGTCCAGAACCGCCGAGACAAAGACCCATTCGCCTAGGGGCGCCAACAGAAACGGTGTATCCACACGGGCCGTGCTGCCTACCATGAATTTGAACCCGGCTTCGCTGGTCTCGCCTTGATCTCTATTGGCCCCGATATAGTAGCCGATGCTACCGGTGTCTCGCTTGCAGATCGCCAGATCCCAAGCAGCCGAGCCGGTCATACTGGGCGACAGATCCAGTTGCGCCCAGAGGGTGAAGGAGAAGTTCCCGGCCCCTGGATTCAGGCGATCGTCGTTCGGGATTCTGACGCAGTCGTCACCCCCATCCAACGCCAGGGCCTGCCCGGCCATACCGGCCACGAAGCCGGCGTCGCCGAGGATTTCACCATCGTGACCATTGCCGGAGCTATCGGTCGCATCGTCTTCGAAAGCGTAGTGAGCGACCAGATGAGCGCTGTCCGGCTCCCTGGGGGCCACGGGCGCGACCTTATACAGGTGGATGTCGTCGACGAACAAAGTACCACTGACGTTGGCGCCCTCGATCCCGATCACCAGGGTCTGAACGTTTGTCAGGTCGGTCCCAAGACTCGCCAGATCGATATTCCACGTCTGCCAAGTTACCCTCCTGACGCCCTCGGCACCGCCGTCGTAGGGCACCTTCACGCCGTTGATCTTGGCGTACAACTGACCGGTGTTGTCCAGTTGACCGCGGAAGAACAGCGTCAGAGTCTCAATACCGTTGGTCGACCAGTCCTGGGGGGTCGCGAACGTGCGCGTCGCCTCGGAGACCGTGACGCCGTTGGTGTTGTCGTAGATCAGAGGCATGGACTGGCTGCCGCCGCGGACGATCGTCTCTTCGGCAAACGGTGCCTCAAGGTAACCAACTTGCGAACTGTTGCCGGGCACCTCGTAGCCATCCACCCACGTCAGAAAGATGGCTTCGCCCGTCCCGATGTCGTCTGCGTAGCTCTCGAAGTCTTCGATCACGATGTATTCTTCGGTCGAGAAGGTCCAGACCTCGCCGGCCCAAGCGGAGATTGCCTCGGCGTTGTTGACTTCCACGATCTGCCAGTAGTACGTGCTGGCCAGATCCAGGGTCGCCGCGTAGCTGGGCTCTGTTGTCGTATCGATCAGTTCCAGAGCATCGGGATCGGTGCTGAGATACACCTCATGCGTGACGGCCTCTCGACCGGCCCTCCAGCTCAAAACCGTATCGCTGACGGCCACGTCGGCCGCTTCGTCGGCCGGTTGCGGCTCGCGGGCATGGGTGGGGATCTGCATGAAGCGGACTTCGCTCAGACCGAATTTGCCCTGCGTCCCGTAACCGCTGTTGATGGTGAGTCGGACAGACTGAGCCGCAACGCCCTGAAGATCGACGATCGTGGGGGTCGCGTAATCCGCGGTCGCAGTAGCCTGGACCAGCACCACATCGCCCAGGGTTACCCACTCGGCGCCGTCGGCCGAATACTCCACGGTGGCGTCCTTGACACCAAAGCCCAGCATCAGCTCAAACTGGACGTTGTAGTTCCAAACCAGCATCTCATGCATCTTGTAGACGCGGTCGAACTCGAACGTGACGGTCAGCGGTTCGTCGCCGGCGGGGCTGGCCAGCCACATGTCGGAACTCTCCACGGAGTGCTGGTCGTCGGCATTGAGGCCCGAGCCATTGACCATGTTCTCGGGATCGACGTCGCCGTCAGGGGTGCCGTTGCTGGTGACCATAACCCCCTCAATGGCGTAGCTCAGCGGCTCAACCGTGAAGCTCCACACCTCGCCCTTGAAGATGGTATTGTCCGGTGCACCGTTGACTTCGTCGACGCGCCAGTAATAGGTCTGGCCCAATTCCAGCACTCCGGCATCATAGGAATTTGCGTTCTGGCTCTGGCTGACCAGCACGTTCAGGGGATTATCTCTATCGGCCGTATTCACATCTGCGAAGGTCGGACCGAAATACACGTCGTGTTTGACAGCAAATTCGCCGGGTTCCCATGATAATGTCACATCACGGGGCAGATCCACAACCGCATCTTCTGGCTGAGGATTTCCCGCGAGTTCGCGGTTGAATCCCTGCATGACTACCTGGATCTCCGCTTCTGTCAGAGCGTGATCGAAAACGGCCACATCATCCATGAGTCCAATGTACTGCCGGACATTATCCTGGTTGGCCCCGAAGTGCACCGCTGGCCATGTGAAGGCATAACCATCTTCCAGCAAACTGATGTCGAGAGTGGCGCTGTCAGCCAAACCGTCTATGTAGAATTTACCCTTATCCGTCACACGGTCATAGACAACCGCTATGTGGTGCCAGTTGACAAAGGCACCTACTTCCACAACGCTATCACTGGTGAGATCGACCTGATCTTTGTTCCCGCCAGGTTGATCGGTCTCCGAATAGCTTCGAACCCTGCCGTCAGGCAAAATACAAAGGTTGACAAGGGGATTGTCGCCATCAGATCCCAAGTCAATGATATAATCGTAGTTGCTCGTGGAGGCGGCCTCAGGTTTTACCCAGGCGGCCAGTGTGATGGACGAATTGGCCGCAAAAGCGGGGATCGGCTTGGGGACATTGAACAGGTCAACGCTACCACCGGCAACATTGCGCAGAACCTGACCGCGCACGGGATCAGTAACTACCGCGGCGTCGCCGACGATCACACCATTATAGCCATTCCCAGAGCTGTCTTCGATAACGCCTCCCGCAGCATCCTCGAACTCCCAGAAACCGACTAAGTCGGCGGAAGCAGTATGAGCCAATGCCCACACGAAGACGACAACAAGAAGAAGAAAGAGTTTTCTAAACATCATAGCAACCTCCAATCCGAAATTGTTTTACATTCTTCGTTCGTGTGCAAGCATCAAAGAGCCCCACACCTGAACATGTAGTACTTTGCGATCCTGTCGCACTCGTGCGGAAATAGCCCTTTGCCCAAAACCACACATCCTCACCTTCGTCGTAGCCAACACGGTCGTCAGCAGATTTGCTTCATGACATCATCATTCCTCCAATTAATCTCAATAGCTTGCTTTACACACACTATTCCCAGGTCTACACAGGAAAGTTACAAATCCTTGCGACGTCATTTTCGTTCCTCAACAGTACTAATGCGACCCGCCATCACAGCCTGAATCTCTATTTCCGTCAGAGCTTGGTTGAAAACAGCCACATCATCCATGAGTCCAATGTACTGCAGGTCATTATCCTGGTTGGCCCCGAGGTGCGCCGCCGTCCAGATAAATGCATAATCATCATTCAGTAGACGGATGTCCGCCTTTGGGCCAGCCATACCGTCGATATAGGTTGTGGCTACATCGATCGCACGATCATGGACAACAGCGATATGATGCCACGCTGCAAATACACCGCTTTTCACAACATCGCCCGTAACAGGGACCTGATCATAGTTATAGCCAGGTTGATCGCTCTCGATATAGCCATGGAGCGAACCATCGGGCAAAAGGCCAAGGGAGGCAAGGGGATAGTCACCATTTTGTCCCAACTGGAGGACATAATGGTAGTTGCCCGTGGAGGCGACCTTAAGTTTTACCCAGGCGGCCAGTGTGATAGACGAGTTGGCAGCGAAATTGGGGATCGGGTTGGGGACATTGAATAGGTCTACGCTGCCACCGGCAACGTTCTGCAGAACCTGACCACGCACAGGATCGGTGACTATCTTGGCCCCTCCGACGATCATGCCATCATGACCGTTGCCGGAACTGTCTCTGATGACATTTCCGGAATCCTCCTCAAACCGCCACCAGCCGACAAGGCCTGAGTCCGCATCAAAAAGACGCTGCACAAGACGTTGGGTGCTGTCGCTGATCTGTCCAATCTTGATATTTCCCGTCGTATTGACAATCGCTGCCTGTCCACGTTTAAGGTATGTCAATGGGAATTGGCGCTCGTTATTAGAACGTACTCCTACGATCCCGTCAAAAACATGGATCTCGCACTGCTGATCCAGGCTCTCATCTGCTACCATGACTCCGAATTCCGTACCATGGTCAACCACCGACGAATTGAATGTCTCCACTGTAAATCCATGCGCTCGCGGCGATACTCTGGCACAGACGGCGCCACGCTGCAGAAACATTTTGCCGGCTGACTGCAGTTTGAACTCACAAGGCGCCTGCAAAATCACCTCAGCCCCATCATCAAAGGCGATTTCCACAAATCCTTGCTGGAGTACCATCGCCGAGGCGGTCAGTCGTGTTCCTTCGCTAACAGAATAATCCCGTCGGTCCCATTGGGCGTCGACGGATTTAATGATCGTGGCGACCGGAGTCGGTGTAATCGGCACGGGAGATTCCACAACAACTTGGGGGGCGGGAGGCTCCGGCGCCAACCAGGCGAAGAGCAGGACAACCGTCAGCATGAGCAATGCGCCCGCTCCCACCACGAATCGGCGTCGCTTGGCGAGATACGCCTTGTAGGCCAGTTCCTCGGCCCGCCGTCTTTCTTCGGCTTTGAATCGGTCCAGGGCCTCCTCGGCGTGCCGTTTGACTTTCTGTTCCTGCTGGATGGCCTCCCACAACTCCGGCATCGAGGACGACTCGGTCATGCCTTGAGCGTGGGCTCTTCTTTCCCGAAAACAGCGGGTGAATTCCTGGGGAGAATCCTCCGCGTTGACCCGCTCCCAAAACGCGCGGGAGAAATCATCGTCGTTATTGATATCATCAGAAAGGTGCCCCAGCAGATTGACGAAAGCCAACTCCTGACGGAATTGAGACAGGATGGCTTTGTCTTGGCGTAGCAGTTGGGTCAGTTGCTCGGCCTCTGCCTCGGTAAGGGAGCCTTCTATAAAGGCCTCCAGCCATTGATTGAGCTGTTTGTCGTCCATTACTCGGGCTCCTGGGCTAATTGCCCTTGCACACACTGGGCCAGTGTTGAACGAATCCGGTACAAAAGGGACGAGATGCTCATTACGCTCTGGTCGAACTGATGCGCAATCTGTTTGAGCGCCACCTTGTGATGATAGCGGAGACGAACTAGATCTTGATGACGTTGGTTTAGCTTACCAAAGCAATGTACGAGGGCCTGTAACTGGTCCAGACTATTGTCATGTTTTCCGGAGGCACCCACTATTTCCTCTTGAGCACCTTCATCGATTAGCGACTGAAGTGCCTGGTAACGGCATCTCTTTTGGCGGAGATAGTCTATCATGCGACGGTGACAAATCGTGCGTAGCCAGGGTGAGAAGTCGCGTTCCGGAACAAAAGTTTCGATATTGCGAAAGGCGTCCAGAAAGGCATCTTGAACGATGTCGAAGACATCCTCAGGGTTGGCGATATAGCGAGCGACCGTAGCACGCATGCGGGCCTGGTGGCGGCGAACCAAGATATCAAAGGCATCGGAAAATCCCTGCTGCACCTGCTTTACCACTTCACAATCTGTCAATGACTCATCATTCATTACACTTACAGGTTCTGTCCAGGATTTCGATTTCATTTCGCAAAAAGCCCTGTATATATATTATTCGTACGATACAAGAATATCTGACGTTTTTTTTGCATTTTGGGCCATAGTGCGAACATTCCGGTCCATGAGCAAAGGAATCTTAAGTCTCGCAGGTAGTCTGTTATCATGTGGAAATCGGTATGCAAAGGCATCTCCAGAGGGTGCGACTGATCGCGACAGGGTCAGTTTCGTCTGGAGTTGTATGCTCCGATGCCAGGCCTGAGCTGCATTCTAGATGGGGTGACACCATGTCTCCAGAATGTCTCCACATGCGTTGATTTCTAGGAAAACCGTCACGCCGATACCCCTTGTCAAATGCAAACAACGCCGTTTTCGTGATTTATCGGTCGGGACTTAGGACTTGTTGCACTATGCCTTCCCGCGCATGTCTTCTTGGTGTCGTTCGCTAAAGCTGTGACAGAAAAGCGCTGGTGGGTGGCAATTTCCGTCTCTTCGACGAATCGATATCAATGCTTGGTTTGCCAGTGTCTAGGTTGCCTGCCCGACGCGGACCGTAGCTCATTGTGATGTCACTCATGCACGAACCGATCTCCGAAATTGCCTACGTATTTGTCACCGGAATCGCTACAATAGACCGCGTACAAGTATGGTTCAAGTGAGTTCTCGAATGACGCAGGGGGGCGAGTGGAGGACGTCATATGGATTGCACGGTTAGAACTGTAAGGTTCCGTGTCTTAGCAGCATTGCTTGTGCTTCTCGGATTGTCCGGTGTCTTGCCGGCGCGGACACCGCAGGAATTGGACGTCATTGTTGAGGCGTTCAAGGTTGAGACAGACGATGTACTGAAGCTCGATCTCTCTTATCAAGGGCTGGATCTTTATGCGCCCGTGCCGGAGAAATCGACCATCGACCAGGATGATCGCGGCTCACTATCAGAGATGAAGCGGCTGGTACTCTATGACCTCTTTGGGGCGAGCGGTGGGACCGTGCTGCTGACGGCGATTGGGAGTACCGGATCGTGGCTCATGGATTCGAACCGGATCAAGAACGATTACCTTGCCGGAGACGATGTGGGGGTGGCGAAGCTCAAGCACCAGGGCTTCTACATGGAGGGAATGAGCGACCTGGACTTTGTGATCATGGGGACAGGGTCCAAGGCCTATCAGGGAGGACTGCACCGGAGACTTGGGCAGGGACGTGGCATGACTCATATAACCACGGGCGAGCTGGCCCAGCTAGAGATGGCGTTCCTCGTGGACGACCAGATAAGGCAGTTGCAGGCCGGGGGTGATAAACGGCGGTTCTGGCGGCAGATGCTTAACGTGCGAGCGAGCGCACCGCACCCGGAGAAATACATCACCATCGGGGGCAAAGCGCTCTATTGTGTGGAGCATCTGGGGGTGCGCGGAGCAGCCGTGATTCCCGGCGCGCCGCTGCGAATGCAGAGATTCTCGCAATGGGCGACCGAGAACGGGCATGAAATAGGCCCTTTCACGGCACAGTTCCTTTACGGCGGGTGCTGCGATATGGACTATTTCATGCGGCACGCGTACGAGAAGAAGCAGGAGCCGGTCAAGACGGTGATGCAAGCCGTCAAGTACCTCGAACGACAAGCGTGGATGTTCGAGCAAGCCCACGCCCACGCCGATCGATTGCCGGATGGATTGAAGTTGCTTCCTGATCGGGTATCGCATTGGGCGGATCGGGCGCGTCAGATCAGGGACTTTACGGCCGCAGCGGTTAGCAATTCGGCATGGTTGGATCTCGGCTCCTTCCGGACGAAATCGCTGGCTCTTTCCGGTGAGGTGTGCATGGCGGCCCATGCGCTGACGCTCGAGATGGGGAGGGAACTTCTTTGGAGAGTGGATAAGGGGAAGGCTTCAGACGCACAGGTAGTGGTGCTCGACGACATTGCTTATGACGTGGAAATCGTCCATACGACGAGGTATCACCCAAAGCTTCCCGATTGGTACGAGGTGCACGAGCATACGGTCAAGAATGAGAGCGTGGCGTTCATCGAGGAGTATAAGAAACGCTACAAACAGACGTATAAGGTCCTGGTGAAAGCCGGGAGGCTCACCGACAAGGACAAGGACATCGACACCATAGAGATCGGTCCAGTGCCGCCGCCCCCTGTGGTGTCGTTGGTGATAGAGGACGCTTTGCTAGACCCTGAGGAGCCGAAAGCCGGGGATGAGCTAACGGCGAAAGTCACCATAGGCCTTGACGGTTTGATCAGCGAGAAGCCGGACTGGAGCAAGTACAAGCTGCCCGAGGAACAGCGAACCCTCCTCGAGCAGATCGCCGTGTGGTCGTGGCGCGCGGCGCGGACGCGGATGGAGATATCGGCGCTCATGAAGCAGGATGCCGAGAACCGCAAAGTAACCGAAGCGAAGAAGTACGCGTACGTTTCTCCGTATGAAATAGCGACGCTGGCGAAGGAAGATTTGGTCTTTTACGAAGAGACGATAAAGGAGGCCTCCGAGCAATTGGGCTTGAAGGCGCCCAAGAGCGAGATGGGCCGGTTCAGGCCCAAGCTGGCCCCGGCCACCGTGCAGTCGGTGGATATCTATCTGAAGCACCTGACTGAAACGATGCAGAAGTCGAAGATCGTCATGGAGGCCATCCGCGGCCAGGCCAGCGCGGGGCTCACGATGCTGAAACGCTCGGCTACCGCGGACGGTGCCCCGGGCGAATTGTCCCAGTCGTCCCAGAGACTCCAGACGATATACAACGAGACCCAGAAGAAGCTGGACACGTACAGCGAGTATCTGGGCTACGCCGAGAAGGCGAAGGGCTATGCGGAGTCGTTTCAGAAGATACGAGGCGGCGATACCAACGAGATGTCGGCCAAGGCCAGGGAACTCGGGCGGTACCTGGACAAGCTGGCATATGAAGTGGAGATGTCGGCGACGGACGCCGTGCGAATGCAGCACCGCATAACCAACGAGATCATTTTCTTCCACAAGGTGCGCGACAGCATCCCGGCCGGTCAGCAACAAGGATTGTATGACGATCTGAGCAAGACGATGCGCGAGTGGGATTCGGATCGCAAGCGACTCATCCTCAACGACCTACCCGAGATGCAAGAGAGGGCCAAATGGCTCCGGCGCGGGTCCTATTTCGCAGCCAGCGCCGCCGCGGCGCTCAAGGTCACCAATATCGTCACCACCACCTTCAATGCCTACGACGAACTTTCGACCACGGATCTGTCGGCGCAGAGCGAGAATGCGATTGCCGGCCTAGTGGCCGTAGGCAGCGTGATCGATGCCGTGGTCGAGTACCTGCCTTTGCCGGTATTGCACGGGGCGATAAAGAATTACGCGAAGCTCTTCGTGGACGCGCCCAAGTGGGCGTCGGCCTTCGACTCGATGCAGACGATGCGGTACCAGGGGCAGGGATACGACGTGAGATCAGTACTGACCCCGAAGGCTTACACCGGGCTGATGGGCGCAAATCCCGGTTTGAGTGCGGGACAATTCTACCGGTATAACGGGCCGATGGCCAAGTACAATCGGTTGATCCTTTTCGGACATCCGACGCCGGACAGGCTGGCGGCCGAGCGGGCGTCTGCGGCAAAGAAAGCGGGCAAGGCGCTGCTGGTGGACCCAGGAACGCACCGGATATGGCTGATATGGGATAAATCAAAGGACAACGGTTTCTTGCGGCTCGGCCCGGAGACATTCGAGAGGGCGAGCCTCTATGCGGCGTGGTTCAGGCGGGTATTTGACAAGCAGATCACGGGGCCGCAGCTTCATGACCTGCTGATCAAGAAGGAGGTCTACGTCGGCGGCACGTTCCTGGGCGAAACGACAACGGCCGCACAACTGGAGTCTCGGGCGGAGAGCATAAGGCGGGTGGATTCACTGAAGTATTATTTGGCCGATATAACAGGCAAAAGCCAGTTTGAGCGTGATGAACTGAGACGCTATTACGGCATGCTCGACCGGGCTGCTCGGCGTATGGCCAAGCAGGGCTTCATCATGAGCGAGTACGACGTCAAGAAGATCATGGAGAAGGTCAAGCCCGACCCGCCCGTGAGCGGCGATTGGGAGAAGGTGATGGATGCGGTGCCGTTCAAGATCGGAGCGGCCTTGGGCGTCATGATCAACAAGGGTGATGAGATGTGGGATTCCCTCAGCAGCGGCGAGCAGACGCGACTCGACCAGGCGGTGAGCGCACTGATCAGGGAGAAAGTGGAGCGACAGGTCAAAGCCCGCGAAGCGATGTGGGCCGAAGCCCGGGCGGAATCCCCCGCGGGCCTGACATTGCCGGAGGTGCGGCTCGTTCACAGCGACACCTTCAACTGGAAGGACGGCAACAAGAAACAGGACGGTTACGAGAAACCCGAGGAAACGCGGGTCAAGTACACGGTTGCCGTGCAGATAAACGACATCGCCAAGGGCGACGGAACCTATGTGTGCCAGGCCATGATAGAGGGTTACGAGGACTCGATGGCCACTGCCACAGTCCCTTTCAAGATCAGGGCGCAGGTGAAACCTGGGGTTCCAGACCTGCCCCAGAAGGAGGATGACGACGAGGAGAAGGAACTGCCGAACGTCTCATCGGGTGGGCTCGCGGTGCAGTGTCCGCCGGAGCCCCAGCCCGAAACGATTGCGTCTGATCTGGATCACGTTGAAACAATACAGCTTCCCGAGAGGTGGCCAGAGGAGTATTACAGGGATGACGAGGGGTATCACCGCGTCTTTTACAAGGTCTGGTGGGACGAGAGCAAGTCCCAACTCAAGTCGTACACAGCCTACGGAATGGGACGCGAGAGCCTGCGCGAGGCCTGGGTGAATAAGAAATGGGACCGGAACGGCAATTCGATTTCCGTCAGAACCTATCAGCGTGATGAGAACGGTAAGAGCCAACGTCACGGTATTTCCGAGGAATGGTATCCCGGGGGCCAGAAGAAAAACGAACTGGTATATGTCGACGACAACCAGCGTGCCTCGAAGTGGTGGAACAAGGAAGGCATCCTAACGAGTGAGGGGATAGACACGGGTACGGCGGCGTGGCACAAAAGCTACTACGACGATGGGACACCGAAAGAGGAACAGAATTTCGGCTACGACCTCGAGAACGGTTGGCGGGTGAAACACGGTGTTCAGAAGCAGTGGCACGAGAATGGACACCTCAAGTATGAAGAAGAGTACAAGGCTGGTGAGGAGCATGGCGTGCGCAAATGGTACAGAAAGGACGGGAAGATCTCCTCCGAAGTACATTACGTAAACGGAGAGCAAGATGGCACCGCCACCCGATTCGACAAGCAGGGCCGGAAACGCGAACAGCGCACCTACAAGAAGGGCAAGAAGGACGGTCCCTACAGGATATGGGACGAGAATGGCGCGATTGTCAGGGAGGCCAACTACAAGGACGACGGCCTGCATGGGGTGAGCAAAGGCTATCAGAACGGAAAGCTTATATGGGAGATCGGGTACCGAAACAATAAGTATCATGGGGACCATAAGAGGTATGGACCAGACGGTTCTCTCAAGGAGCACCTGGTTTACGAAAACGGACAACTTGTTAAGAAGATTAAGACTTCTTGGTTCTAGGAAGTCGATAAGCACCTTGCCATTGGCCCAAAAAAGATGCTGAATCAAACCGGACAAACAATGGCGGCTACGGCCTGATCGTCAGATCAAGTACTGACTACATGGAAAAACAGCCACCGTAATAACAAATTGTCGACTTATTCGCTCGGCCAATGGGAGAACTTCCATATGAGACATCGACTCTACAATGTCGTTATTCTACTGACCATTTCGGTGCTGGCGACCGATTCGCTTCATGCCGACGACTGGCCCACGTTTCGAGCGGACGCAGCCCGTACAGGTTATTCACCCGAACCACTGCCGGAGGATCTGGGACTTCGCTGGGTTTATCGCAGCCAAACGGCACCGACGCCAGCATGGCCGGACTCGTCCCGGATCACATTTGACTTTGCTTATCAGCCGATTATTGTCGGCGATGCGGTGATATTCGGCAGCTCTTCTGAGGACAAGATAGTTGCCATTGATGCCGGCAGCGGCAAGCAGCGGTGGACGTTTTTCACGGGCGGTCCCGTACGTTTTGCCCCGGCGGCGTGGCTCGATCGAATCTTCGTTGCCGGCGATGACGGCTGTCTGTACGCAATCAAAATCAAAGACGGCACACTCCTCTGGAAACATCGCGGCGGACCCAACGAGCGGATGTGTCTGGGCAACGAACGCATGATCTCTCGCTGGCCGGCGCGAGGCGGACCGGTGGTGACCGACGATATAGTATACTACGCCGCGGGGATTTGGCCCAGCGACGGCGTCTTCCTGCACGCATTGGATGTCCGAACGGGGCAGGTCCTGTGGACTAATGACAGTACGGGTCGAATGTATATGCCGCAACCACACGGTGGGGCGAATGCTCACAGCGGAGTTCCCCCACAGGGGTATTTGCTGGCCACGGAAGAACGTTTGTTCGTTCCGACCGGACGAGCCGTGCCGGCGGCGTTCAGGCGTTCCGACGGGAGGTTCGAGTACTACCGCTTACAGCAAAACGGTTCCATCGGCGGTGTTCGGGCGCTTGTTGCCGACCGTTTTGTCATCAATGCCGGTTGTTTTCTCGCAAGGGATACCGGCAACCTTGCCGCGCGTGCGGGCCGAGGCGTGTTCAGCGTTTTGCCGGATGGGATTCTGAGATTGACCGCCGATGCGCTGATGGCGTATCGCTGGGCGGACCTGGATAAGTCCGACCGCAAGGGCAATCTTGTGCGCTACCGGGGACTCGACGAGTACAGGCGAGTCACCTTGCAAGATGAATCGGCCGAGGTCAAACAGGCCGAGAAGATCATCGAGAAGTTGCCCGCCCTCGAAAGTCTGTACCGAGCGCAAGTACGATTCAGGGAAGCCGACGAGAACGTACCCAAGCAAACCGGCCTGGAGCGTATACTGTCACAGGCCAGACCGGATGTAGAAGCGCTGGGGGGCGAGGTCGGACTGTTTCTGGCTACCACCCATGAACGACGGTATGAGGTGATCGCCGCCGCCCGAGAAGCGATTTGCGGCGGGCCGGACATTGTACGGATCGTGAACCTTGACGGCGGTCGCCTCAGATGGTCACACGATGTCGAAGGCGATGCCATTGGTCTGGCTGCGGCAAACGGTATGCTTGTCGTCTCCACGTCACGGGGCATCATATATTGCTTTGGCGCGTCGAAACGTTCCGCCCCAATCGTGCCTAAGGGATCATCCCTTGCCGCCCGACCCAGTGATATTGACTATGCCGAAGCCGCCGAGGAGATTCTGAGTAAGAGTGGCATCACAACCGGTATTTGTCTCGATCTGGGATGCGGGACAGGAGAACTGGCTCTGGAGTTGGTCCGGCGGTCAGAGCTTTGCGTGATAGGAATCGACTCGGATCCTGCTAACGTAAACAGAGCCCGTCGTATCCTCGATGATGCCGGCGTATACGGGAGCCGCGTATCGATTCACGGCGGAGATCTGCGCAAAACGCCTTATCCTCGCAATTGTGCCAACTTGATTGTCTCCTCGCAGACGCTTGCCGGAAAAGTCGGCGTATTAGACAGGGGGGAAGTCGAGCGTTTGCAACGACCATACGGGGGTGTCGTTTGCCTCGGCACTTCCGGCCGATTGCGGGTCCAACGACGCGGTCCGCTGGAAGGGGCCGGCAGTTGGACGCACCAGAATTGTGATCCGGCCAATACAATCTGCTCTGCCGACAGTGTTATCCGCGGCCCGCTTGAAATGGCATGGTATCGGGACGGCGCGCTCGAAGTTGTCGACCGCCATGCGCAAGGGCCTGCGCCGTTATTCAATCGTGGATACCTGGTCGTAGAGGGAGTGCACGGGATATGTGTGCTGGATGCGTACAACGGCCATACCGTTTGGACGTTCTCGATCCCGGACATCCTCGCCGATTGGGACGGCGTGCATCACGACGTTGGCGTCGGTGATTTGGGCGGCAACTTCTGCCTCAGTGACGACGCAGTATTCGTGCGAACCGACGAGAAATGTCTGAAAATTGAATTGGCTACAGGCAGGAAGAGTGCTGAGTTTAGAACGCCGGTCGATCCGTCGATCCGGAATTGTAATTGGGGTTATGTTGCCTATGAGGACGGTATGTTATTGGGCTCGGTACTGAACGACGAGCATACGACCAGCCCTCGGTATGGGGACATACGACTTAGAAATGAATCTGTCATGCTCTTTGCTCTGGACGCCGAGACCGGAAGGGTGAAGTGGCGGCACAAACCAATGCATTCGATTCGCAATAACACAATTGCAATTGCGGGCGGCAAGGTCTACTTGATTGACCGGCCCATAGCTTTAGCCGACCGCATCACCGAACCGAAACGAGATGGAAAACACCGGCTGCTATTGGAACCCGGCGAACATCACGGCGGAACACTGATTGCGATGGATGCTCGGACCGGAGAAGTCCTGTGGCAAAACGACGATGATGTATTTGGGACTCAGGTTGCCGTCAGTGACAAGCATGGCGTTCTGCTGATGTACTATCAGGCCGTCAAGCACAGTTTTTTTAAGCTGCCTTCGGAAATCGGCGGGCGAATGGCGGCGTTCGACGTAAAAAGCGGCACGCGCTTGTGGGATAAGAAAGTCGCGTATAAGACTCGGCCGCTGATAAACGACGATGTGATTTACGCAGAAGGCGGCGCCTGGGCGCTGAAGACAGGCCAATCCATCCCCTGGAACTTCAAACGTTCCTATGGATGCGGGCAGATCGCAGGCAGCACGCACCTGTTCCTCTTCCGCTCGGCAACGCTCGGCTATCTGGATCTTACGCGCGACGCGGGGACAGAGAACTTCGGCGGCATGCGACCCAATTGTTGGTTCAATGCTATTGCCGCTGGCGGACTGGTGCTCGTTCCGGACGGCTCGTCCAAGTGCGCCTGCAGCTATCAAATGCGCTCGTGGCTTGCCTTGCAGCAACAGCAGTAATAGTGAATGTAGTCAGATGAAAACGAGGTAACATTGATGCTATTGAATCGACAGACATTTCTATTTGCAGTCATTCTCGGCACAACTTCCATGATTTCGCTGGGCCAGGTTCCGAATGACCGGCGGCTCGGCCCGCTGAAAGAGTTGAGCGGACATTACTTCCCATTTGAGGTTCCGAAATCGCGACAACAGTGGGAGCAGCGGCAGAGCGATTTGCAGCGGCGCATCCTGGTGGCGACCGGACTGTGGCCGATGCCGGACAAGACCCAACTGAATCCTGTTGTGCATGGACGTGTGGAGCGTGACGGTTTCACTGTCGACAAAGTCTACTTCGAAAGCTATCCGGGGCATTTTGTCACCGGGTTGCTCTTCAAGCCACAACACATTACAGGCCGTCTGCCCGGAGTTCTGTGCCCTCATGGTCATGGAGGTCGACTGCAGGACTACGGCGAGAAGGGAATCCGTGAAATGATTGTCCGGGGCGCCGAACGATTCGAAGGATCGGGACGTTATCCGAAGCTCGCCCGGTGCGCACAGTTGGCGCGTATGGGTTGTGTCACCTTTATCTTCGATATGATTGGCTATGCGGACAGTGTGCAAGTCTCTCGCCAGGTCGCTCACAGTTTCAGCAAGCAGCGTCCGGAGTTCGACACGAAAGAAAACTGGGGTTTCTTCGCAACGCAGGCGGAGTTGCGATTGCAGAGCATCATGGGATTGCAGACCTGGAATTCGATCCGCGCGCTTGACTTTCTGTGCGGTTTGCCCGAAGTCGATTCAAAACGAATCGGCGTCACCGGCGGAAGCGGCGGCGGCACGCAGACGATCCTGCTTTGTGCAATCGATTCCAGGCCAGTCGTGGCGTTTCCCAACGGAATGGTCTCGACGGATATGCAGGGCGGCTGCACATGTGAGAATTGCTCTCTGCTCCGAATCGGCACAGGTAACGTGGAATTGACCGCTCTGTTTGCGCCCAAGCCGCAGGGGATGACGGCAGCGAACGATTGGACCAAAGAGATGATGACCAAGGGGTATCCTGAGTTGAGACAGCTTTATGGTATGCTCGGTGCTCAGAAGAACGTCATTTGTTACCCGCTCACCCATTTCCCACACAATTACAACTATGTCAGCCGGGCGTTGATGTACTCCTGGTTCAACAAGCATCTGGCACTTGGCCTGGAAGAACCTGTTGTCGAAGAAGACTGGCCTCCACTCACCGAGGCCGAATGGACCATTTGGAACGATGAGCATCCCAGGCCGGCGGATGATCCCGGTCATGAACGGCGGTTGCTCAGCTATATGACCCGCGCATCCGACCAGCAGATCGCTGCGTTGACGCCCACCGACGCTAAGTCGCTGGGCAGATTTCGCCAGATCGTGGGCGGCGCCTTTGAAACCATCATCGGTCGAAAACTGAACGAGGTCGGTCCCATTGATCGCCGAAATATAGAGGAGGTTGATCGAGACGGCTACCGATATCGTGAGGATTTGCTTCGCACGAGGCGGCACAATGAAGAGCTGCCGATAGTATCATTGCTACCCGAGCGAACGCCGCCGAACAAGCAGGTTGTCCTTTGGATCGACGGTCGAGGCAAGAGCGCGTTAGTGGATCGGCAGGGCCGGATTGTCCCCGAAATCCGCCAGTTGCTCGATGCCGGGATGACGGTTCTCAGTGCAGACTTGCTCTATCAGGGCGAGCTCCTGTCCGACGGCAAACCGCTTACGAAAGCCCGAGCTTCTTCTAATCCGCGCGAGTATGCCGGTTACACTTTCGGTTACAATCATCCGCTCTTCGCCCAAAGGGTGCATGATGTCCTCACACTTGTTTCTTTCGCTCGCAGTGACCAGTACGGCGCCAAACGCATCCATTTAGTCGGTGTCAACGGCGCAGGCCCGTGGGTGACGGCTGCCCGAGCTCTGGCGGGCGCTGATGTGGACAGCGCTGCAATCGACACCGGAGGTTTTCGCTTTGCCAGTCTGGAGTCCTACCGGGATGTGAATTTCCTGCCCGGGGCTGTCAAGTACGGCGACATGTCTGCTTTGCTCGCGCTCTCTGCCCCGCAGCGGCTGTGGATTTGCGGCGAAACCGAAGAATCGCTTGGAGTCGTAACAGCAGCCTATGCCGCATCGGGGCAATTGCAGCATCTGAGCATAGACGAGAGACAGCGGCGGGATGTATCCGCGAAGATCGTCGAATGGCTAAAACAGGTGAAGGGCCGCTTGTAGAAATACAGGATACGGTAGTTGTTAAGCCGAATGAGACATTTCCTTTTCACAATCAAGCTCTACTGCATCACTTGCTTTTCCGCGTCCTTGGGCGGATTGATCCAGACGGCCTGAGGCGGCCTTGCCGCCTTGGGTGGTTTGCGTACGAAACGGTTAGGATGCCGCCGGTAGGCGGCGTCCAAGGTGGCCTGGCGAGATTGGTGAACCTGTTCGACCCGGCCGTAGTGAACGTCGGACGGCGTA
>Ga0075114_10000321_pt1 | contig 31230 bp, 20 predicted proteins | sample AntAceMetag02UKM_FD_69784 | JGI IMG/M metagenome (GOLD analysis project Ga0075114, IMG submission 69784) | Saline lake microbial communities from Ace Lake, Antarctica - Antarctic Ace Lake Metagenome 02UKM | ecosystem: Environmental > Aquatic > Non-marine Saline and Alkaline > Saline | place... | reverse complement strand
ACGCCAAAGGTGTCCGTGTAGCCATAGGTCAGGTAGGTCGTGCTGTACACGTCCCGCAGTGGCAGCACCGTGATCGTCGTCCAGCCTGTGTTGGTGATGCGGATGGTGAAAGTCAGCGGCCGGTCCACCCGCACCGGCTCCATCGTGTTCAACTGCTTGGTGATCGTGTAGCTGGAGGTGATGTCGAAGCCAAAGTCCTGCGTCGGGTCCACCTCGGCCCAGTCCAGCGTTGTGGTGATCTGATGGCTCACCGGATCGGCGTCCGAGTCCAGCGCGTCCGTCGTCGTCACCACATCCTGCGGGCTGCCGAACCAGGTGTACAGTGTCCCACCCGGCGCGAATTCATAGGCCGGGATGGTAATACTGTAGGTATCCGACAGCACATTGGTGAAGGTGTACAACCCGTTGGCATCCGTGGTCGTCGTCCATGACCCGCCATCGGATAGCACCACATCCACACCCTCGATGCCCGGCTGTCCACCGTCTTGGACGCCATCGCCGTTGATGTCCCACCAGACCAAGTCGCCCACCGTGGCCAGCGGCGGCTGGTAACCATCGTCGCCGATGTGCGTCAGGCTGCCTGCTGGCGCGTTGACCGTTGTCGGGTCGGTCCCTGCCGTCTGCGTGTAATTCGGCGGCAGCGAGTTCTCGTCCACGTCCGCCGTCGTCCAACCCCCGGGCACCGTGGCCGTGTAGCGGCCGCTGGCATCCGTGGTCACCGTCTGCGTCACACCGCCGCTGTCGGTGATCACCACGCTCACGCCTGCCAGAGGCGGCTCCCCGTCGTCGCTCCCATTGCCGTTGCTGTCCTCAAAGATGTAGCCCCACACCTGCGCGAACTCCAGCGGCGTCGGGTTGTCCTCGTAGCCGCCGTCGCTGGGATCGCCGTTGCCGCTGGGGTCGGGGTTGATGCCCGGGTCCGACCAGTCGCTGACGGTACTGGCCGCCGGGCTAGTGCCGTAAGCGTAGGCCCAGTTGTAGTAGATGCCGGTGTTGTAACCGGGATTCAGGAGCACGGTCAGCATGATGGTGCGAACGTCGCCCGCGGCCAGGCTGTTGCCGCTGGCCAGCAGATTGATGTCTGTGCTGCCGTCGTAGTTGGGCGCCGGGTCGGGCGGCCAGTTAACCGTGAAGTAGGTGCTGCTGACGCTGTCCACGGTGTAGCTCACCGCACCCTGGAAGGTGATGTCCAGATCATCGGTCACCTGCACGCTGTGCAGGATGATGTCGCCCAGGTTCTCCAGCGTGATAGTGTACACCACCGTGTAGGTGCCGTTGCCGTTGCCCGTCACCGAGGCCACGTCCTTGGCCGCACCGATGACCGGGTTCTCGGTGAAGCTCACCGGCGTGGGTTCGTCGTTGTCGTAGAGCAGATCGGTGGGATCGTCCGCCGGGTCGTTGTTGCCGTCCGGGTCGGGGTCCAGCCCATCCTGCGACTGGTCAGTCACCGTCGTGCCGTCGGGACTGGTGCCCGCAGAGTAGGCGGTGTTGTTCACCGACGTCGTGCTGCCCGGTGTCACCGTGAAGCTGATCAGCACCGTGCCGCTAGCCCCCACAGCCAAACTCTGGCCCGCTGCCAGGATGTTGCTGCCCGCCGTGCCGTCCCAGGTCCCGCTGGCCGTCAACGTGCCGTTGCTGGCCGAGAAGCCGATGGGACTCAGCCCGGCGAACTGCGTCACGATGTCGTCGGTGATGACGATGTTGTTCAGCACCACGTTGCCATAGTTCGATATCGTCAGCGTGAAGGTGATGGTGTACGTCCCATCGCCGTTATTGACCACGCTGTCGGCGTTCTTCGCTAGACCGATGACCGGATCCTCGATCCACAGCAGGTAATCCTCGCTCTCGCCGTCCTCGAAGACACCCGAACCATCCCAGCCAGCACCGCCCACCGACTTTTCCGTCACCGAGAAGCGACTCCAGACGTAGCCGCCGTTCGGTCCGATCGTGAAGGACGGTGGCCCTAGCGCCGAGAGCGGCCCGTTGTAGCCCAGGGGCACCACGAAGTCCACCAGCACGTGCTCACCGGGGTCGGTCCACACGCCGTTCTGATTCCAGTCCATGAGCACGTTGACGTACCCGACCACCGGCATGTTGTTGACCACCCAGATGTCCACATCCACGGCCCAGACGGCGGTCTGATTCACCGCGCCCAGCGCTGTGCCTGTCGCCGCATTGGGGCACTTGACCACTGTCTCCGACCCCACTGGCCCGATGATGGTGTAAGGCTCGGGGAACATGAGCCCGGCGTCGCCGTCCAGGTAGCATTCGTCGTCGTCGTAGGTAGGGAAGCAGGTGGGGCACAGCCCGGCGTTGCCGTCCGGCTCCGGGTCCCAGGCCGCTTGCGGCGCGCCGGGCACGGTGAAGTGCGCCCAGCCAAGGCCATGCTGGACGTAGCTCGCCGGTGCTCCGACGGTGATACAGGTCGGGAACTGGCCCGGTGTGCTGGGCGTGCCCGGATAGGCCACGCCGCCTTCGGGCGCGTCACCGTACTCCAGCGCCTGGATCTGCACGTCGTCCGAGTCGCTCTGCGGCCCCGCTGGCTCGCCGTTCACGTCCTCGCCCGTGGCCGTCCCGTAGTTGTCGCAAGCGGAATCGCCCGATGCGGCGTGGAAGTCCACGGTGATCAGCGTGGAGGCCCCGATGGCCAGATTGAGGCCAGTGAGATTCCAGGTGGCCTGCGACGCGCTCTGCGTGTTGGTCACCGGATCGGCCGAGGTCAAGTCCATGCACGCTTCCCAGGTATCGGTGACCTGGAGGCTGTTGATGATCGTCTCGCCGGTGTTGGTGATGCGCATGGTGAAGGTGATGGTATCGGAGACCACGGCGATACCACCCGGCGGGTCCAGCAACGTCTTCACGATGGAGATGGCCGGCTGCAACTGGTAGAAGCCGAAGTCCACGTTGTCGTAGAGGCCGCCGGTGGTGATCAGCTTCGCTGGCGCGCCGTTGATCGAGTCGGAGTCGCCGTCGTCGTCGGGCGGGCGGTTGTCCAGCGTGGGCAGGTAGCCTGCGGGCAGCGTAGCCTCCACCACGTCCACGCAGTAGGTGGTGTTGCCCGGCAGACCGGAGAAGCTGTACAGCCCGCCGCCAGCGGTCGTCGTGTTGGTAGAGGTGATGACCCAATCGCCGGGGGTGCTGCAGTCACCGTCGGGACCGGCATCGTACAGCAGCACTGTGACGCCGTCCAGCCCCGGCTCGCCGGCGTCCTGGCGGCCGTTGCGGTTCAGGTCGTCCCAGACGAAGTCGCCGATGGAGACGAAGGAGGCGAAGCCGAAGTCGGCCTGATCGTAGTTCGTGCCCGGCGCCGAGATGACCACCTGCAGCGGATCGTTGCCCGTGGTCAGCGAATAGCCCGCCGGCATGTCGGGGTCGGACTCATCCACGTCCACATAGTAGGTGCCGTTCACCAGGTTGGTGAAGGTGTAGATGCCACTGGCCAGGGTGGAGGTGACCGCCACGCGGTCGTCGCCGCCGGGGCCGGTCTGCAAGCCGGGCACGCCGTTGCTCTCCTCCCACAGCTCCACGGTGATGTCGCCGATGCCGGACCCCGCACCCTCGTCCTGGTCGCCCTCGCCGTCCGTGTCGTGCCAGACGAAGTTGCCGATGGCCGAGGTGCCCCGCAGGCCGAAGTCGGCTTCATCGTAGAACTCGCCAGCAGGCAGGTTCTGCACCGGGTAAGGGTTGAGCGTGGTGAGCTGCAAGCCGGCGGGGATGTCCGGGTCGCTGCTGTCCATCACCGCCACGTAGTCGGTGCTGCCATCCGCCGGCAGCCCGCCGAAGAAGTAGAAGCCGTCGGTGATGGTTTCGGTGGTGGAGATGATGGAGCCGTCGTCGTAGGGATCACCGTTGCCGTTGGGATCGGAGTAGAGCCAGACGGTGATGCCGGGTATGCCGTACTCCTCGCTGGTGCCGGTATCGTACTCGCCGTTGCCGTTGGCGTCGTAGTAGACCGTGTCGCCGATGGAGCCGGAGGGCCCGAAGCCGAAGTCGGCGTCCTGGTAGATCTCGTCCTCGGCCAGGCTGACGGGGATAGGCTGGAAGGTGGTCGGCCCGTAGTTGGCGGGCAGGGCCGGGTCATCCTCCTGCACCAGCACGACGTAGTCGCCCGCCGGCAGGTTGGTGAAAGTGTAGATGCCATTGGCGTCGGTCGGGGTGGCGCCCACGAAGGGCTCGCCATCGTCGTTGCGGCCGTTGCCGTTGCTGTCCTCGAAGAGATAGACGGTGATGCCCGGCAGGCCGGACTCGCCCGCATCCTGGTCGCCCTGGCCGTCGGCGTCATCCCAGACGTAGTCGCCGATGGCGCCCGTGCCGCGGAAGCCGAAGTCGGCGTCCTCGTGGTACTCGCCCACGGTCAGCGTCTCCACGTAGGGATCATTGCCCGTGGTCAACTGGTAGCCAGCGGGCGTCTGCACGGTGAGGGTGTAGACGGTTCCCACCACCGGCGCGGCATCCAGCACATCGAAGAGATAGTAGCCGTTGGAGTCGGTGGTGGTAGTGACCGGTACACCGGGACCACCACCCGCATCCACGCCCGAAGGTGGCGTCAGCGTGATCACCACGCCCGCCAGGGGCGGCTCGCCGGGATCCTGGTTCCTGTCGCCATTGAGGTCATTCCAGACATAGTCGCCGATCTGGGCGTAGGGGCCGAAGCCGAAGTCGGCGTCGTTGTAGATCTCGGCTGGGCCCAGATCCACCGCCAGCGGGTCGGGCGTGCTGTTGGTGTAGTCTGGCATCTGGGGATCGTTCTCGTCCACATCCACCACGTAGTCTCCCGGCGGCAAGCCTGCGAAGCTGTAGAGCCCGTTGGCGTCGGTGGTGTCGGTCATCAGCAGCGGCTCGCCGGGGTCAATGGTGCCATCGCCGTCCTGGTCCTCGTACAGCCAGACGGTGATGTCGGGTATCCCTGTCTCCGATCCGCCATCCTGTATCCCGTCGCCGTCCAAGTCGCGCCAGACGAAGTCGCCGATGACGCCCGTGCCGTCGTAGCCGAAGTCGGCCGTGTCGTAGTTTTGGCCCACGGCCAGGTTCACCACGTGCTGGCCATCGAGGGTGGCGTCGGGATCGCCGGTTTGAGCGTAGCCCGCGGGCAGGGTGGCCGCGTTGACGGTCACCGTGTAGGTACCGCTGGGCAGGTCGGTGAAGGTGTAGACGCCCGTGGCGTCGGTGGTGGCGTACTGCGTGTTGCCAAAATCGTCGGTCAGGATGATCTGCACATCGGCCAGGCCCAACTCGCCAGCATCCTGCACGCCGTCGCCGTTCTCGTCCTCCCAGATGCGGTCGCCGATGGCTCCCAGGTCGGTGAAGCCAAAGTCGGCATCTTCGTACTGCTGACCGGCGGTCAGGGTGACAGGCAGGGGATTGGTCGTGGTAGGCTCGTAGCCCGCGGGCATGTCCGGATCGGACTCGTCGGCGTAGACGGTGTAGTCGCCCGCCGGCAGGCCGGTGAAGGTGTAGATGCCGCTGACGTCGGTGGTCGTGGTGGCGATCAGCGTCCCGGTGATGTCGTAGAGGCTGACGGTGATGTCCGGAATGCCGGCCCCCGCGCCTTCGTCCTGCGTTCCATCCCCGTTGTCATCGGCCCAGACGAAGTTGCCGATGGTGGCCGTGTCATCAGCGCCGAAGTCGGCGTCCAACCGGTCAGCGTTGGTGATGGTGATCGCCAGGTCGTTGGACGTGGTCAGCGCCATGTTCGGCGGCAGCGTGGCCGTGTCCAGCGTCACCGTGTAGGTGCCCGCCGCCAGACCCTGGAAACTATAGAGGCCATTGGCGTCGGTGGTGGTGGTGATGGGATTGCCGGCGCCGGCACCCAGATCCACGCCCGCCGGGGGCGTCAGCGTGATCACCACGCCGGCGCCAATGGCACTCTCAGAAACGTCCTGATCCCCCTCGCCGTCGGCGTCGTACCAGACGTAGTCGCCGATGGAGCCGCCCAGCTTGGTCTCCACCTCGTTGGAGCTGGTCCCACCGGGGAAGACGTTGTTGTCCTTGAAATAGCCCGTGTTGAGCACGGGATTGGTGGTGATGGGATCGTCCACCTCCACCTGGAAAGTAAGCGGCGGGACGACGATGACGCTGTTGGAGGTGGCCCAGGGCCAGGTCTCCGTCCCATCGGTAGCATCGCCGCCGAAGGTCAGCTCGCCGATGTTCCCCGTGGCCGCCGTGCCCGTGTACACCCAGGTGAAGGTGGTACCGGTGCCCGTGACCACCGCGCTGGGCGGCGTCGGCCCGCTGACCAGCGAGGCCGTCACTCCGTTCGTGCCCGTGAAGATCAGGGTGGGCGTCACCACATCTGTGGGGTAACCGCCCGGCACATTCCAATCAATGTGCAACAAGGGGGCTTTGGCGGTGCTGCCATCGTACGCATATCCCGTACGCTCCCCTGAACCGCTGACCAGCATGACGATGGCGTTGCCACTGGACCAGGTGCCAATATCCACGATCTCCTGGATCACGGAGGATAGGTCAGGCGTCTGGTAGGTCGTCTCGTCGCTCCAGGTGGGCACGCTGGCCCAGGTGTACTTGGCCGTGGTCTCCGTACGGTTGGTGATATCGAAGCCGGCTGTGGTAAAGGTCGGGGCGTTGTCCGTATCATGGGCAGCGAAGGTGAGCGTGGTGGGGGAAATCTCATCCAGGCCACCACTGGTCCAGGCGACAAACTCCAGGTAGGCGCTGGTAATCGTCGCTCCCTGGGGCACCGTCACACCTGTGAAGCGCATACCCACCTTCTGGAGACAATCGGCCGTACCGGGGTCATTGACCATTTCCAGGTCGCTGCTGGTGAGGTACATAGTCCCAGTTATGACGCACTGCTCCGCATCGTCCGCACTGGCGCCCACCCGCACGTCCACCGAGCCGGAGGAGCCGATCTGCGCCGCCTGGGTCAGCACCTGGGTCACCGTGATCTGCTCGCCCACCATGACCAGCCGCGGCATGGCGTCCATGGTGTTGCCGGTGCCCGTGCCACCGGCCAACTCCCAGTCCACTACCAGTTCAGCGCCGTTCCCGTCTTCCTTAACGCCCCATTGGGCATTAGATTCAGAAGTGCCTGAAGCGAGCAACACAAAACCGTAGTTCGTAGCGGTGCCGTCAACCCAGCTTTGGACCAGGTTCTTCAGATCGGTGTTGGTTATCGTCTGAAGGGAGCTGTCCGGGGTCAGCGTCCCGTAGTCCGTGGAACCATAGGGGCCGGTGCTGAAATCACCACCGCTGCCGTTCCAACCCGTTGTCGTATTATCGGTGCAGTTCGGGGCTTTCCAGGTGGCGCCATTGTCCCCTCCCGTCGTGCAAGCACCATTGTCCAGAGTCCCCTCTGTCCAGCTTCGCGTGGCCTCACGCACAGAGATCGAATGATCCGCCACAGTGTTGAGGCTCTGTGCCTTCAGAGAGACACTGTTGATTGTCGCGCCGGGTGGGATAGCATCCAGCCCGAACCGGATCAGGGATTGCCTGACGTCGGTTCCGCCCGGCCTGGTTTCCATCAGGGTCTTGCCGCCGTAGTTGTTGTCAAACTCCGGCGAATCCATGCGGACATGCGTATCGGCCTCGACCGCTATGGTCGTCACATCGCTGCAACCGCCGGGGGTGGGCTCCAGGTAGTTGAGCACCAGCTTTGGCTCCTTACCAGCCGCACCCTCGCGGGTATGCAACCTCACGGTGCCGGCGTCCGGCCCAATCGCCAGCAATACAAATCCATAGTCGGGACTGCCTCCGAGCCAGCCATTGACGACGCTGGTGACGCTGGCAGGGTAGGTCTCTTCGTCAACTGCAGGCGAGATCTGGTCGAGCTCGCTTCCATACGGTGCTGCTGTGCCGAAGTCGTTACCTGAACCATCCCAACCTTCAGTTGGGCCTGTATCGGTACAGTTGGGAGCATTCCAGGTGGCGCCATTGCCGGCGCACGCGGTGTTGGCGCCAGTGCCCTCGGTCCAGGAGCCATAGGTCAACTCCCGAATGCTCACTTTGCGGTCCGCGTTCTGACCGCTCTCCACCGTCAACTGGAGACTGGCGCTCTGTAACTGCGAGCCCGCGGGCAGCGTGCTCGAAGAGACCGGGAAGTAAACCAGCCCATGCCGGACTGCATCGCTGTCTATGTCAAACCGGACGTCCGCGCCCCAATTGTTGTCCGTGCTGCCCGAGTCGATCCAGGTGTCTTTGGTGGCGGTGATCACCATCGTGCCCGGGCACATGGCCGCCCCCGGCGAGACGCCAGGCGTGCCCGGGTCGTTGCTGCCCAGGTCCCAGGTCACAAGCGTGGCCGTGGCGTCGTCGGCCGGCGTCACTGTGGCCTCGGGCGTGTCGGTGTCGGTGATGTAGGTGGTGCCCGCGGGGATGGCGTCTGTGACCACGGCGTTGCTCAACAGCGTGCTGCCTCCGTAGCTCAGCGTGATGGTGTAGGTCAGCGTGTCGCCCGCTGCGGCGTTGGCCTTGTCCACCTCCTTGACCACCGGCGAGCCAACCACGTCATCCACGTCATCGTCGGTCTCGTCCGGATAGGGCGAGCCGGGCACGTCCGTGTAAGCCAGCGTCACCGTGTCGGTGAGCACGCTGCCCACCGCGGTGCCCACGTCTACCGTGGCGTTGAGGGTGATGGTGTAGGGGCCGCTGCTGGCCGGGACGGCGCCGATGTTCCAGGTGAGGGTTGTTTCGCCGGGGCTGGGAGAATCGTCGCTCTTCGTGGCATAGGACGGGCTGGAGCTCACATAGGTCGTGCCCGAGGGCAGCACATCGGTGATGACCACGTTGGCCGCCGCGGCGTTGCCGGTGTTGGAATAGGTGATGGCGTAGGGCAGGCTGTCGCCCTCCGTGACCGTCGTCTTGCCGTCATCCTTGGCCACGGTCATATCCGGGCAGCCCAGGGTGATGCGGGCCTTGACCACGTCAACCGAGCCCGAGCACCCTGGCACGGGGTGGTCCAGCACGGGGCACATCCAAGAGTCGGGGGTGATGGTGACCTCGTAGACCTGGCCGCAGGTAGCGTTGAAATCGGGCGTCACCTTCAGGGTGAGCACGAAGAAGCCGCCCAGTTCCATGTAGTCGGTCAGGTAAGTGGAGGGGGTTGCCGTGATATCGCCGGTGACGTCGCCCCCGGCGTCCAGGTACTGCACCGTCCAGCCCGTGGTGGAGCCGTCGCCGGTCACTCTGAACTTGTCCCGCTGGTCGGCATCGTTCTCAATGCGGATCTGGAAGGTGGCCGTCTGGTTCGGCGCTACCGTCTGCTCCTTGATCTGCACGACGGGCACGTCCTCGTAGATGTCCTGGCCCACGTAGTTGGACTGGTCGGTGTTGCTGATCTCGCTGTCCGGCTGCCAGCCGACCATGGTGTACATCTTCCAGCCGTCGTGGGCAGCGATGTGGATCTCGCAGCCCTCCATGCGGATGTCGTTGAAGCCAAAGTCGGAGTCGTAGAGGTGATCCACCTCTATGGGATTGGTCGGATCTCGCACGTCCAGCATGTACAGGTGGCCCTTGTCATTGCCATCGGAGGTCAGCACGAAGGCGTAGTCCTGGCGCACGTAGGATGCGCCACCAGGCATATTGGCATCGCCGCCGGCCGGCGAGTTCCAGGAACTGACAATGGTCGGCGAGGCAGGGGTGTTGACGTCCACGATCCACAGATCGCCCTTGTCGTTAACCACGTAGACGTACATGTTGCCGCTGTCGTCCTGGTAGACCCAGGGGTTGCGGATCATGCCGCTCATGCCGAAGCCAATGCTGGACACCACCGTATCGGTTGCCGTGCTAACGATGTAGAGCTTGTTGTCGGAGTAAGAGGCGGCGTAGACGTAGCCGTGCCCCTCCAGGCCGCGCACGGAGGTGAAATCCAGGCCTGACTCGACAGTGGTCGGCAGCGAGGGGCTGGTGGGAGTGGAGATGTCGTAGACCTTCAAGCCCAGCGTGGTAGCCACGTACAACTTGTGGGTGGCTGACTCGGTGGCGTAGATGCCATAGGCCACGCCGCCAGCAGACACACTGCCCACGATACTGGAAGGACTCGCAGTGTCAATGACGTAGACGACGCCATTATTGCCGGCCTCATAGATGTAGTAGCCGGTGCCGCCGGGATCCAAGTGCCCACCGGGAGAGCTAGGATAGCCATCGTGCAAGGGCGCGTTGTACCACCACAGGTCCCAGGCGGCGTTGTCGTTGCCGGTGGTGTCACCGGTGTTGGCGCCGGTGCAGCGATCCACCCGCCACAAGCCGTTCTTGTGGGCGGAGATCCAGACGTACTGGTCGTCCATGACCATGCCGCCGCGGGTATCGGGGTCGCCCGTGCCCATGACGAACTGCAGACCCACCGTGCCCTCGGGGGCCGCCAGGGCCGGGGCCAGCGGCAGCAGTGAAAACGCCATGGAAAGCACCGTCAGGAAGCGCAGAGCGGTGAGGCTAGGAGATGTTCTGGTTTTGGTTCGCATGTTCTAACCCTCCTACAGTCGCGAAGAGCAACTTTGCTGCCCAGCGCCGTCTGGCGCAATTGTCGAAAGATCAGGTCGTGGGGTGGTGAAGAGAAGAGATGGAGCGGACCCGGACAGCCAAAAACATTATACGCATCCTGAAGCGGATGTCAAACCTGTTCGGCACCGGCTGAAGCGCCGGTGCTGGAGCCCCCCCCAGCGCGGCCTGTTTGCCCAGCGCCGCCTGTTTACGGCGGCGCGGTTACCGCGGCGCTAGTCCGGTATGCTGTCCGGATGACGGCTGTATTGATCTCGCACATATTGCCTCGCTGCCCCCAGGTTGCGCTCACTGATGGTGCTGATGCGATACCCGCGCATCCAGCGCAGGTCGTTCTCGAAGTCATGATGATTGTTCGCCTCGTGGGCAGTAGTTCCCTTGAGGTAGTTGATCACCTCCGGGATGTAGTGGGTAGGTCGCAGGCTCAGGATGAGGTGAACGTGGTCGCAAACGATACCTTGCTCCAGCAGATGTACCTCCAGCTCAGCACATTTCTCGGCAAAGAACTGCGCCAGGAACGTGGCGATTTCCCGAGTGATCAAAGGTTTCCGCTTGTAAGTGACGAAGACCGCATGGTAGTAGAGCGCGTAGCTGTTATGATTGGGCTTGTGGCTCCCCCCAAGATCCCAGGGCATGATAGACTCCTTGCCTGTCCAGACTGCACCGGCCTGAAGCGCCGGTGCTGGCCCAGCGCCGCCTGCTCACGGTACCCTCGTCCAGCGCCGTCTGTCCAGCGCCGTCTGTTTACGACGGCGCCGCACCCCATTCCTTTGATATTTAGACGACTGAGCTTCCGAAAGGTCACGTCAGATCGGAACGCCCCCTTCCTGTCCAATACCCAGTACCCAATACCCAGTGACCTCGTTACCTCCTGGCCTCTTGCACCGCCTGTTCGCGATACCCAGCACCGCCTGCAAGAAGAAAAGAGGCCGCAGCCATCTCGGCGATGCCAAGATAACCCCAGCCTCTACTGCTTCCCTCACGGGGAGGCTTGCCTTACTCAACCTTCTATCCTGCGCCCGCTTCCCCCACTATCCCTCGAACAGTCCCTCCAGCTTCCGACGCAATTCCGCTGGCAGCTTTTCGCCCTTGCCGCGACCGCGGATGTACTCCTTGAGTTTCTTCGCAAGCATCACAGGGACGGCCGGCTCATCATCGAGGTTCAATTGCGCATCGGCCGCCAGGAAGGTGACCACGCCCTGCACAGATACCGCGTCCGCCTCTTCCTCCGTCAGACGCTCAGTGAGAAAACGCTCCATCCGGGCCACCTGATCCGCCGCGTCTCTCTCGGGGTTTCCCAGCCCCTCCTGAGCGAACACCGTGAGCAGACGGGCCCACCGGAACGGCTGGCGCCAGCGTCCGTTGCGGTACTCCACCTCGCCCGCCTGATTCTTGGTGACGAAGACGAACAACCCCGCCGGCCCCAGCAGCACGTAGTCGGCCGGCAGCAACCAACCGTAGAAATGGTAGCGTTTGTCCAGCCCTTTCAGGTTCTTGGTCAGCATCTCGTCGGGGCGAGGGCTGCGGCCCCAGCGGCGCATGTAGTAAGTGCCCACCTGCGAGGAGATGAGGCCAATCAGCAGGCAACCGAACGATACCCAGACGTACTGCGGGCCGCGGAAGGTGGCGACCATGCCGCCCACCAGCACAACGAGCCCAGCAAGACTGGTATAGCTGCCGATCTTACCCCCGCGGGCGATCTTCTCTTCGTGGAGATGAATTTGCATGACAGTTCCTCCCTTGACTACGGATTACACAGACTTCACTGCTCTCCTGTCCGACACGCCGGTGCAATCTGCGATTGACTTGAACCTTCGAACCTTCAACCCCGATACTTGCCTACGACCACGCAAGCATTCTGCCCGCCCAGACCGAACGAATTGGACATGGCCACATTCACCTGCGCCTGGCGAGCCACGTTGGGCACGTAGTCCAGATCGCAGGCCGGGTCGAGGGTCTCGTAGTTGATGGTGGGATGAATAGCATCGTGATAGACAGCGTAGACGCAGGCCAGGGCCTCAATGGACCCTGCCCCACCGAAACAGTGGCCGATCATGGACTTGGTGGAACTAACCGCCAGCCGGTAGGCATGCTCGCCGAATGCCTTCTTGATGGCCAGGGTTTCGGTAGCATCGTTCAGCGTGGTGGCCGTGCCGTGGGCATTGATGTAGTCCACCTCCATCGGCTCAATGCCTGCATCGGCCAGCGCCCAGCGCATAGCTCGCGTCGCCCCTGCCCCCTCTGGGTGCGGGGCAGCGATGTGATGGGCATCGGCCGAGGCCCCTTGACCCAGCACTTCAGCATAGATGCGGGCGTCACGTGCCTGGGCGTGCTCCAGATTCTCCAGCACCAACACCGCACACCCCTCGCCGATGATGAAGCCATCCCGTTCGGCGTCGAAGGGTCGGCTGGCCCGCTCAGGTTCGTCGTTGCGGGTGGAGAGAATGCGCATAGCGCAGAAGCCGGCAAAGAAGAGATCAATGATCAGCGCTTCCACGCCGCCGGCGAGCACCAGGTCGGCATCGCCGCGACGGATCAACTCCAACGCCTCGCCCACTGCCTGCGTACCGGCAGCGCAAGCAGTGACCACCGTCTTCAACGGCCCCTCGCAGCCATAACGCTGGCTTAGATGAAAGGCCGGCATGTTCGCCAGTCCGCCGATGGCTGTCAGGGGATGCATGCGAGTACTATTGTGCCTTTCCATACGACGGATGTCTTCGTTGTACAGTTCTAGGCCCCCCATAGCGGTGCCCAGCACCACTCCTGCCCGTTCGCCGCCGTTCAGCGGCCAGTTCAGCCCCGCGTCGCTCAAGGCCTCCTGGGCGGCAACCACGGCGAACTGCGAACAGCGAGCAGCTATGTACCTGGACTCCTTGCGGTCCATGTAGTCACGCGGATCGAACCCTTTGACCTCAGCAGCGATGCGGGAAGGGTAGGGGCTGGCGTCGAACTGGGTGACCGGGCCCACGCCCGAGCGGCCGGCGACGAAGGCCGCCCAGCTTTCCGGCGCGCTCAGTCCCACCGGCGTGATGGCCCCCAGACCCGTGACGACGACACGGCAGCGGGGAGACGATTCTCTCACAGCAATCCTCCTTCTTCTGACTTCCGAAGTATCACAGACACCAACTCTTCACTCAGCCACAGGCCTGCACCCTGCAATGCCTGTATCACCGGAGCTATCGCCGGCAGGTGCCTTTCCTGCTTGGCCTTCAACAACACCCCAATCGTTCCCGTGACCGCCAAGCCACAGATCTTTGCGATGCGTCGGCCCAGACGATCCTCAATGATAACCAGAGACACCTGGTTTTCCCGCCCCAAGCCAATGACCTCTGCCTCACCGCTCCCCAGGTCCGTAACAGCGGGAATCAAAGCATCTGACCGGAGTGATACAACGCGCACCCATCCCATGAGCGAAAGATCAGGTATGTCTACGCCCCGTTCAGCTCCAATGTCCAACCCCCTGGCCACAGCAGGAGGCACAACAATCTGGCTGTAGAGCTTCTTTAACAACTCCAAATGCCCTACCAGGTGAAGGTATAGCAGAGGAGATGTATTGACGACGACCAGGCGCTTAGGCGTTGGACACATCGCTGTCCAACTCCTTGGCAGTGAAATGAAAAGGAGACACCTGATATCGTCCCAAGGCTAACAGAAACTCGACACGGGACAGTCCCGCCAGTTGGGCAGCACGTCCCGAAGAGAGCTTCCCCAGTTCGAAGAGCTTGACTGCCCCAAGCATCTTTAGCTCTTGAGTGAACTCCTCTGCACTTGCCTTCAGTGAGATCAGGACTTCATCAGGACATTCCAGCGTAATAGTCCTCAGGTGCGCCATACTACTCCTCCGCTTGCCAGTTCAAGGTGCCATGCCAGATCTAGCTGACAACATTGTAGCACAGCTTGGGGAAAAGCTCAACTGGCTGGCAATGGCCGCTGTCTGCCTACTCCGGCTCCAGGTTGTAGGTCAGGCTGGTGATGAACCAGCGCCCGTCTCGCCGCGCAAAGGTCCAGCGGTCCCCGCCTGGGGCCACCTCCGAACCAATGTGAGTGGTAGAGTGCGCCTCGGCCGTATCCCCCTCGATGGTCAATTGCACATCGGTGGCGCCAGCGGCGGTGGGGTTGCCGGGGAACACCAGCGTCACGTAGCGCTGGCGGATGGCATCGCGCCCCCGCCAGGTCAGATCACCGCTGGCGTCATCGGGCGTGTGACGAGCGTCAATCACTGCCCCGTCCTCGGCCCAGATCTCCATCAGCCGCTCAATGTCCTGCTGCACCACCCCTTCACCCTCAGCAGCCAGGAGCTGCAGTATCGCCTCCTCGTCCGTGGCCGGGACAGGCGTAGGCGTACGGGGGATTGATGTAGGCTGTATGGGTGTCGGCGGCGGCATCTTAGGCATGCCGCAACCACTCAGCAGCAACACGATTCCGAGAAAACACAACGAGCGTGTCATGAGCGTTTCTCCATTCCGGTGTTTCGTGCCTCCTTGCCATTGTACCACAAGAGGCCAGAAAGACGAAGCTCCACTCATGAGGTGCAACGCACCTGGGAGATGCGTTGCACCTTGCCGCCCTAACTTGTTCAAACAGCGCCTTGACCAATGCGCTCAATCGAGGTACAATAGGACAATTCCAAATCCACACGTCAAGCTCTGAGCCTGGAGTTCCAATCCCATTTGAGGTTGAACGTTTTAGCTTTGCCTTTCACGTCTCGAGGTGCTTCTGTGCCCAAGAAACTGGTACTCATTGATGGCCACAGCCTGGCCTATCGTGCCTTCCACGCCCTGCCAGCCACAATGGCGACGAGCCAGGGTGAGCTGACTAATGCCGTCTTCGGCTTCACCTCCATGCTGCTTAACGTGCTGCGGGACGAGAAGCCCGACTACATTGCCGTGGCCTTCGACGTGGGCCGAACCTTCCGCCACGAGCAATACCCGCAATACAAAGCGCACCGGCCGGCTATGCCAGAAGAGTTGCGCACGCAGATGGCCCGCATCCACCAGGTGGTGGAAGCGTTCAACATCCCCATCTTCGAAGTGGAGGGCTACGAGGCGGACGACGTGCTGGGCACGCTCAGCCACCAGGCAGCACAGCAGAACCTGGAGACGCTGCTGGTCACCGGCGACACCGATGCCTTCCAGCTTATTGACGAGCACACCCGCGTGCTCACCTCCCGCCGCCGCTTCGGCGACACGGTCACCTACGACGAAGCAGGCATCGATGCCCGCTACAGCCTGCAGCCCCAGCAACTCATTGACTATAAAGCATTCACCGGAGACAAATCGGACAACATCCCTGGCGTGCGGGGCGTTGGCGACAAGACGGCCAGACAACTGCTGCGGAGTTACGGCAGCGTCGAGGGAGTCTACAAGCACCTGGAGGAGATCACCGGCAGGGCCCGCCGGGCGCTGGAGGGAAACGAGGATCAGGCCCTGCTGTCTAAGCAACTGGTGACCATCGTCACTGACATGGACATAAACCTCGACCTGGACGGTTGCTGCGTGGGAGACTTCGACCGCCAACAGGTGACGGAACTCTTCCGCGAGCTGCAATTCCGCAGCCTGCTGGAGCGGCTGACCGCTCCGACAACCCCTACGGAAAGGCAGCAACTGTCGCTATTCGGCGAGGCTCCGGAAGCTCAGAAAGCACCGCTATCCAGTACCCAATATCAGATCATCACCACCGAGGAATCGCTGGAAGAACTGCTACGCGCGCGCCAGGCTGCTGACCTCATCGCCTTCGACGTGGAGACGACGAGCACTGATCCCATGCTCGCTGACCTGGTGGGCGTCGCCCTGGGCTGGGGCGAAGGCCAAGCTGCTTACATTCCCGTAGGCCACATGGGGGCAGAGCAGTTGCCGCTGGACAAGGCCTTGGCGCGGCTCAAGCCGCTGCTGGAGGATGTGACCATCCCCAAGGCCGCCCACAACGGAGAGTACGATCTGACCGTACTGGGCCGCTACGGCATCATGCCGCGGGGGAAGCTTTTCGACACCATGATCGCTCAATGGCTGCTCGACCCCGCCAGCCGCAGCCTGGGGCTCAAGAACCTGGCCTTCGCCCGCCTGGGCGTGGAGATGACACCCATCAGCGAGCTGATCGGCAAGGGAAAGAAACAGATCACCATGGACCGGGTACCAGTGAGCAAGGCCGCACCCTATGCCGCTGCCGACGTGGATATGACCTACCGGCTGGTGGAGGTCTTGCGCCCGGAATTGGAGGCCAAGGGGCTCCTCCGCCTTTTCCAAGACGTGGAGATGCCGCTGGTGCCGGTGCTGGTGGACATGCAGCAAGCTGGCGTGACCTTGGACGTGCCCTACCTACAGGACATGTCGAAGATGCTGGCAAGCCGATTGGCAGATCTGGAACAGGAGATACATGACCTGGTCGGCTATCCCTTCAACATCAATTCCACACAGCAACTCTCCGATGCCCTCTTCAGCAAGCTGCAACTTCCCCGTCAAAGAGTGCCAAAGACGAAATCGGGGCACTACTCCACAGCGGCCAGCGTGCTGCAGGGGCTGCGGGGCAAGCATCCAGTCATTGACCTCATCTTGGAGCAGCGGGAGCTTTCCAAGCTGAAGTCCACCTACGTGGACGCGCTCGTGGAGTTAGTCAATCCCCACACGGGGCGGGTGCACACCTCGTACAACCAGACAGGGACGGTGACGGGGCGCATTTCGTCATCAGCCCCCAATCTCCAGAATATTCCCATCCGCACCGAGCTGGGGCGGCAGATCCGGCGGGGTTTCGTGGCTCAGAGCGGCTGGAAGTTTCTGGCCGCTGACTACTCACAGGTGGAACTGCGGATAATGGCGCACATCTCGCAAGACCCCGGACTGCTGGCCGCCTTCCAGCACGGCGAGGATATTCACGCCAGCACCGCCGCGGCCGTTCTCGGCGTACCGTTGGATCAGGTGACCAGTGAGATGCGCCGCAAAGCCAAGGGTGTGAACTTTGGTATCCTCTACGGCCAGGGGCCCTTCGGGCTGGCGCAGCAGACGGGCATGACCCAGGAAGAGGCAACAGAGTTCATCAAGACCTATTTCGCCACCTATCCCAAAGTGAACGAGTACCTGGACCGTACGCGAGCGCAGGCGCGGGAGCAGGGATACGTGGAGACGCTGCTGGGGAGGCGGCGCTACTTCCCCGAACTGAGCGTGCGCAGCAAGGCTCACACCAACGTGCGTCAGGCGGCCGAGCGGGCGGCCATCAACATGCCGGTACAGGGCAGCGCCGCCGACATCATCAAAATCGCCACGATCCGGCTGTACAACGCACTGCAGGAGCGCGGCCTGCGCAGCCGCATCATCCTGCAAGTGCACGACGAATTAGTGCTGGAAGTGCCGGACGATGAACTCTCCAGCATCGCCCCACTGGTGAAGCAGCTTATGGAGGGAGCGTTTGAACTGGACGCTCCGCTGAAAGTAGACCTGAAGGTGGGGGAGAACTGGCTGGAGATGGAACCGCGCTGGTGAGAGTGGGGGTGTGGGGGTGTGAATGATGACTCTGACGCAATTCACCCCTACGTGTCCTTGAAGATCCGAACTGACAAACAAGGGAGGTGTGGACCAATGACTGTTACTGAATTGCTGCAAACGGCCCAATTCCTGGTGGATAGCAGCGGCGACAAGAAAGCTGTGGTGCTCGATTATGCGATTTGGGATGATCTAATGACCCTACTGGAAGACCTGGAAGACGCCGAGGAAATCCGTACCTTGCGCGAAGCCAAGGAGGAAGCAATCCCTTGGGAGTTAGCCAAGGCCGAACTGCGGGTTGAGGGTATAGATGTATAGCGTTCGCATACTGCGCCGAGCCATCAAAGAGATCGCCAGCCTCCCCAGCGATTACGCTCGACTGGTAGGTCAGCATGTTGACCAGTTGGGGCAGAATCCACGTCCACGTGGCGCCAAGAAACTCCGGGTGGAGATGGCCCACAGCCTGCGCGTGGGAGTGTATCGCATTCTCTACGATGTAGACGATGAATCTCGCACTGTCACCGTCTACCGTGTGAAGCATCGACGCGATGCCTATCGCTGATCCCGTTTGCAGGGTGTTGGCTCTGATTGCTTAGCGGTTTGCTATGAGTCAGACCGACTCTGCATAATCGCACAGCTCGATTCGATGCATTCACATTTGGGAAAGGAAGAATCGTGGCCGTGAAACCCGATGTGGTGGTCGTAGGGGCCGGGGTTATGGGCTGTAGTGCCGCCTACTGGCTGAGCAAAGCGGGCTGCAAGGTTCTGCTGCTAGAAAAAGAGGCCGTCGCCGTTGGCGCTTCGGGCATGGCTTCTGCTCACTGGTTCATGGCCAGCCGCAGGGCCATGGAGGTACTTCAAGACAAACGACTGGCAGACCTGGCTTGGCTGGGCTTCCAACTGCACGAGGAACTGGCTCACGTTCTGCCGCAGGAATCGGGAATTGACATCGGCTATTGGGAACATCCGGCAATCCTCCCTGCCTTTGCGGAGAATGAGGCAGAAAACCTGAGATCTGAGATCGCAACCCTTGGTGACGAGCCGTCCGCTCGCTGGCTGGAAGGAGAGGCATTGTGGGAAGTGGAGCCTCGCCTGAGCCGGGATGTGCTAGGCGGCGTGCTGTGCCAACGGGGTCAGGTGATAGCCTACAAGTTTGTGCTGGCGCTGCTCGAAGCAGCGGAACGGAGAGGAGTGAGATTGCGGCACGGTGAGGTGGTGGAGCTGCGACGCAGCGGCGAACGGGTCACCGGTGTGCAGTTGGCAGGAGGTGAGATCGTCGGTGGCGAGACAGTGGTGCTGGCCATGGGCCCTTGGAGCCAGCAAGCCGCGGCGTGGATCGGATTGAAGATCCCGGTTTACCCAGTGCGGGGCCAGCTCCTGCACTTGCGGGTGCCCGATCCGCAACTCAATGCGTCCATGTCCCACGATCACATGTACCTGACGCACAAGGCCGATGGCGTCACCGTGGCCGGCACCACCTACGAGCCTGACAGCGGTTTCGATAACCGCCCTACGCTAGAGGGTCTGGAGAGCATCATGGAAGCCGCCCTGCGCATGGCTCCGTCGCTGGAAGACGCACGGGTGATCGAACACCTCTCCGGCCTGCGGCCAGGCTCCGGCGATTCGCTGCCGCTGATCGGGCCGATACCGGGATGGCAGGGCCTGTACATGGTCGCGGGTCACGACCGCAATGGCATGGGGCTCAGTCTCATCAGCACGCGCGTCCTCGCTGACCTGATCACCGAGGGGCATACCCCTGTAGACATAGATATGTTCGATCCCGGCCGGTTCGGACCGCTGTAGCGCCGAAAGGACAAACAAAGGCATGATGATGATGATGATGATGAAACACGAACTCACCACGATTGTCGCAAAAGCGATCAAGAAAGCGCAACGTAAGAGGGATTTGCCGAAGTACGAATCCCCAGCGGTGATGGTTGAGCGGCCCAAGCAGGCAACCCACGGCGACTACAGTACCAACGTCGCCCTGCAATCGGCACGCTACGCCCGTATGGCCCCCATGAAGATCGCCCGTGCCATCGTCAAGCGACTTCCCAGCACCGAATTCATCGGCCAGGTGGACATTGCCCACCCCGGCTTCATCAACTTCACGCTGGACGCAAGCTGGCTGGCGCAGCAGGTGGAGACGATCCGCGCCGCTGGCCCGCACTGGGGCGACGTGAACATCGGCCGGGGGAAGCGGGTGCAGGTGGAATACGGCAGTGCCAACCCCACCGGCCCTCTGCACGTCGGCTTCGGGCGCAACGTGGTCATCGGCGACACGCTGGCCAATGTGCTGGCGGCCGCGGGCTACGAGGTTCAGCGGGAGTACTATGTCAACAACGCCGGCACGCAGATCCAACTCTTCGGTCAGAGTCTCTATGCCCGCTACGCCCAGGCGCTGGGCCAGGACGCGGCGCTACCCGAAGATGGCTACCGGGGGCAGTACATCGTTGAATGGGCAGAGGAGATTGCTCGGGCCGAGGGCGACAAGTACCTTCAGATGGACCATGAGGATGCTGTGCAGGCGCTGGCTGACCTGGGAGTGCATAAGAAAGTTCTGGGCAGCGTTCGCTCTGACTGCGAGCGGTTGGGTATCCACTACGACAACTGGTTCTTCGAGCGCTCGCTGTACGGCGAAGGAGTCTTCGATCACGTGATGAGCCTCCTGCGCCAGGAAGATCACCTGGTATTGCGCGAAGGTGCTGTATGGTTCAACGCCAAGGACCTGGGCGGCGACAAGGACGAAGTGATTATCCGCTCCAGCGGCCAGCCGGGCTACTTCGCCTCCGATATCGCCTACCACTACGACAAGTTCATCCGCCGTGGCTTTGAATGGGTGATTGACGTCTGGGGAGCGGACCATCAGGGGCACGTGCCACGCATGAAGGCCATGATGCAGGCGCTGGGGCTGGCCTCTGAACAGCTCACGCTCATCATCTACCAGTTGGTCACGCTAAAGGAGGGGGGCGAAGACATACGGCTTTCCAAGCGGGCAGGCACGATAGTGCGGCTGAGCGATGTGCTGGACGACGTCGGCCCCGACGCGGTGCGCTTCTTCCTGCTGACCAGCACCATTGACAGCCAGATGGAGTTCGATCTCACCCTGGCGCGCGAGCAGTCGCAGGAGAACCCTGTCTACTACGTGCAGTATGCCCACGCCCGCATTGCCAGCATCCTACGCCACGCCGCCGAGCAGGGCTGGAGTGCAGAACGCTACGCCGACGGCGACGTGGGCCTACTTATCCATCCGTCGGAGCTCACCCTGATCCGCAAGATGCTGGAGCTGCCGGAGGTAGTGGAGATGGCAGCCATGAAGCTGGCGCCGCATCATCTGCCGCATTACGCACAGGATCTGGCGGCCACCTTCCACGCCTTCTACCGAGACTGCCGCGTCGTGTCCAGCGAGCCCTCTGACGCCGAGCTGACCAAAGCTCGGCTGAAACTGGTGGAATCGAGCAAGATCACGCTGGCTCGCGTGCTGGGGCTGATTGGCGTGAGCGCTCCGGAGAGGATGTAGTCAGCCGATCTAGCCGATCTAGCCGATCTAGCCGATGCAGACGACGCAGCCGATGTAGCCGGTGCAGGCGATGCAGGCGATGCAACTGATATCGTCAACGCGTCGATCCACATACTCAGGAGAACATCCATGGAGCTGGAAATCATCAAACTGGAGAAGCCCGAGGAGGTTAACCTCATCCTGGGGCAGAGCCATTTCATCAAGACGGTCGAGGACATCCACGAAGCGATGGTCACCACCGTGCCGGGCATCAAGTTCGGCCTGGCCTTCTGCGAGGCCTCAGGCAAGTGCCTGATCCGTTGGGCCGGCACCGATGAGGAAATGGTCGAACTGGCCAAGAAGAACGCTCTGGCCCTCTCGGCTGGCCATTCCTTTGTCATCACCCTCGCTCCTGGCTTCTACCCTATCAACGTGTTGAATAACGTGAAGATGGTGCCCGAGGTGTGCCACATCTTCTGCGCTACCGCCAACCCCGTCGAGGTGATCATCGCTGAGACGGAGCAAGGCCGCGGTATCCTGGGCGTGGTGGATGGGCTGAAGTCGAAGGGAATCGAGGAAGACGAGGACATCCAGTGGCGCAAGGGTTTCTTGCGCATGATTGGGTATAAGCAATAGCCAGGAGATTCGTACCACCTATCTGATCACGAAAGGGCGAGAAGTTTCCCCCACACTACCCCACATAGAGGAATACCTATGCTTCCAACGAAGATCGTTGTGATCGGCGCGGGCAGCGCCAGCTTTGGGCTGAAGACGCTGGGCGCTATCCTGCGCAGCGAGGGCCTGCGCGGCAGTACACTCGCACTGGTGGACATCCACGCTGAGCGATTGCAGACCATCACCGCGCTGGCCCGGCGTGTCAACCAGGAATGGCAGGCAGGCTTCAGCATCGAAAGCGATACCGACCGCGCCGCCGTGCTGGAGGGAGCCGAGTTCGTCATCCTCTCCATCGAAGTCGGCCCCCGTGAGGACCTTTGGCGGCTGGATTGGGAAATCCCGCTGAAACACGGGCTGCGCCAGCCCTACGCCGAGAACGGCGGGCCTGGCGGCTTTGCCCATTCGGCCCGCAATATCGCTGCCATCATGCCCATCCTCTGGGACATGGAACAGCTCTGCCCGGATGCCTGGCTGGTCAACTTCACCAACCCCGTGCCACGGATCTGCCTGGCCGCCACTCGTTACAGCACCATCCAGACTGTGGGCCTGTGCCACCAGATCAACGTCGGCTACGCAATAGCCGGCGCGGTGCTAGCGGACGAACTGGGCCTGGACGTGCCCCCGGGCCTCGACAGCCACCCCAATCCGGCCGGCCATTCCGGCTGCTGGGAGTTCGCTCCGCAGGCCAAGGAAGTGCTGGACATCAAGGTCGCAGGGCTCAACCACTTCATCTGGCTGCTGGATGTGCGCGAGCGGGCTACAGGCCGCGACCTGACCCCACTGTTCACCGAACGGCTGGCCGAGGGGGGCCTGCCCTTCGAGCCATTGAGCCAGGCGGTGTTCGAAGCCTTCGGTCTCTGCCCAGTGCCGGGCGATAGCCATCTGTGCGAATACCTGCCCTGGTGTCACGACTCGCAAGCGGAGCCGTGGAAGGAGTACAACCTCCGACTCTACGACTGGGAGGCGGGGAAAAAGGCACGGCAGCAGATGTGGCAGCGGGTCGAGGCTATGGTCCTTGGACAGCAGCCCACTGACGAATTGCAGCGCGTTGCCAGCGAAGGGGCGGTGGAGGTCATCGAAGCCGTCGCAAGCAACGGCAACACCTACGTGCCCTCGGTCAACTTGCCCAATGTAGGTTGCATCTCCAACCTACCCGACGGAGCCATCGTGGAGCTACCTGGGCTTGCCTGTGGCATGGGCGTCCATGGCCTGCCTGTAGGCCCGCTTCCCGAGCCGGTCGCCGAGCTGTGCCGTCGGGAGATCGCCGTTGCCAGCCTGTGCGTAGATGCAGCCGTCACGGGCGACCGCCAGGTAGCTCTCCAGGCGCTGCTGCTGGACCCGATGGTCAACGATATTGAGCGCGCCCGCTGCATCCTGGAAGATTACCTGACTGTGCACGCCCAATGGCTGCCGCAGTTTCACCATCACGAGTGGCTGCACCGCACCTTTTGAGTGCGATGAGTTACGCCTTGATGGCGAGGAGTTGCACTCCGAGTTCACGTTCGGGAGTGCAACTCCCTCACATCGGGTGTGACATCAGGTGTGAGAGTGACACGGTCAGTCCCTACGGTATCTGAGGCTACTCGGCGAAGAGATCACCGGGCAGGATGAACTGCCCTGAGCCCAGCGCCATGGGGTATCTACCATCCCAGCTCTGGACGGCCTGCCAGCTAATCACGTCGTCCGTCAGACTGGCGGCGATGAGACGGTTGGCCTCCGCCTGAGCCTTGGCCACGAGCTTGATGGCATCGGCCTCGGCCTGAGCTTTGACCGTGATGGCCCCGGCATCGCCCTCCGCGATGCCAATGCGCTCCAGCTTCTCTTTCTCTGCTTCGGCCTGCGCCTCGGTGATGATACGCTGCTTGTCATACTCCGCTTGCTTGGCCAGGTTCTCCTTGGTGATGATGCCCTCCGCCTCAATCTGCTTCTGCTCCACCGCGTTGGTGTACTCTTCGTTGAACTTGATGGAGCGCAGACCGAAGAAGGAAAGCGTCAGGCCATTGCGCTCGAATTCCTCGACGAGACGGCCCTCGATCTCCGCCTGCGCCGCTTCCACATCCCCCGAATAGAGCTCGGAAGCCGTGTGCCGCTTCAGGATGTTGCGCACGTGCACCCGGCTGGTCGCCTTGACCACCTTCTCTACCGCGCGACCCTCGGGACCGAGGTGCTCGGCGATGCTGGCGGCCCGGTCGGGATCAATGGAGAAGCGGATCGTATAGCGGGCCAGGATGTGCTGACCGTCGGCTGTGGCCGTATCCACTTCGTAGTCACGATAGTCGGCAAGCGACAGATCGGGGCGCTCGCTGGCCTCGTAGACGATTTCCTGCGTGCGATAGGCGATGGTGTCCTGGATGAAAGGTATCTTCCAGTTGAGACCGGGCCTGAACACCCCCACCACGCGGCCGAACTGCGTGACCACGGCCACGGTGCCGTACTGCACCTGGGTGAAAGAATCCAGGACCCCCGACACCAGGAAGACCACCAGCACTCCTATCAGCCCGATGATCAGGCCACGTCGCCAGTTGGGCTCGCGTGTGCGGCCAGTGATGCCCACCACAGCGGCCGTGAGACCCACGCCCACCAACAGGGCAAAGAAAGTTGCAGCGACGAGTTTACTCATCAAAACCCTCCTCGATGTGTGATTTGTGATGGCGGCCCATTACGAGCCGCTCGGGTACATTGTCGCACAATACCCTAGACCGCGCTTGATAACTGGCAGACGGCTGCCCGTCAAGCGTCTGACAGAACAGCAAAGCGCCACCCCTGCCGTACAGGGTGGCACCTTGGTCATGATCAACAGGCCGTGGATGTCTCAGGGAATCACCAGCCGCTGCCCGACATAGATGTGGTCAGGATCGCTGATCCCATTGGCCGTCTGCAAGGCCCGCAGGCCCACACCATAGCGCAGAGCGATGTCCAAGAGCCTTTCACCCGCCTGCACGACGTGAACACGGGGAACAGGCGCCGGCGGCGTAGCTCCGCCGGGGATCGTCAGCCGCTGCCCGATGTAGATGCGATCGGGGTTGGTGATCCCATTGGCGGCCATGATATCTGCCATCGTCACCCCATAGCGGAGGGCAATGGTGTGCAGAGTCTCTCCCCCCTGCACGACGTGCGCCGTGGTCACAGGTGGTTCCGTCGGAATCGGCGTCGGGGCCGTGCCTGGGACCTTCAACTCCTGCCCCACCTTGATGTCATCAGCGCTCGCCAAGCTATTCAGATCCACCAATACCTCAACCGTAGTGTCGTAGCGCCGGGCGATGGAGAAAAGAGTGTCGCCTGGTCCCACGACGTAGCTGAAGGTGGGTTCCGCGAGGACAGGCGTGGACGGCGCAGGAGTCGGCAGCACCACAGGAGCAGATAGTGTTGATGGCGCCGGCGTGGGGGAGGCTTCAGGCGGAGATGTTGGCGCGGGCTCAGGGCCGCTTGGCGTTTCCTCCGCACTGATGACCGTAGCTCCCACCGTCGGCCCAGGCGTGGTGATCACGGCTGTGGCCGTGGGCGGCACCCAGTCCGGCTGCGCTGTTGGCGCCGGCTTCTCCCGCGTGCAGGCCGTCAAGCCAACCGCACCGACCGCGGCCAGCGTTAGCATCACAGCAACGATGACACGTGTTCTCTCGCCCATAGCCCGCCTCCTTACGTAGGACCGTCCATCTTCCGTTCCGTCCACCATGATACCACAATTGGTGCGTGGCGTCAAATGACCCCCAACTCCTTGCCCACCTTCTCAAAAGCAGCCAGGCCGATGTCCAGGTCTTCGCGGCTGTGGGCAGCGGTGTTCATCACCCGAATGCGAGCCTTCCCTCGCGGCACGGTGGGGAAGCCCAGGGCCATAGCGAAGATCCCCTCCTCGAACAGGCGGCGGGAGAAGGCTTTGGCCAGAACCGCTTCACCCAGCATCACAGGCACGATGGGCGTCTCCGTCTTGCCGGTGTCGAAGCCCAGATCCCTCATGCCCGCCTTGAAGTACTCTGCGTTCTCCCACAGCTTGTTGACCAGATCCTCGCTTTCCTCCAGCAGATCCACGGCTGCCAGGCAAGCGGCAGTGTCGGCCGGAGTTACGGCGCTGGAAAACAGGAAGGGCCGGGCCTTTTGTCGCAGATAGTCCACAATCACCTTCTTGCCAGCGATGACGCCGCCCACGACCCCGAAGGCCTTGGAAAGGGTGCCGACCTCCACGTCGAACTTGCCGTGCAGGCCGAAGTGGGCCACGATACCCCGCCCACGGCCCAGCACTCCCTCGCCATGCGCGTCGTCCACCATGGTCAGCACACCGTACCTCTCCGCCACCTCGTACAGCTTATCGAGAGGAGCGATGTCGCCGTCCATGCTGAAGACGCCATCGGTGACCAGCAGCCCCCGGCGGTAATTGCCGATGTTCTCCTTGATCACCCGCTCGGCGTCCACAGGGTCGCAGTGCTCGTAGACCACGATCTTGGACCGCGCTAGCCGGCAGCCGTCAATGATGGAGGCATGGTTGAGCCGGTCGGAGAAGATGACATCTTCGCGGCCCACCAACGGCGCGATGGCGGCCTGGTTGGCGCATAGGCCCGATTGAACGTAGAGGGCATCCTCTACTCCCTTGAACTCGGCCAGGCGGCGCTCCAGTTGTAGGTGCAGCCCCTGCGTGCCGGCGATGGTGCGCACCGCCGCCGGCCCCACGCCCCATTCATCAATGGCCCGCTTGGCCGCTTCCTTCATCTTCGGATGGTTGGCCAGCCCCAGATAGTTGTTGGTGCAAAAGTTGAGCACCCGTCTGCCGTCCACGACCATCCAGGCGTCGGCGGCAGACTCCATGGTGCGGACATTGATGAGCAGTCCGCTCTCCTTGAGGCTCTCCACGTCTTCGCGGATGAAGTCCAGTTTGTCTGTCATCGGATACCACTCCTTTCTTTCCCTGCATTGAGATTAGCTATTGTAGTTACACTTGACCGCTTGCGGCGGGGGGCTTTGGATCGCGAAAGCTGCGAAAGACAGCGAAAGACACGAAAGACCGCTTGCTGGCAGCACTCCCTTTCGCGTGTTTCGTGTGTTTTCGCGACCCTCGTGTTCCGAACCCCCTCTCCGAGTTCGATGTGTGCGGCAGGCGCGCTCGTCTCACAGCTTCCCTTCCGCGTGCCGCTGGCCCAGTTTCTCCAGCATGTCTACGGTCATGGCCGCCAGGTCGTAGCTCGGCTCCCAGCCCCACTCTTCGCGGGCAGCGCTGTCGTCAATGGAGCGGGGCCAGGAATCGGCAATTGCCTGCCGGGAGTCGGGCTCGTACTCGCACACGAACTCGGGAATGTGCTTCTTGATCTCCGCCGCCAGCTCCCCGGCGGAGAAACTCATGGCCGCCAAGTTGAAGTCGGCATGGTGCTTGAGTATCGACAGGTCGGCTTCCATCAGATCAATGGCAGACTTGATGCAATCGGGCATATACATCATCGGCAACATCGTGTCCTTCCGGACGAAGCAGGTGTAGCGTTTGCGCCGGATCGCCTCGTAGTAGATCGCCACGGCGTAGTCGGTGGTGCCTCCGCCGGGCAGAGTCTCGGCGCTGATGATGCCCGGGTAGCGCAGGCCACGCACGTCCAAGCCAAAGCGCTCGAAGTAGTAGTCACAGAGAAGTTCGCCCGCCACCTTGGTGACGCCGTACATCGTTGAAGGACACAGGATGGTCTCCTGTGGCGTGTTGTCCCGCGGCGTCTCCGGCCCGAAAACGGCGATGGAACTAGGACAGAACAGACGCACCATCTCGTGCTCGCGGGCGACTTCGAGGACATTGTACAGGCCGTTCATGTTCACATCCCAGGCCAGGAGCGGCTTCTCTTCGCCGACAGCCGACAGAATGGCAGCCAAGTGATAGATGGTGTCTATGTTGTACTTTCTCACCACCTCCTCGATGGTCTTCCTCTTGCTTACGTCAATGAACTCGAAAGGGCCCGAATCCCGCAACGCCGCGCTGGGCCGAGTCCTGTGACCGGTGGCCACAACGTTTTCGCCCCCGTATCGCTTGCGCAGGGCCATGGTCAACTCCGAACCGATTTGCCCCACCGCTCCGGTGACAAGGATTTGCTTCGTTTCTTTTGACATGCAGCGCTTCCTCCGAGAAACGAGATATGATCTGAGAGGCCGTTGACTGAGTGAGTGTCGGGGCGACAGAATGCAACCCCACCAACAAGAGTATAACATGCGGTCAGACTTTCGTCAAGAATCCTGCTGCCTTAGGCGCAACCGTTGCCTTGCATCCAGGTACAAACGATGCTACAATGGGCCGCCAGGAGAAGAATGTGTGGGCAATAGCGATCCTTTTCATAGTGATACTTGCTGGCGTCCTTCTGGCGACAGGGGAGGTATGGCTGCGGCTGCGGCGACAGCCCATGCTGGCGACGCCATCGGACGCGCTGCAGCCCATCACCGCCTCACTGAAGTGGTCTGACGTGAAAAACGACATCCGCCTCGTCGCCCTGGGCGATTCCATCGTCAACGGCCACATCGTGCCTGCGGAAGCGGCCTGGCCCGCCCAGTTGGAAGCCCGATTGCGGAAACGGTATGCCGACGCCCCTTGGAAGGTCATCAACAGCGGCATCTGCGGCGAGACGGCGGTGCAGGGGCTGGCGCGATTGGAACGCGATGCTCTGCGTTTTCGCCCGCACGTTCTGTTCATTGCTTTCGGCCTGAATGACTGCTGTCTGGCCCGCTCGGAGTTCGACGCCTGGCGGGAGCGAGAGACCTTCCCAAGCCAGCACTTCGGCCCCCTGGGCGGATCGCGGCTCTACCGGGCACTGCGCAGAGCGTTGCGGGAAGAGGGACCGCCGCCGTCCGCGCAGATGAACGCTGCGCTGCTACCCCGAGTCGGGCCTGAGACCTTCAACGTCGCACTTCAGCGGATGACCCGTGCGGCCCAACGAGCGGGAGTACCGCATATCCACCTGGTCACGATGACACCTGTGGACGAAGGGGCTCACGCCTATTGGCCACCCGAGTTGCAGGCGCAGCAGACGGCAGTGTACCATCAATACAACCACCACGTCCGGGAGACGGCTGCGGCTCTGGATGTGGAACTGATCGACGCCGAGGCTGGCTTTGCCGGAAGGGATCTGGCAGAGATGCTAGCCTACGACGGCATCCACCTCACCGCCGCGGGGCAAAAGCGGCTAGCTGGAATCATCTTCACCGCCCTGGGACAGGACGGCACACTGGCTTCACTGAGGCAACCGTGAAGAAAATCCAAGACCCAAAACGCAAAACGCCAGGCTCGACACCTGCTCGTGTCGTCATCACCGGATGTCTGGGGCAACTGGGCCAGGCGCTGCAGGAAGCGCTAGCCGACCGCACGCTGCTCCTCCTCGATCTGCCTGCAGGCGATATCACCGATCCGGCGATCATTCGCACCATCGCCGATTTCCATCCTGACGTGGTCATCCATCCGGCGGCGTATACGGATGTGGACGGGGCGGAACGGGAGCCAGACGTTGCCTACCGCGTCAACGTCTGGGGCACGCAGAACGTAGCTCTGGCCTGCCAGCAAGCGGGGGCAGCCATGGTCTACCTCAGCACCAACGAGGTCTTCGATGGGACAGCCGACGTGCCCTATCGCGAGTGGGACGCACCTAGCCCCATCAGCGCCTATGCCCGCAGCAAAGCAGCCGGCGAACGGGTGGTGAGGTCTTTGCTGCAACGATTCTACATCGTGCGAGTGGCCTGGCTCTTCGCCCCTGGCGGCAACAACTTCGTGGCCAAGATCATCGCCGCCGCCGACAAGTACGGCGCACTGCGCGTGGTGGACGACGAGTTCGGCAATCCCACCTACGCGCCGGATGCTGCAGCAGCCATAGCCCAGCTCATTGAGACGGAGCACTACGGCATCTACCACCTCGCCAATGCCGGGGTCTGTTCCCGCCACCAATTCGCCCATGAGATCCTCCGCCAAGCTGGCCGCAACCATGTCCCCATTACCCCTATCCGATCGAGCGAATGGAAGCGAGCCTCCACGCCGCCGCTGCGGGCAATCCTGGCCAACACGACGGGGGCGGAGCTGGGAATCAGACCGAGGCCATGGCAGGACGCACTGGCCGCCTACTTCCTCACGCAACACGCATCACGTATCACGCATCACGGCGATTGAGAGCAAGCACCCGATGTTCGATCAGCAGCCCCTGTGTAGCATCATCATCCCCAACTGGAACGGGGCAGACTATCTGACCGTCTGCCTGGACGCGCTCCGCCGTCAGACCTATCCGCGCCTTGAGATCCTCGTCGTTGACAACGCGTCCACGGACAGGTCCCTGGCGCTGCTGGCACAAGACTACCCGGAAATGCGGGTCATTCAACTGGACGACAACTATGGCCTGACAGGAGCATGTAATCGGGGTGCGGAGGCCGCCCGAGGCGATGTTCTGATCATGCTGAACAACGACACGGAAGCCGAGCACGGCTGGCTGGCCGCCCTGGTGGAGACACTGGTCGAGCATCCCGAAGCGGGCAGCGCGGCCAGCAAGATGCTGCTCTTCGACCGTCGGGACACGCTGCACACTGCAGGTGACCACTACGGCATGGACGGCATCCCCCGCAACCGGGGTGTGTGGGAACCGGACGAAGGGCAGTACGACCAGGCGGTGGAGGTCTTCAGTGGATGCGGCGGCGCGGTGGCCTATCGCCGGGAGGCATGGGACGCGGTCGGCGGCTTCGATGAAGACTTCTTCATGTATTGCGAGGACGTGGACTTGGGCTGGCGGCTGCAACTAGCTGGGTACCGCGCCGTCTTCGCACCACAGGCTCGCGTCTACCATCGATTGAGCGCCACCGGCGGCGGAACCATCGCCAGCTTCTACACGGGGCGCAACACCATCTGGGTGCTGGCCAAGGATGTGCCGGGCCGCCTGCTGCGCCGCCACTGGTGGCGGATCGTCAAGGCGCAAACGCGTATCGCCTGGGAGGCGTTCAGGGCGAGGCGAGGGGAAGCAGCGCGAGCGCGACTGCGCGGCCAACTCGCCGGAGTGCTGAGCCTGCCGCGGATACTGCGCAAGCGGCGGGCGGTGCAGTCCAGCAAGCGGGTGGACGATAAGTACCTGATCGGACTGCTGGTCGAATGATACCCCCCCCGCCCCCCTTCCTGGCCCTCTCCCGCTGCATGGACCGGATACATAGGCA